>Ga0116152_10001034_pt1 | contig 22856 bp, 20 predicted proteins | sample AD_UKC119_MetaG_FD_89894 | JGI IMG/M metagenome (GOLD analysis project Ga0116152, IMG submission 89894) | Active sludge microbial communities of municipal wastewater-treating anaerobic digesters from Hong Kong - AD_UKC119_MetaG | ecosystem: Engineered > Bioreactor > Anaerobic > Digestate...
ATTGAAAGTTTGTAGAGCTCCGCCTTTCTTAAAATTTTTTGCATACAAGTCGGTTTTGAATCTTACGGAGCAAATATAAACAAAATTCCTCAAAATATAAAATAGTGCAATGTTTGAGGAATTTCGCCATTCACCAGGGCGACGAAATTGAAAGCGTTAAAATTGTTGAAGAATAGCGCGCAGCGCCGGTTTCAGATTCTGTCGATTATTATTTGTTACTGCCATTGAAGCCTGATTACAACAAAGTAATTCTGTTGTAATAGTTTTGTTTGGAGAATACTTTTCAATGCCTGCATAAAAACTACTTAAGCATTGGCGTAGAAAGTTCCCGGTAAATGTATGAGATATAGCTTCTGCTTCGGTGCCGGGATCTCCTCGAAAACTATTTAAGCCCTTGCTGAATCTACATTTCAGGAGACCCCCCGACGGTACCGTCTGGGGGACTTGGACGTCTAAACCGGGTAAGCACAGCCACAACATCAATCACACTAAACCACCACCGGGCGTTTTGCTCGTCCCAGACGGCCCGCACTTCGCGGTCATCGAAAAAACGTATGGATATTTTTGACTGACTCATAATACCGGTGTCTCTGTTATTTCAGTTTCTTCATTGAACGGCTTGCAAGTAAGGATTTCATTTGTGTAATAGCAACTTTGTTAAGTTGGATTAGTCTTTCGCTCTGAGATAAGCCTTGTCGGATTAGCAGTGCGTTTATGCTTTCCATGTTGCTCAATACAACAAGTTGCTCCAAGGTGGCATAATCCCTGATGTTTCCGTTTTTATCAAGGTTGCGTTCCCGCCATTCTTTTGCTGTAATTCCGAAAAGGGCCACATTCAGAAGATCAGCTTCGTTAGCATACACTAAACTTGCTTGTTGTTTGGTTATCTCTGGTGGAATTAAATTGTCTTTAATGGCATCAGTATGAATTTCGTAGTTTACTTTAGCAAGGGTTCGTTGTATGTTCCATTCTAACTTAAGACGATCGTTTTCATCTTCTTTCAGACGCTGGTATTCTTTTACCAAAAGCAATTGAAATTTTGGGCTGATCCACATTCCAAAATGAAATGCGATGTCTTTGTGGGCATACGTTCCACCGTATCTTCCAGGCTGTGCTGTAATGCCAATGGCGTTAGTGGCTTCAATCCAATTTTTAACCGAAAGAACAAAATTATTGCTCCCTGCCGAATTTTTAATTGTACCGAATTCGGTATAATTAAAATCTGTATTGTACAACGCTTCCCATTCGCCGATATATTCAATGGTGCTTTTCAGACTGAGCCATTTAATAATTATGGCTTCCTGCATTTGACTTTTTGCCATATCGGTAAGTGAAATGTAATCGTCCTGCTTTTGGGATATGATTGTAATTTCAGTTCCCCCGATTTCTATTTTTCTATTTTTCGCCATATTAATACCGGTTTCGTCAATTCTTTTTCGCTGTCATATTCCGTGTAATTTTTTTCAGTGTGTATTATATCCTTGCTGGCACTAGCCATTGCCCCCCTATCCCTAAGCATGCAATTCAATGGGAAAATCAAATGTACGAAATTATTTTGGAGTAAGATCGATATCTGAAACACGCAGAATTATTTTGTACTTGTTTGATTTTGGCCGAGTCGCTTCCCAATTTTTTATTGGCTTCCAAGTAGATTACTCTATTAATCAGATTATTTTAATAAATCTCCAGAGTGTTTATCATTTTGAAAAAGTCATTTTTTGTTTTCTCAAAATCCATTTCTAATGACAAACAAATTATGTAATATAAAACATCATTATCAACTATTAAAAAAGCAAGATCTCTGAAATTGAAATTGAAATCTCGATTTTTAAAATCTACCCATCTTACAGTTTTATCATTAATAATTAAAACTCCAGTCCCCATTACTTCATAATTATTAAATGAATTGGGAAAATCTTCAATTACCCATGAATTCCATATTTCATCTAGAGTTTTACCATCGGCAGGGAAAGTTGCTATTTGAATGTTTTCCGAATATAAATCTAAAGCACCTTGACTTGATTGAGAAAAAACTAAAGAACTATCTTCTGAATGATTTTCCCAATTCTCAATGGGAATAATAGAGAATTTATTATTTGAATTAAAAACCCTTTGTTGTCCATAAGCGAATACTCCAGAGACTAACAATAAAAAAATTAAAAATATAGATCTCATTTTTCAACAGTTTGGTTGGAGAATTAGACTCAATTAGTCATTTACGAACAAAAATACAAAAATTGATGCAATAAATAAATTTGTATTTTTTGTCTATTAAGATTCTGTAAGTCCCTTTTGTAGCGCTTTTTAAATTTGTAAGGATAACTGAAATTATTTTTTGGCAATTCAGATTTGTCATTGGCAGGCACCGTATTTTAATCTATTTCTTCTAGTTCCAGCAAAATACTATTGTCTGACAAAAATGATTTGAACAAATTGTAGTCATCAAACTCAATAGTGTTTGCTTTCACGGTTTGTGCGTCAGGAATACATTCATATTTATTCTTGATTACCCAATATCTGATATTGGTTTTATCTCGCTTATTTTCTGACTTTGCAATAATCCATTCAGAATTATAAGCAATTTCCATTACTGTCATTGGGACAATTTCCACTCCTGATGACGCACAGCTTTTTTCCTGATAAAGTATTTGTCTATCCACGTTGTCAAATTCAGACAGGTATAGGTTATTGCCCAAATATTCTTCTTTTGCTCCAAAACAACAGGATTGAAGAATTACAGCAAGAGCAATAACAGAAAGCAATAAATATATTTTCAATTCCAGTTTCATTTCAAATATTCTTAGGTCACTTCCGATTTTCCCCAATAGACGAAATTAGTCAATCCTGGCCCTATCTGCTCATCCACAAATGTATAAACATTTTGACAAAACCATCAACCCATGCATTTTCAAATTTTCAACCGAACGATGAAATCGTGAGCTCGACTTGTCACAGCTTGCAGGTTTTTACACGGTTTCCACGTTAAGTCGCACATTGGAATTTATTCCGCTGTAAGTGGAACATCATTTCGTAATTCTGATCTCGTATTATCTATGTTTTTTTTAAGGTGCTTCGCGTGTTCTTTGTCCCTGGGGCTATCGCCCAAGGCTAATATTGTTCGATCAGCGTCCGCCGATCGCTTCAAAGGAATCAACTATGGTAATTTTTGGGATAAACGTTTTTATAAACACAAACTCCTCACTTCTTACGCCTGATGACTTACGCCTTATGCCTATCTCGTATTTCGCATCTCGTATTTCTCATCTCGTATTTCGTATCTCGTATTTTCGTATTTTTGCACCTCAATTTTTCAACCATGGAAATTCCAACAAAATACGACCCGACCAAAAGCGAGGATAAATGGTATGCTTACTGGATGAACAACGGCTTCTTCCGCTCTGTTCCTGATGATCGCAAGCCATACACCATTGTAATCCCCCCGCCCAATGTCACCGGCGTGCTCCACATGGGACACATGCTCAACAACACGCTGCAGGATGTGCTGGTGCGCCGCGCCCGTATGAAAGGCTTCAACGCCTGTTGGGTTCCCGGTACCGATCATGCATCGATTGCCACCGAAGCCAAAGTGGTTGGAAAACTCAGGGCTGAAGGCATTGACAAGAAATCACTGTCTCGTGACGAATTCCTGAAACACGCCTGGGTTTGGAAGGAAAAACACGGCGGCATCATTCTCGAACAGCTTAAAAAGCTTGGCGCATCATGCGATTGGGACCGCACCGCTTTTACCATGGATCAGAATCTGTACGATTCGGTTATAAAAGTGTTTGTCGATTTATACGGAAAAGGCCTCATCTACAAAGGTCACCGCATGGTGAACTGGGACCCGAGCGCACTCACAGCCGTCAGCGACGAGGAAGTGATTTATAAAGAGCAGAACGCAAAACTCTATTATCTCAGATATTATCTCGAAAACAGCAAGGAATATCTGGTGATTGCCACCACGCGTCCCGAGACGATTCTGGCTGATACTGCGGTTTGTGTGAATCCGAACGATGAACGTTTCAAACATCTGCACGGAAAGAAAGTGCTTGTACCCCTCATCAACCGCGTGATTCCGGTGATCACCGATGAATATGTCGACATGGAATTCGGTACGGGTTGTTTGAAAATCACGCCTGCTCACGATATCAACGACTACACCATTGGACAGAAATTCGGTCTCGAAGTAATTGACATTCTCACTCCCGATGGAAAATTGAATGAGAAAGCGCAGTTGCTGATTGGTGAAGATCGCTTTGCAGCACGCAAGAAGATCATGCCGATGCTCGAAGAAGCAGGCAATGTTGAAAAGATTGAAGACTACGTAAACAAGGTTGGATACAGTGAACGCACCGATGTCGCCATCGAGCCGCGGCTGAGCGAACAGTGGTTCATGAAAATGAGCGACATTGCAAAACCCGCACTGGATGCGGTAATGAACGATCAGGTGCAGTTTCATCCGGCCAAGTTTAAAAATACCTATCGCCACTGGATGGAAAATGTGCGTGACTGGTGTATCTCGCGCCAGCTGTGGTGGGGACAGCGCATTCCCGCATGGTATCTGCCCGACGGCAAAGTGGTGGTTGCTCTGAATGAGAACGAAGCACTTGAAAAAGCGCATCAGATCAATCCTGCGTTGAAACTGTCCGACCTTAAACAGGATGAAGATGTGCTCGATACCTGGTTCAGCAGCTGGCTCTGGCCCATCAGCGTTTTCAACGGAATCATGGAGCCCGACAATAAAGACATCAAATATTACTACCCAACCAACGATCTGATCACGGCACCTGAAATCATGTTTTTCTGGGTGGCACGCATGGTTATGGCCGGACTTGAATACAGAAAAGAAATTCCGTTCAGCAATGTATATTTCACCGGCATCGTGCGCGACAAGCAGGGACGCAAGATGAGCAAGTCGCTCGGCAACAGTCCCGATCCGATCGAGCTGATGCAGAAATTCGGCGCTGATGGCGTCCGTGTAGGCATGATGTTCAGCTCACCTGCAGGGAACGATCTTTTATACGACGATTCACTGTGCGAGCAGGGACGCAATTTTGCCAATAAAATCTGGAATGCATTCCGTCTGATCAGTGGCTGGCAGGTCGATGAAAAATTGTCGCAGCCCGCTTCTGCAGCGCTTTCGACAGAATGGTTCGGACATCGTTTGCGTCAGACTTTGAAGCAGATTGATGAGCAGTTTGTCGATTTCCGCATCTCCGATGCATTGATGTCGGCTTACAAACTGGTGTGGGACGATTTCTGTTCCTGGTATCTCGAACTCATCAAACCCGCATATGGTCAGCCCATCGATGGAAAGACCTTTGCGGAAACCATGGAATATTTCGATCAGCTCATGCGCATGCTCCATCCTTTCATGCCGTTCCTGACCGAAGAAATCTGGCAGACCATGAAGCAGCGCGGCGAAAAGGAATCCATCATGATACAGCCGATGCCATCTGATTTCAATCACGATGAAAAGCTGATTGCCGGTTTTGAAGTGGTGCAGGAAACCATCATGGCCATCCGCGCATACCGCAACGACAAAGGCCTTGGCATGAAAGAGCTGCTCGATGTTTTTTATACCCCGGTACAGCATGGTGAAACAATACAGAAGTACGCTCCGGTGATAATGAAACTCGGCAACCTGAGCCGCTTTGAGAAGCTGAGTGAAAAGCCCGAAAAATCATTTACCGTTCTTGTCCGCACCGAAGAGCTTGTATTTCCGGTGAGTGCCGATCTCGATACCGCTGCCGAAAAAGAAAAGCTGATGAAAGAACTTGATTATACCAAAGGATTTCTGGAAACAGTCCGCAAAAAACTGTCGAACGAAAAATTCGTCAGTGGCGCACCGGCTCAGGTAATCGACAACGAGCGCAAAAAGGAGCAGGATGCGTTGTCTAAAATTGCGGTTCTTGAAAAGACACTCAGCGAGCTCTGAGATTTTTTCAGATTAAAGAATTAAGTCATATCTGGCATGCTGACAGATGTTTTGTATATTGTTCTCGCTCTGTTTCTGTTGTTTTTCGGAGCACAGTGGCTGGTAACGGGCAGTGCAAAACTTGCCGAGGCATATGGTATTCCGCAATTGATTATCGGGCTGACCATTGTTGCATTCGGAACAAGTTCGCCGGAACTGATTGTCACAATTACAGCATCATCACAGGGACAGACCGGTATGGCCATAGGAAATGTGGTTGGTTCAAACATTATGAATATTCTACTGATACTAGGTCTGACAGCAGTTGTCAGTCCTGTATTTGTGGAGAAAAAGATTATCCGGTCCGACATTCCTTTGCTGATCGTGTTTTCCTCTTTGCTGATTTGGATACTGATTAATCCTGAGCTGAAAAGTTGGGAAGGGTTCATTCTGCTTGGTTGTCTTTTGCTGTATGCCGGATGGATGTTTTTCAACATCAGAAAAAAACGGCAGTTGCTGAAAGCAGATGGAGGAGGGAAGTCAGCAACGCATTTTTCAAAAAAACAGAAATATTTTTTCGTATTTCAGGTTTTTGTAGGTTTAGGCCTTCTCACAGCAGGATCCCGTTTACTTGTTCTGGGGGCAGTCGATATTGCCCGGCTGATGAATGTGAGTGAGACTATCATTGGACTGACTGTAGTCAGTATAGGTACAGGTCTTCCCGAGTTAGGCACTTCTGCTATTGCTGCCATGAGGAAACAATCGGATATTGCTGTTGGCAATATTGTGGGATCAAATATTTTCAATATTCTGGTGATTGCCGGCATTTCCATCAGTGCATATCCAGCTGCCGACAGCGGTATCAGTCTGATTGATTTGCTTTTCATGATCGGAGCGGCTGTGTTGCTTTTCCCGCTGGCGTATTACGGTTCGGCCATTCGCAGGGCTGAAGGAGCTTTGCTCTTGGGGCTTTATGTGCTTTATCTGTTTATCATCTGGCCATAAAGAATCTGTAATTCAGAAAAATTTGATTTTTTTCGCAAAGTAAAGATTAACATGGCCCGATAATACAATAGTTTATTGCAATTGCCGTTTATTCACTGATTTTTATTAATTTTGCACCCATGAAATTTTGGCGGAATTTTGTTCTTATTGTTCTCATTCTCACTGGGGTTTCCTGCAGCGAGTATGACAAGTTGCTCCGGGAAGGAACTCCTCAGGCTCGCCTGGAGGCAGCTAATGAATATTACAGCAAAGGAAATTACTTCAAAGCTTTGCAGCTGTATGATCAGTTGATTGTTGAATTACGCGGCATGCCGCAGTTCGAAGAGGCCTATTACAAATATTGCTGGAGCAACTATCAGCAGGAGCAGTATCTGGCCGCCGCTTACTATTTTAAAAACCTGGCTAAAACTTTACCCAACAGTAAATATGCTGAAGAGTCATTGTACATGGCGGCATATTGTCAGTATCTTGAATCAGCCGATGCGGCTTTGGATCAGACATCGACGAACAACGCACTGACCGAGTTGCAGCTATTTGTCAATAAATATCCAAAAAGCGAAAAGATTCCACAATGCAATGAATTGATGGATGAATTGCGTTATAAGCTGGAAATGAAGGATTTTAATACTGCGATGTTGTATTTTAAAATTGAAGAATATAAAGCGGCTGTTGTCGCATTCACAAATCTGCTTAAGGAATATCCTGCAACAAAATTTAAGGAACAGGCCCTGTTTTATATTCTGAAGGCTGAATATTATTATGCTTCAGGGAGTATCGACTCAAAAAAGAAAGAACGGTTTGAGCATGCTGCAAAAGCTTATACCACTCTTGTACTGCAGTTTCCCACAACTTCATACAAGAAGGAAGCGGATGTGATAAACGAAAAAATCAAAGTGCAAATCAGTAAACTGAATTAATATATGGATTACAAGAAACTGAAAATCGAAACCAATGCTGTAACCCGCAACCTGCATGAGCTTGAGAATGAGACCGGAAGTATTTACGAAAGCATCATGATCATAGCCAAGCGTGCAAATCAGATTTCAATGGTTATCAAAGAGGATCTCCAGCATGAATCGGAGCAGTTTGTTTCGACTATGGATAATCTGGAAGAAGTTTTCGAAAACCGCGAACAGATTGAACTTGCAAAGTTGTACGAAGCTCTTCCAAAACCAACATTAATTGCGTTGCACGAATTCCAGCAGAAAAAAGTATATCATCGTCGCGGCACACAGGAAAACTAATTCTGATTGAAAAATTTCAGGGTCATACTTGGTGTTTCAGGCGGAATTGCAGCTTATAAGGCGCCGTTTATTATCCGCCTGCTGAAGCAAAAAGGAGCTTCGGTTCAGGTGGTGTGCACTCCCAATGCTCTTGAATTTGTTACTTTGCCGGTACTCGAAACCCTTTCCGAAAACAGGGTTTATATTGATATGTTTCCGAAAACTTACCAACAGTCGGCTGAGCATATTTCCATAACCGACAATGCCGATATCATGCTTGTGGCGCCGGCTACCGGAAATGTAATTGGTAAATTTGCATCCGGCATTGCCGACGATGCGCTTACTACCTCGTTTATGGCTTTCGACGGTCCGGTATTTATTGCTCCGGCCATGAATACAAAAATGTGGAATTCTCCGGTTGTGCAGAAAAATGTTGCTTATCTGAAATCGCTCGGTCATACAATTATTGGCCCGGCTGCCGGCGATTTGGCTTGTGGGTATAAGGGCTCCGGCCGGATGCTTGAACCGCACGAAATTGTGGATGAGGTGCTTGGTTCACTTGCATCGTCAACACTTGGTGGTCAAAGAATTTTGGTAACAGCCGGCCCGACCTTCGAAAGGATTGATCCGGTGCGCTATCTCGGAAATTTCAGCACGGGACGTATGGGGTATGCTGTTGCTTCGGCGCTTGCAGCGCGGGGTGCAGAAGTTGTTTTAGTCTCCGGTCCGGTTCATTTGCAGGCCGATCCGCGCGTGAAGCTCATTCAGGTTGAAAGCGCTCAACAAATGCACAATGTCTGTGTGAAACATTTTCCGAAATGTCAGGCGGCTGTTATGACGGCTGCTGTAGCCGATTTCCGCCCTAAAACCAGCGCGAAATCGAAAATTAAAAAGGAACAGAATGCTTCGTTAAATATTGAACTGGAGTTGAATCCCGATATTCTTGCCACCATTGGTGGAATGAAAAAAGCGGGGCAGATTGTTATTGGTTTTGCACTCGAAACAACCAATGAATTAGCGAATGCGCAAAAGAAGTTAGACAATAAAAAGGCCGATATCATCGTTTTAAACTCTCTGAATGATCCGGGCAGTGGATTTGGACATGATACAAACAAAATAACTTTAATCAGAAAGTCTGGAAAACCCCAGCCATGGCCGTTGATGAGTAAAACCGAAGCTGCATCGGTGATTGCAGATGAACTGGAAAATCTTCTATTACGAAAGAAATGAGAGCGATTTTAATACTTAGTTTTCTTTTGCTTTTTTCATCAGTAAATGCGCAGGAACTCATGTGCAATGTGCAGGTAAACTCCAGTCAGGTGCAGTCGAGCGATAAAACGGTGTTCGAAAATCTGCAGACTGCGGTGTATGAATTTATGAATAACAAGCGCTGGAGCAATTATGAATTCCGCATGGAAGAGAAAATCGAATGCTCTATTCTGCTCACCATTAGTTCCTGGGACAATATTGAATCATTCACCGGCACCATTCAGGTTCAGGCGCGCAGACCGGTGTACGGATCATCCTACAGTACACCGCTTTTCAATTTTCTGGATAAGGATTTTTCATTCAAATATATTTCGGGGCAGCCACTTGATTATATTGAAAATACTTATACTTCCAATTTGACTTCTGTGCTTGCATTCTATGCTTATCTTGTTCTGGGTTTCGATTTTGACTCATTTGAAGAATTGGGCGGCACTCCTTTTTTTGAAAAGGCCCAGGGTGTTGTAAATGCAGCTCAGAGCGCTCCCGATAAAGGTTGGCGTGCTGCGGAAAGTCAGAAAAACAGATACTGGATTATTGAAAATATTTTGAATAATTCTTATGCCGATTTTCGTCGTGGTAATTTTCATTATCATCTGAATGGAATGGATCTTTTTTCTTCCGATGCGGTTAAAGCCCGCGCTGGTGTTACCGAAGGTGTAACACTTGTTCAGAAGGCATATCGCCAAAAACCTGGACTTTTTATTATCAGTTTATTCATGTTGGCAAAATCTGATGAGCTGGTGAGTATTTTTACTCCTGCTCCGATGGTGGAGAAAACAAAAGTGGTCAATATTCTCAAAAGCATCGATCCGGCCAATTCATCCAAATACAATCAGGTGCTGACAACAAATCCATAAATATGGAAGCACATTTTGATCCTGAATTTGAAAAGGAACTCCGCTATTATATCGATCTGGATCTGGCCTCAAATGCCATCTGTGGCTGGGGATATGATTTGCGTGAGAAGTTGGTGAATGTAAAACTGAAAGCAATTCAACACCGTATTTTCATCACCAAAGGTCAGTACAACAAGCTTGTTCAGAAAGCATCCGGCATAAGGAAGAAATAATCAGTTCTGCGTAGTCTTAAAATAAAAAACTGTTGGACTAATGCCAGCCTCAATTTTCTAATGACTACGCCGAACTGAGTTTAACGTCGCCTTTAAACTTTACGAACTTGATAAACTTTATGACTCAAAGCGCACAGCGCTATATCCTGGTTACATCAATTTCAAATTCAATCGGATGTTTGCTGCCACAATGCAACATGCACTGATCACACACGCTAAGTTCGCCTTTCAGGCGTCGTGACACCATTTCAGCGGTTTGATGGTAGAGAGATTCTACCGTTATTTTCCTTACAACTTCATCAGCAAATGCGTACATGAGCAACATCTTTGCATTGCGTTCGCAGATGCCTCGTTGCTTCAGATAAAACATCGCATTGTCATCCAACTGGCCTACAGTGGCTCCATGTGAGCATTTTACATCGTCAGCATAAATTTCGAGAAATGGTTTTGTTGAAATCTGTGCAGTATCTGTCAGCAAAATATTTTTATTGCTTTGAAACGCATTGGTTTTTTGTGCATCTGGCTTGACAATGATATGGCCATTGAATGCGACTGATGCTTCATCATCGAGTATGCCTTTGAATAATTCGTGCGAAGTGCAATTGGGAACGTTGTGACGAACCAAAACCTGATTATCGACGTGCTGTTTGCGATCGACCAGATACAGCCCCATAATTTCCGCTTCTGCGCCTTCACCGTTAAGGTTTACAATTGATTCGTTGCGAATGTTGCCGCCATTGAATGTGATGGTATTGGTCGAAAGCTTTGCATCGCGCTGAAGACCAAAAAAAGAAGTATTGGTCATTACGGCACTGTCATCCTTATTTTGTAGTTTGTAATGGTCAAGATGGGATCCTTCAGCCAAATGAAACTCGCTCACAATATTCAAGAAACTGTTTTTATCTTTTATGCTGTCGTCGCATTGCAGAAACTGCAGTTTGCTGTTTTTCCCAAGCACAATCAGGTTGCGGATTTGCAGAAATGGATTTACTTCGGTATTGACAAGATTTACCAGTTGTACAGGTTTGTCAAAAACAATATTGTCGGGAATATAAATAAAGAATCCGGCGGTGGCAAGGGCCGAATTGAGACTTACAAGGCCATTAACGGAGTTCTCTGTGAGCTTGCTCAGATATTGTCCGACCAACTGTGGAAATTCATGCCATGCCTGACGCAGACTTCCTGCAATAACACCATTTTCCATTACTGTCAGCGGGGCGGTGTTGTAAACATAAGCACCGTTTAACAGCGTGAATAATGCTGTTTCAAAATTTTCAATCGAGCAATGAAATACCTGATTGATGTTCAGATTTGATACGGGATCGGTATTTTCAATGTATGTGTATTTTGCATTCAGGTATTCACTCAAATCTGTACTACGCCATTTTTCCATTTTTTTGTGCGGAAATCCAGCAGATAAAAATGCATCGAATGCTTTGTTTCGTCCATCCCACAATCCGTCGTTCTCACTGATTTTTTCAGCAGCTTTTATCAATGATTCCGCAACCGGATATTTTTGTAATTCAGTCATGATGATGCGGTTTATGCAAATTCCTTTTTAATCCAGTCATAGCCCTGTTTTTCAAGTTCCATGGCCAATGTTTTGTCGCCTGATTTTACTATACGCCCTCCGTATAAAATATGCACAAAGTCCGGAACGATAAAGTCCAGAAGTCGTTGATAGTGCGTAATTACAACTGTTGCGTTTTCCGGTTTTTTCAAACGTGTTACACCTGTTGCAACAATGCGCAATGCGTCAATATCAAGTCCTGAATCGGTTTCATCAAGTATGGCCAGTTTTGGTTCGAGCATGGCCATCTGAAAAATCTCATTTCTTTTTTTCTCGCCACCCGAGAATCCATCATTCACACTGCGTTTCATGAGGTCGGCCGGAATTTCAACTACTTTCTTTTTTTCTTCTACCAACTTCAGAAAATCGCCGGCACTCATAGGTTCCTGTCCCAAAAATTTTCGTTTCTCATTGATGGCTGTTTTCAGAAAATTCATAATTGATACTCCTGGAATTTCAACGGGGTATTGAAAACCCAGAAAAATACCTGCTCTTGCTCGGTCTTCAACGGCCAGGTCAAAGATGTTTTTCCCTTCAAAAGTAATTTCTCCCGAAATTTCATACCCTTCGCGGCCGGCAATAACATTGGCCAGCGTGCTCTTTCCGGTTCCATTGGGACCCATGATTGCGTGCACTTCGCCGGGTTTGACATCCAGATTGACGCCCTTCAGAATCTCGCGTCCATTGATGGAAACATGTAAGTCTTTTATGTGTAACATTGTTGTCTTGTTGTTTTTCGTTGCTATTTCTGACCAGTGATCGGTGTTCCGGAATTTTGCAAATTCCGGAAAGTGACCAGTGACCTTTATTTGTTGTATTTTACTTTCATGAAAATCCGCACCAATTCTTCAGCTTCATTTAAAAACGGTTCAACTTCTTTTTTTGAGAATCTACCGGTGTCATTAAGTATCTCAAGCCAATATGCTGATTCATCAACCTCTTCTATAACAACATCCAGTTTATATTTGTAATCTCTTTCTGATTTCGACCTGCATAATGCTCTGAAGTTGGCTCCAACTGATGATGAACAGCGTAACAATTGTTTTTTAACTATCCCGTAAAAAACATCAGGCCTGTCTTCTTCCAGAAAGTTCACAATGTCGATGTTGAACTTCTTTGTTCTTTGCCTGAAAGTCTCATTAAATGTTCCAGCCATATTTATTTTTTTTGTTCAATGTTCTTTGCTCACTTCTCACCGCTCATTACTCACTGTTCACCATTCACTACTCACTGCTCACCGCTAACCAACGGACCCCTCGAGAGAGATCGCCAGCAATTTCTGAGCTTCGACCGCAAATTCCATGGGCAGTTTATTCAATACTTCTTTTGCATAGCCATTTACAATCAGTCCGATGGCCGATTCACTGTCAAGACCGCGCTGCTGGCAGTAAAACAGCTGGTCGTCCGAAATTTTTGACGTGGTGGCTTCGTGTTCAACAATGGAGCTTTTGTTGTGAACATTGATGTATGGCCAGGTGTGCGCTCCGCATTTGTCGCCAAGGAGCAAACTGTCGCACTGTGTAAAATTGCGCGAATTAATGGCTTTTTTCATCACTTTCACTAGCCCGCGATAGCTGTTCTGGCTTTGGCCTGCAGAGATTCCTTTCGAAATAATGGTGCTTTTTGTGTTTTTTCCGAGATGAATCATTTTGCTGCCGGTATCGGCCTGTTGAAAATTGTTGGTAACAGCGACGGAATAAAATTCGGCTACACTATTATCACCCATCAGAATGCAGCTTGGGTATTTCCAGGTTATGGCAGAGCCGGTTTCAACCTGTGTCCATGAGATTTTGCTATTAACGCCTTTGCACAAACCTCGCTTGGTGACAAAATTATAAATGCCTCCTTTTCCTTCTTTGTTTCCGGGATACCAGTTTTGAACTGTGCTGTATTTTACTTCAGCGTTGTCGTAGGTAATAATTTCAACAACGGCGGCATGCAGCTGATTTTCATCGCGCATAGGAGCCGTGCATCCTTCAAGATAACTCACGTAAGACCCTTCGTCGGCTACAATAAGCGTGCGTTCAAATTGACCCGTTTCACGTGCATTGATGCGGAAATAGGTGGATAATTCAACTGGGCAGCGAACGCCTTTTGGTATGTAAACAAACGATCCGTCGCTGAAAACAGCGGAATTCAACGCTGAGAAATAATTATCGGTAACGGGAACCGACATTCCGAGATATTTTTTTACAAGATCGGGATGTTGATGTACTGCTTCGCTGATGGGCATGAATATCACCCCAAGCTCTTTCAGTTTATCCTGCATGGTCGTTTTAACCGACACACTGTCGAAAACCGCATCAACAGCCACTCCCGCAAGAGCCATCTGCTCTTCGAGCGGAATGCCGAGTTTGTTGAATGTGTCAATGAGCTCAGGATCTACTTCATCCATGCTTTTTTTTTCTGCTTTTTTTGGCGCTGCATAGTAGCTGATATTCTGAAAATCGATGGGTGGAATATTAAGGTGTGCCCATTCCGGAATCGACATTTCTTTCCATTTGCGAAAGGCCGCCAAACGAAATTCGAGCATGAATTCGGGTTCATTTTTTTTCTTTGAAATAATCCGCACTACGTCTTCATTCAACCCCTTGGGAATGGTGTCCATCTCAATGTGCGTTTCAAAGCCATATTTGTATTCACCTCCGGTCACTTCGTTCAGTGCGTTCTGGCTTTCATCTTCTTTCATATACGCGTTTTTATTCAATCAGGTCACAAAATAGCCGTGACTTGTTTTCACCTGCAAATATACAAAATGCACGCATGCCCAAACCGGATTATCGGTACCGGATTAGTGATAATTGTCAGGACGGTCAAGTTTTGCCACGAATGCAGACGTCGGGGAATCAGGGTGTCATCCCGAGTGTCCGCCAGCTGGCGGATGTATCGAGGGATTACACCACACTCACCTTAATGGTATTTGCTCTTCCTCTTTGCTCTATGGGCATACTGGCTGTGTGAATAATAGTGTCGCCTTGACATACAAAATTGTTTGATTTCAGAATTTCAATAGTGTCACAAATACTTTGATCGGTACTTTGGAAGTTGTCGTAGTAAAATCCGCGCAGGCCCCATGCGAGCATAAGTGTCCGCAATAATTTGCGGTCGTTGCTGAAAACGAATATGTGGCTTCGTGGTCTGAATGATGACATGCGCACCGCTGAAGATCCGGTTGCAGTCATAACTACAATGGCTTTTGCGTTCATAAATTTTGCCATACGCGAAGCCATGAAACTGATTTCGTATGGAGTGGAAACTTCATCTTCGCTGCGTGGCATGGCGCCTTTGGTATAAGGCCTTGAATCTCGTTCCACGTCAATGATAATTCTGAACATGGTTCCAACGGTTTCAACAGGATATTGACCTACACTTGTTTCGCCGCTGAGCATCACAGCCGATGCGCCGTCGGTGACGGCATTGGCAACATCATTCACTTCGGCTCGACTGGGCATAGTGCTCGTCATCATGCTTTCCATCATCTGTGTGGCAACAATGACCGGCTTTGCAGCAGTGACGGTTTTTTGAATAATGTTTTTCTGCAAAATGGGTACTTCCTGCAAGGGGAGTTCAATTCCCAGGTCACCGCGTGCAATCATAATAGCATCTGCCGCTTCAATAATTTCATCAATTTGCTCAATGGCTTCTGGTTTTTCAATTTTGGCAACAACACGGGCTGTTTTGCCCGAGTCTGCAATTCGTTTTTTTAATTCTATAACATCTTCTGCTTTGCGGACAAATGAAATGGCAACCCAATCGACATCGGCGTTGAGCGCAAATTCCAGGTCTTTTAAATCTTTTTCGGTCAATGCGGGCAGACTCACATTGGTTCCCGGGAGGTTGAATCCTTTATTTGATTTCAGTATTCCCGCGCGAATCACTTTTGCCTCGACTTCTTTTTCATTTAATACCCGTGTGATATGCACTTCCATTTTACCATCGTCGAGCAGAATTTTTTCGCCGGGTTTCAGATCGCGCGAAAGCATGGGATAACGCAGCGTGAAACGATCCGAAGTGCCTTCACATTCTTCGCTGGTAATAATAACCAGGGCATCGTTTTTCAATTCAGCGCCGTTGCAGCCCATGTCGCCGACACGTAATTTGGGACCCTGTAGATCGGCCAGCAGCGCTACCGGGAAGAGAATATCCGCATTTATTTTTTTTATTTCTTCAACAATTTCTGTTGCTTTGGCATAATCAATATGCGAGAAATTGAGGCGGCAAACATTCATTCCTGCATTGACCAATGCGCGCAACATTTCGGGGGAAGAGCTTGCAGGTCCGATGGTTGCTATAATTTTGGTGTGGTTGAGCGTTGTTTCTGACATGAATTTTTTTATTTGTAAAGCTACAAAAAAATGCCGCGCCTTTCCGTGGAAAGACACGACATTAAAGTTTTATTAATAGTGCGCTTATTTTTCGATAATGAAATCATCAATCTTCCAGGCGCTGTAGTTGCCGGAAGTGTTTCCTGAACTACGATAATGGAAAGCGATGTAAATGGTTTGTCCCGAATATGAAGTCAGACTGATATCGCCGCTTGGTGTGTATGTTGCGCTGCCTGTAGGCGACCAGGTGGCTGAGAGCGTTGTCCATGTGGCAGATGTCGGGTCGCCGCTTCCTGAATAATCGGTTGAAATGAGCACCTCGATTGGTGTAGCCATGCCGGCATCGGTGTAATTGGTCCATGAAGAGAAACTCAGCACGGGATTGGCAACGCCACTCAAATTGATAGCAGGAGTAATCAGGTAGTCATCACAGGCAACATCGCTGCTGCTGGCAGTAACGGCCATATCTTTGTAAGCAGAATTGAAGTACCAGTCTTTGTTTCCTGCAGCACTGAAAATAGTCCATCCTGAGTTAACCAATGGATCAATATTGAAAGGATCGTAAATAACACTGTTTGCATTTGGGTCATACCAGTTGACAATGTCGTTCAGGTCGCGGATATAGAGTTGATAATCACTGTTGAAAATACTCAGAATGCCACGGATGCTGCCGGTTCCGTCGGGAATGATATCAGCTGCAAAGCTGGCGTAATTGCTGGTGCGGACAAGAATCTGATTTCCGTTTGCATCTTCCAGTGTGCGGTTGGTGGTACCTCCTGTTTCGGAAAAAGCCAGTCCGGGTTCAGTGAAATGAACATTGTCAATCTGAATCAGGGTGCTGAGATTTGCCGGAGTAATGGCAGGCATTGTAACAACTGTTGCTGCAGGCGGATTTCCCGGTAAACTGTCGCGGTAAACATGACTGTCAACCAAAATATCCGGAATGCGGCCAATGGCATCATTGTAAATGTATCCAATCTGAACCAGTCCGCCGTAATCGCCGAGATACAGTCCCTGACATTCAACAAAGACTTTCTGTCCGACCTTGAAAGATGTGTACATATCGTATCTGTCAAGTTTCAGTTCAATGCCGCCGGTGGCGTCCTGAATAACAATGGTTTTGTAAAAGTTGCCGCTTTCGTCGTTGGCAACAACAATTCCTTCAATGATTGTCGAAGTCTCAATGCTGTCGAGGGTTCCGGGATAGGATGCCTTGAGGTCGGCAATGGTGGTGTTGCTGGTCCCTTCATATTCCGGAATAATGACATCGGGTATGTCGAAGTCTTCGTTCACGCACGAAGTGAAGACCACAGCCATCAGGGCTGTAACAAAAAACAATTTTTTCATATACTGTTTCATTTTTTTTCGCTTTAAACTGTTAGAAATTGAAAGACACCATGGCCAGGAAGTTTCTTCCATATGCATAGTAATATTTGGGTGGGAATTTTCCGACATTCTGTGTATCGAAGTCGAAACGTGACTGCTCGTATCCGCCGGTAATCAGTTCCCTGTTGTTGAGAATATTGCTGACCATAAAATTGACGGCCAGTGTTTTACCTTTTATTCTCCAGGATTTTCCGATTGAAGCGTCAAGTGTATATCCGGATGGTAATTTTTCCTGAGCTGTGATTTCATCAATCATGGGGTCGCCGGGACCAAGGTTTGCAATGGCAAGTTGTGTGCGGCGTTCGGGATTAAAATCGAGATAAATCTTGTCGAAATAATTGAAATTTACATTGAAAAACCAGTATTTCGGATGATTGTATTTAAGCCCGATTGATGATGCAATCTGTGGTGTTCCCGGTACATAAAAATATTTGCAGTAAATAAGTTCCGTTGTGTCGGGTTTCGAAAGGTTGTCAAATGAAATGTGCGCTGTCGGACGCGAGATATACCGGTAGTTCCCGAAGTTTCCTGCGGCCTGTACACTGATGGTTTTGCTGGCCTTGACGTCAACGCCGAATTCAACACCCTGATATACGCGGTTGATGCCGGTCAGGTTCATGTAAACATAGGTCTGATATTCGTCGTGATAAAAACTCATCAGATCCACTTCGTTGAAAGTGTTGGTCTGAAAAGCTGTTACACGTCCTGTAACAAATTCACCTTTTTTAATGTATGAAATATCGCCGGAAAAAATCACGCTGCTTTGCAGATTTGGTACAAATCGGTTGCTGATATTTGGCGAAAGGAATGAATTCATGGTTGAAGGGGCATTGCTGATCAGGGCTGTGTTGACGGTGAAATAATGTTTGCCCGAGTACTTATAGGTAACGCCTGCTTTAACACCGCCATCAATAAAGGTCTTTATTTCAGATTTTCCAAAAGAGTTTTCGGGATAACGACCGTTGCGGTAAATACCATCGCGATGCATTTGTGTGCCGCTTATAAAGCCGGCTACGTAGAAGTCTGTCTTGGCATAATAAAAGCGACTCATTCCCCACAATTTGGCAGTTTTTGTGTGTAATTTGTAATTGTAACCAAATTCATCACCGACATTGATAATTCTGTCAGGATTGTTCAGGTCGTTCTGAAGCATTCCTGTATCACCCGGAAAATCACGTTCGGCAAACTGATCGATATCTTTCCAGAATTCGCCTCCAAGCAGATCGTTGAGTTCTTTGAAATAATGGGTTGTTTGTGAGTTCACTTCAAGCCCGGTACTGATCTGAATATTCTCATTCATTTTGTAAAGCAGATACGAATTGAGGGCTTTGCGGGTTTCGTCTTTTCTGGCTTCTTCTATAATATAATTGGCTTGTGTACCAGCTGCATTTGCGCTGTAATTGATCTGGTATATTTCGTCCCAGTTGATTTGACGAGCTTCAACATTGTTGAGCCAGTAATCGGTAACCAGTCCGTTGATGTTTGCGTCGGGCTGATAACTTGGCAGGTATCGGTAGTAGTCGGGGCGCGGATCTGGTGCGCCATACCAGTTAAGTCGTGTAGTTCCGAAACGGCCTTTTGTAAAACCTGCGGTAGTATATAACTTTGTTTTTTCGTTGATTTTAAAAGTGTGATTCAGCAGGGCATATGGCTGATGAACTTTACGGACACGTGCATTTCGTTCTTCGCCGTTCAGCATTCCCCAGTTGGGATTGTAATAAACTGTTCCCGCCAGGTCGTAAGCTTCTTGTGTCGATGCGGCCTGCATGGCTCTGCGAAAAGGTGAGCCGAATACAGTCAGACCAACCATGTGCTTATCGTTTATTTTTCGTTCTACCGATCCAAAATAGGCATATGCATCGTACCATGTTCCCGGAACATAACCGTCCAGAGCCCATCGGTGTGAACCTGAGAACGCAAAGGCCCATCCATTGTTTTGCATACCAGTGGCATACGTGTACATCAAACGGTTGTTGTATGAACGATTGGCATATCCGTAACTGATCTGATTTTGTTTGCGGATTTGAGATGCAGTGGCCTGAATATTTGATGTACCACCAATTCCGCCAAATGAAAATGGTCCGGGGGTCAGTCCATCGTATGATTCGCGGTAACGAACAACTCTGTTGAGTCCGCCATAGTCAGAATATGACTGAAAGCCGGTTTCAAGATCATTCATGGGGAATCCGTTCAGGTAGGTCTGATCTGAACTTGATTCGTACCCGCGGCTGCGAAAGCGCATGGAACCCCAGCTGAATGATGCGAAATTTTCAAATATATCACTGCCCGAATGCAATAAACTGTTGACACTCTGGCCGGAACCTCCCTGATCAAACTCGCTGTCATCAAGCTGAATCTCTGAAATTCCTCCGATTTCTTCCATGGTTTTTCGCTTAAGCTGAACGCTGATGGTTGCAGCGGGCGATGCAATGGATACTTTCTCGGTGTGCATCTGAAATAAATTTGCTTCGACAATCAATGTATATGTTCCATATGGGAGGGTGACGGAAAAATTGCCAACAGCATCTGTTTTAATCAGTTGGTTGTTAATCTTCACTGTAGCGTCCGGAACCCCCTCCAGAGTAATGTCATCCTTAATGGTGCCGCTCAGTGTACCTTCCTGTGCCATCATAAACGTTGGCAACAGCAAAAGCAATAAATAGCAGAGTATTCTCATACAAAAAAGTTTAGCCGACAAATTTAATGAATAATTCATTGCAGCTTTAAAATACTGTGTTATATCATGAGAAATTAAAAAACAAAAATCTCATTAAATACGACCGGTATATCATTATTTCAAACAAACAGCTTTGATATCAGTATGTATGTACACTGTTTTGCGCTGCTGGTAAATACTGGATACCCAGCCAGGTAATCATTAAAAACAGAAAGGCGAAAATGAGTATCCAGGAAACTACTTTTTGTTTTTCCGGTGCGCGCAAACGGATGTGAATGTAAAGCAAATAGGTCAGCCAGGTAATCAATGCCCAGGTTTCTTTTGGATCCCAGGTCCAGTAATGACCCCATGCTACTTTGGCCCATATAGCTCCCAGAATGATCCCAACAGTCAGAAATGAAAAGCCAAAATAAACAGTATTGTCGGTGTATTCCATGCTGTTTTTGAATTGCTTTCCGAAAAGTGGCATTACGAGACGGATAGCTGCAATCAGTGCCGACATCCCAAGCAGTGCATATCCAATGATATACACCACCACATGAGGAACAAACCAAACACTTTGCAATGCGGGCATCAGTGTCTGATCAAGCGCAGCAGGATTCAACAGGTCAATGATTATGAATACGGCAGCCGAAATGTTTGCATAAACAAACAGCCAGACGTATTTCCATCTGAACCAGAGCAACACCCCCAATAATGAAAGAAAGAAACCATACCATAAGCGTGTCTCACCCAGCGTTCGGAGTGGCGGACGTTCAAGCTCTATCCATAGACTGACGATGAAAAAAGTGAGCATTACAACAGCCACTGAAGCAACAGCAACAGCTGTATTACGGTAGCGTTTAAACAGCATCAGAATGATTGACAGCAACAGCAATCCAACCGAAACAATTCCGATATATTGAAAACTGATGACGGTCATTCTTTTTTCTTTTTTGAATTTACTCCGGTTAAAAACATGAAAATGGCACCACACAGCAGCAGGCACAATCCGGTATATATCACCGGCAGCCATGGGTCACGTACCAACTCGAATATACTCGAACTACTCCATTTTCCCATGGTTTCATCGTATCCAAACTGATATATTTTCCAGCCATCTACTGTTAGTGGCCGATTGACTGCTACCGCAGATGTGACTTCTGATCCCTCTTTGGTGTAAACAATGATATCTGATTGATATAATCTTGCTTTTGGTGGTTTCATGAGTAGCTCCAGATCTTCATTGATGGCTATTGAGAATGGCTGCTGGAGCGGTGATGCAGAGCTAATCCAGCCGCATTTTTCATTTGCATTTTCGGATCGGATGCAAACCAGAGCTGCCTGAACCGCGCCCGGAATAGGGGCTTCGCGAAATGTATCGCCCATCAGCCATCCATTTTTAAGAATTTGTTTGATCTCAAATTCGTATGACTCCCATTTGAAAATGGTGTCGGTCTGTTGCAGGGTGAATGATGGATTTTTAAGCAGCTTTTGTTGTGATTGACTCCAAATGCCAGTTTGAGGGGGATAGTATTCAATAGTGAAATCAGTCAGATAGATGGCAATGGGCAATTCATGTTGCTTTCCGTTCTTGTCGCTGCCTATCCATTCTATGTTGTTTTTTTCAACACGCATGGTATATCGTTCGAGGTCTCCTGACCCGAAAGCGGCTCCTGACAAAACAATCCATAACCCCAGATGATTTAGCATGAATCCTGCGTTTCGGGGCTTCAGTGAAAAACGTCGAATGATGGTTAGTCCCAATGTAGTGAGCAAAAATAACTGTGCCAGCAAATACATCCAGCTATGTTTGATATTCAGCAGCAACAGCGATGCGGGCGCGTTTTCATCCTGCCTGATTAATCCCATAAGGATGGCAAGAAATATCAGCAAAGCAATGGAAGAAACTGAAGCCGGAATCGACGAAAGCCATATTACCAGCGGGTTTCGTTTGCCACGCAGTTGAATGAAAACAAGCAAAGCAACGAACAACGGCAAAGCAATCAGGTTGAAAGGCTGCGCGGGAAGCGGAATGTAGCTTTTTGTGGCCAGCTGGATTGCAGCACCTGAAAAAAGTAATCCAGATGCAATTGCAAATCCTTCAGTATAGCCCCACGGAAATGTCCAGACCGGTCGTTGAGATGCCATGCAATTTAATCGGTATTCAACGATTTAACCTTGTAGTTCTTTTCGCGCTCTTTGGCTTTGGCAGCCCATTTCGGAATTTCGTTCTTCAGAAACTCCTGTTTATCCTTTTCGAGCGCCGGCATATCGAGACCAATCAGTTTCTGCGCTTTTGCTTTGGTATCAATGTCAGGATAAGGGACCCCATCTTTTACGCCGAGCGACAGCAGGATTTTTTGTAGTTGCATTCTCGCCTCACGTGCTTTGTCAAGTCCATGATTGATAATACGGGACACTTCGAGGGGCGAA
>Ga0116152_10001036_pt1 | contig 22813 bp, 17 predicted proteins | sample AD_UKC119_MetaG_FD_89894 | JGI IMG/M metagenome (GOLD analysis project Ga0116152, IMG submission 89894) | Active sludge microbial communities of municipal wastewater-treating anaerobic digesters from Hong Kong - AD_UKC119_MetaG | ecosystem: Engineered > Bioreactor > Anaerobic > Digestate...
GGTCCATCGGTTGCCGTACCCGCCGAACAAAGGCGACAAGATCGCCTCGTTCAACCTGCTGCGCTTCCTGGCCGAGCGCTACGAAGTGTTCGTCGGCACCTTCATCGACGATCCGGACGACCGCCAACACCTGGACAAGGTACGCGAGTACTGCAGCGAACTGTGCGCGCCCGAGATCAGGCCGGGGCTGGCACGGCTCGCCAGCCTGCGCGGCCTGTTCAGCGGCGAAGCACTTTCACTGCCGTACCTGCGCAGCCGCCGCCTGACGGACTGGACCGCGGACGTGCTGAGGGAACACAGGCCCGAGCGTATCGTGATCTTCAGCGGCCCGATGGCACAGTACGTCAGCGGGCGGGTACCCGAGGGCACCATCACCCTGTTCGACATGGTCGACGTGGATTCAGAGAAGTGGCGCAGCTACGGTGAACGCAAGGCCTGGCCGATGAGCTGGCTCTACCGCCGCGAAGCCGACAAGCTGCTGGCATTCGAGCGCCGCATGGCACGCGAGTTCGACAGCACGGTGTTCGTATCCAGGGAAGAGGCGGACCTGTTTCGCGGACTGGCCCCGGAATCGGCGCACAAGACCACCTACCGCATACAGGGCGTCGACAGTGACTTCTTCGACCCCGCGCGCGACTATCCGAACCCCTTTCCCGGCACGGGGCCGGCGCTGGTGTTTACCGGCGCGATGGACTATTGGCCGAACGTCGACGCCGTGACCTGGTTCGCCGAGCAGGCATTTCCACGCATCCGTGCGGCGGTGCCTGAAGCGCTGTTCTGCATTGTCGGTATGCGCCCGGCACCCGAGGTCGCGAAGCTGGCCGAGCGCCCGGGCATCCTGGTAACCGGATCGGTGCCGGACGTGCGCCCGTACCTCGCCCATGCACACGCAGCGGCCCTGCCACTGCGCATTGCACGCGGTATCCAGAACAAAGTGCTGGAGGCGATGTCGATGCAGCTGCCAGTGATCGCGACACCCGGCGCGATGACCGGGATCCAGCCGTTCCCCGGGTTTACCCCACACGTCAGCGAAGACCCGGAAACGCTCGCGGATGCCGCCATCGCACTGCTTTCACAAACGCGCCGGATGGACCGGGCCGGCCGCGACTGCGTGCTGCAGCGTTACAACTGGGATGCCAACCTGCAGCGCATTGCACGACTGCTGGAAAGCGGTGTGGTCGAAGCGGATCTCTGAGCTCGTCCGCGCGCTGGCGGGCGACCCCACGCACGGGCATCATGACGCCTGGTGACTCGTCTCTTCTTGGCTGCGGCGTAACAAGCGATGGAAACCCTGTTTGCGTCGATCGATTACCGCGATCCAGTGTGGATCCTCGTCGCCTTTGCGTTCGGCCTGCTGGCCACCTACATCCGGCTGCCCCCCCTGGTCGGCTTCCTGGTCGCCGGCTTCGTGCTCAACGGGCTGGGGGCGGAAGGCGGTGCCTTTCTGCGCGAAACGGCCGACCTCGGTGTCACCCTGCTGCTGTTTTCGATCGGCCTGAAGCTGCGCGTGCGCCAACTGGCCGGTACCGAGGTCTGGGGCGTGGCCACCCTTCACATGGCACTGATCACCTTGCTGTCGACAGTGCTCCTGATGGCGCTGGCGGCACTGGGGCTTCCGCTGCTCGATCAGCTCGAGTGGCCGACGGCCCTGCTGATCGGCTTCGCCCTGTCGTTCTCGAGCACGGTATTCGCGGTCAAACTCCTGGAGGATCGCGACGACGCGGCCGCCTGGTACGGACGCATCGCGATCGGCATCCTGATCATCCAGGACATCGCGGCCGTGGTGTTCCTCGGCATCTCGACGGCCAAGGTGCCATCACCGCTGGCGGCGATGTTGATCGTCGCGATCATCGCGGCACGCCCAGTGCTGGCAACCCTGCTGGACCGGGTCGGGCACGGCGAGTTGCAGGTGCTTTTCGGTCTGGTGCTTGCACTCGGCGGCGCTGCGCTGTTCGAACTGGTCGACATGAAAGGCGATCTCGGCGCCCTGGCATTCGGCGCGCTGCTGGCGGGGCACGCCAAGGCAAACGAGCTGTTCAAGGCCCTGCTCAGCCTCAAGGACCTGTTCCTGGTCGGCTTCTTCCTCAGCATCGGAATGACCGGGATCCCCGAGTGGGGGATGTTCCCGCTGGCATTGCTGTTGCTGTTGGCGATTCCGGTCAAGACCGGCCTGATGTTCTGGCTGCTGGCGCGTTTCCGTGTCCGTGTACGCGCCGCTGCGCTGTCCGCCCAGGCGCTGGCCAGTTACAGCGAATTCGGCCTCATCGTCAGTTCCATCGCCGCCGCCAACGGCTGGCTCAGCCACGACTGGGTGGTCGTGCTGGCCATCGCTATCGCGCTGTCCTTCGTCGCAGCGTCGATGTTCAATGCGCGCACCGACGAGCTCTACCTGGCGTGGCGGCACTGGCTGCAGCGGTGCGAGCGCAGCGAACGCCTGGCCGGTGACGAGTCCCTGCACCTGACCGGCACCAGGATCCTGCTGTGCGGTATGGGCCGCGTCGGCACCGGTGCCTACGATACCCTGGCCACCCGTCACGGCGAGCGCGTGCTCGGTATCGATGTCAACGCCGAAGTGGTCGAGCAGCACCGACACCACGGCCGCCTGGTGCAGTATGGCAACGTCACCAGCCCCGACTTCTGGGCCCGTATCGACCGGCGCAGCTGGCAGGTCGAATGGATCCTGCTGGCGATGCCCACGCAGCGCGCAAATCTGACTGCCGCAAGGCTGGCGCGCGAATGGGGCTTCGAGGGCCGCATCGGCGCGACCGTGAAGTTCGCCGATGAGGAGCAGCCTTTCTCGAGCATCGGCATCGATGCCCTGTTCAACATCTATGCGGAGGCGGGTCGTGGCTTCGCCGACCACGCCCAGGCGCTTTTCACGGACGAAGAAAAGCGCCGGAGAACACCTTCCGATTGAACAACGCGCCGTCCAGTGACCGATGCGGTCTACAGCCGGAATCCGCCGTAGCGCTTGCGGATACGGTGATCGATGAAGGCAATGCCGGCGGCAAAACCGAGCAGCAGCGCGGCAAAACCGATGATCCACGCACGATAACGAACCAGCAGGCCCGGGTCTTCCCCGGTGGCCGCCGTATGCAAGGTCACCCCCTGCACCTCGGCAAGGGTCTGCAACGCGGATTGCACACCGGTGCGCAGCTCGCCGAGCTGCCTTTGTGCGTCCAAGGCGTCCGGGCAGTCCGCCGCCTGCAACTCGGCGATACGCGCCTCGGCCGCACTCAACGACTGGCTCAGCTGCGCCTCACGCGCGCTTGGCGGAAGGTCCTGCGGTGGGACCACCGGCCCCTCGCCTTGGGCCTGCTTTTCACGCAGCGCGGCAAGTTCCAGCCCCATCTGACGCAGGCGTGCCTGCGTTTCCAGCAGCATCGCCTTGGCCGGTTTTTCCTCGGTGATGTAGGTGGCCTCGATCCAGCCCGTGCTGTCGTCGGCCAGTCGCACCTCTGCGAAACCGTCCTGACGCTTGAGGACTTCCAGCGGTGTGCCGCTGGACAGCAGGTTCGAAGGCACACCTTCGGCCTTCGGTGACGGGTACAAACCCACCACCAGCTTGTCGGTGATATGCGCAGCCGCGGTCAACCCGCTGCAGAGCAACAGGACGATGCACAGGAAACTCTTGGCTACAGGCATGCACAGACCATCCGACCGAACCTGAAGGGATTCTAGCCGCATTGCGGCAACACGATCAGTTGTCGAGCCGTTCACGCCACCACTGGTACAGTGCCACCGCGACCCCGCCGAGTTCCTCGACCGCTTCGCGGTGTGCCGTCTCGTTGGGCGGATCGAACCATTGGTCTTCGCGGTACATCAGAAACGAAAGCAGTGGCGCCAGCAGTGCGCCGGCCCTCTCGTCGGCAATCAGTCGGTCACGCTGATCCTCGCCAAGGAACTCGAGTCCGGCCACATATCCCTGACACCAACCGTAGGGCAGCGGCAACACACTGCCATCGTCGCGTGGCATCTGCAGGACCAGCGGGCCATAGTCTGCCGCGCGCAGATCTCGCAGCACCTGTGCATGAAAGCGCGTCAGCAGCTCGCGCAGCGCCGTGTCGTTCTGCAACACGCCGAGAACCCTGTCGATCAGGGTACCCGGCCGGTCAGGGTGTTGCGCTGCGGTGGCGCTGAAAAACCCATGCGCGATATCCAGAGACATGCAGCCGGCAGCCTCCATGTTTTCGACGAGCCCGGCCTGCAGACGCTCGAGTTCCTGCGGCATCAGGGGCAGGGGCCCCGGCGCGGCACCCCCCATCAGGCCGCGATACCGCAATGTCGAAGCAGCGCATCGATCTGCGGTGCGCGGCCGCGAAACGCGATGAACAGATCCATCGCATCCTCCGACCCGCCCCGCTCCAGGATGTTGTGCAGGAACGATTGCCCGGTGGCCTGATCGAATATGCCGTTCTCCTCGAACAGCGAGAAGGCGTCGGCCGACAGCACTTCAGCCCACTTGTAGCTGTAGTAACCGGCCGCGTAACCACCGGCGAAGATATGGGTGAAGGCGTGCGGGAAGCGGCTCCATTGCGGCGGCCGGATCACCGCCACTTCGTCGCGGACCTGTTCCAGGATCTCGTACACCCGCCCGCCCTTCTCTGGGTCGTATTCGCGGTGGATGCGGAAGTCGAACAGCGAAAATTCCAGCTGGCGCACCATCATCATCCCGGACTGAAAATTCTTTGCCGCCAACATGCGCTGGTACAGGTCTTCGGGTATCCGCTCGCCGCTTTCGTAATGTGCTGCGAACAGGTCCAGCGCCTCGCGTTCCCAGCAGTAGTTCTCCATGAACTGCGAGGGCAGCTCGACGGCATCCCAGGCGACGCCGTTGATTCCGGAAATCGCCACATAATCGACCTTGGTCAGCATATGGTGCAGGCCGTGGCCGAATTCATGAAACAGGGTCTCGACCTCGTCGTGCGTCAGCAGTGCCGGCTTGCCGCCAACCGGTGGTGTGAAATTGCAGGTCATGTAGGCGACAGGGATCTGCTCGACGCTGCGGGTCCTCATGCGTGACTGGCAATCATCCATCCAGGCTCCGCCACGCTTGTTCTGGCGAGCGTACAGATCGAAATAGAACTGCCCGCGCAAGCTGCCGTCGTGGTCGCGGATCTCGTAGAACCTGACGTCCGGGTGCCAGGTATCGACCCCATCGACCTCGTGGAAAGTCACGCCGTAAAGCCGACCGACCACCTCGAACATGCCGGGTACCACGCGGGTCTCGGGAAAGTACGGCTTCACCTCCTCCTGCGTGATGCTGTAACGGTGCTGACGCAGCTTCTCGCTGTAGTACGCGATGTCCCAGGGTTGCAGTTCGTCGATCCCGTGCTGCTCGGCCGCAAACGCCCGCAACTCCGCCAATTCGCGCTCGGCCTGTGGTTTCGAGCGTGCGGCGAGATCGTGCAGAAACTGCACTACATCATCGGTCGAACGCGCCATCTTGCGCGCCAGCGAACGCTCCGCGTAGTTGGCAAAGCCCAGCAACTGCGCCTGCTCATGTCGCAACCGCAGTATCTGCTCCATGTTTTCACTGTTGTCGAACCTGCCGGCATGCGGCCCCTGGTCACTGGCCCGCGTCTGATACGCCTGGTAGACCTCGTGGCGCAACGCCGCGTCATCAGCATAGGTGAGCACCGGGTAGAACGAGGGGTAGTCCAGCGTCAGCAGCCAGCCGGTCTCGCCGCGCTGCTCGGCACTCTGGCGCGCCAGGTCGATCGCCGACGGTGGCAGCCCGGACAATGCGGCAGCATCGTCGACCCGCTTCGACCAGGCGTCGGTCGCATCGAGCACGTTCTCCGAATATCTGCTGGTCAGAGAGGACAGTTCCTGGCTGATCTGCTTGAAGCGCAGCTTCTTGTCCGCCGGCAGGTCGACACCGGACAGATGGAAGTCGCGCAGCGCATTGTCCAGCACACGGCGCTGGCCAGCGTCGAGCACACCGGGATTCGCCGCCACCGCCTGGTAGGCTGCGAACAGTTTCTCGTTCTGCCCCATCTCGGTGCCGTAGTCCGACAGCTTGGGCAGGCAGGCGTTGTAGGCAGCGCGCAGCGCTTCGCTGTTGACCACCGAGTTCATGTGCGACACCGGGGACCAGATACGTCCCAGTCGATCCTCCCACTCCTCGATCGGCTCCACCACGCTGTCCCAGTCAGGGGATTGCGTTGTGTCGAGCAGCTCACCGATGCGGCGCCGGTTCTCGGCCAGCAGGTGATCGATGGCAGGCTCGATGTGTTCGGGCATGATCCGGGAGAAGGTCGGCAGGCCGGATTGTTCTAGGAGCGGGTTGGACATGTCTGGCTACTGGCTGGTGATGTGGATGACGGCGGATTCTGACATGAAGCCCACCGGCACTGCAGTCGGGAAAACCGCGTCAGCGTTGGCTGATTGCGCTCAGGAAGGAGAAAGCGTCGGGCTGTACAACAGCAGCACGTTCATTTCGTCGTGCCGTACCGGCCGGCCGAACAGGTAACCCTGCACCTCGTCGCAGCCGGTGGAGCGCAGGAACGCGCTCTGCTCGGCGGTTTCCACACCCTCGGCCAGTACACGCAGCCCCAGACTGTGCCCCATGGCAATGATCGCCGAGACGATCGCCGCATCGTCGGTATCAGTCGGGATGTCACGGATGAAGGAATTGTCGATCTTGAGCTTCTGCACCGGGAAGCGCTTGAGATACGCCATCGAGGAATTCGCCAGGCCGAAGTCGTCGATGACCAGCGTCACCCCCATCTCGTTGAGACGCAGCATCTGGGTCTCGGCGCGGTAAGGCCCCTCCATCACCCAGCTCTCCGTGATCTCGAGCTCAAGACGCTGGCTGGGCAGACCGCTGGCCGCCAGGGCCGCCGCCACCGTATCAGCCAAGCCCTCGTCCTGGAACTGGCGGCCCGAGACATTGACCGACAGGCGACCAAATTCCAGTCCCTGCTCACACCACTGTTGTGCCTGGTGGCAGGCCTCGTTCAGTACCCATGCACCCAGCGCCATGATCAGCCCGCATTCCTCGGCGACCGGGATAAAGAGCGCCGGTGGCACCTGTTCACCGTCATCGTCCTGCCAGCGCAACAGCGCCTCGACCCCGACCAGGCGGCCGGTCGACAGATCGAACTGTGGCTGGTAACACAGGCTGAACTGGTTCTTCTCCAGTGCCCCACGCAACTTGCGGCTGAGCGCTAAACGCGCCTCCGCGCGCCGGTTCATCTCCGGTTCGTAGAAAGCGTAGCGGTTCTTGCCGCGTTCTTTCGCCTGGTACATCGCGGCATCGGCCTGTTTGAGCAGGGTCGGCACGTCACGGCCGTCGTCGGGGAACATCGCGATGCCGACACTGGTGGTCACGAAACTCTGGTTGCCGCCCAGTTGATACGGCTCGTTGATGACCTGCAACAGCTGATCGCAGGTGATCTGCACATCACTGTCCTGGTCGATATCACTCAACACCACGGCGAACTCGTCACCACCGATGCGTGCAACGATGTCGGCCTTGCGCAGGCGTGACAACAGGCGCTTGCCGACAAGGCGCAGGACTTCGTCACCGGCACTGTGTCCGTAGGTGTCGTTGATCAGCTTGAAGCCATCGAGGTCGAGGAACAGCAGCGCCAGTCTGCCGTTTGCACGCGCGGCCCGATTGATCGCATGCAGCAGTCTGTCCTGAAGCAGCACGCGGTTTGGCAGCTCCGTGGTGGCATCGAAGTGCGCCAGCCGATGGATGCGCTCGGCCGCGAATTTCTCGGCCGAGATGTCAGTGAACATACTGAAATAGTGCTGCAGCCGCCCGGTCCCGTCATGCACCGCGACGACGGTGCGGTTTTCGGGATACACCTCACCGTCACGCCGCCTGCTCCACAGCTCGCCAACCCAGATACCGTCGGCATTCAGCGAGGCCAGGATCTGCTCGTCCAGGCCGGGTTCGTCACGCCCCGCGCTCAACATCGCATCCCGCCGGCCCATCACCTCCGCTTCGCGCCAACCGGTGATCCGGGTGAACGCCGGGTTGACCATGCGGATTCGCCGCTCGGCGTCAGTGATCATGATCCCCTGCGGGCTGTGCTGAAACACGCTGGCCGCAAGCAGCAGCTCCCGTACCGCAGGCTGTCCGCCCGGCATGTCTTCCGTGCCGTCACCGTTCCGTGGCTCTTCGTGTTGATCGGGAATCAATGCGCTGCTCCTTCACGCGACTGTCAGACAATTTTAGTCCACGGCCGGGGATCGAAACTTGAACCCATTCGAGGATTGGATGCGAAATAGGATCCGCGGTTCCCCGGAATGCACGGGGCGTCCGGTATCCGTGGAGATCAGAGCCTGGTGGACAACATCAGCGCCAGCGCGGCGCCGAGCGGCAGAGATGCACCGAACCCCAGCCGCATACGCCACCGATAACGCCTCAGCAAGGCGAACTCTTCGAGATTGGACAGCAGGAAATAGCGCCCGTCCGCCGGTTTGCGCAGCATATGCACGGGATCACGGTGCTGGCCGCGGGCGAGGTCGGCGGCCGCTTCGCGCTGCGCCGCTGCCCGTGCCTTCTCCCACTCCCTGCCATCGATCACCCCGTCACGGTTACCGTCGAAGCGTTCGCGCAGCGTATGTGGGTGTTTCTTCCACTCGCGCAACACCGCGCCGGTGAGTTCGCCGAGCGAGTTCGCATGGTCGCCGGCCCCCAGTGTGTGGAACTCGCCGATCGCGTACAAAGGATCGCCATCCAGGATCACCGCCTCAGTGTAGCGATACTGGCCCACGCCACTGCCCAGACGTTCCAATACGGTGCCGCCTATGTCGACGATCATATCTGCCGTCCTGCCCAGGCTCGGCAATCGCATGTGCACCCCGTGCCCGCCCCGACCGCTGCCATCGTCCGACCATGTACGTGTGTGACTGCTGGTCACCTCGGCGTTCTCGGGATCGATGACACAGTTTCCGGTCGGATCGCGCAATACGAAGATCCCGTCGCTGCTGCCCGACTCGACCACCGACCAGTCCTTGCCGCTGCGTCGCTCCACGCGGTAGCGATACCAGCAGCAGGCGATGTTCGACAGCGGTGCCACGATCGGCTCACCTTGCAGCGAGTGTGCCCTACCCACCAGTTCGACATAGCCCTGCGGCGCCGAGCGCACCCGCGCAGTGGGCACATCTTCGATATGGCGCGTGCGGCGCAGCCCCGAAAACCCGGCGAACAACGCGAACACGGCGAGTACGGCCACCAGGTAAAGGAACGGGTCTGGCGCATGCGCCAGGCGATCGAGCCAACCGTGCATGGACTACTGGAACAGCCCCTTGAGGTTGACGTCGCTGATCTCGTCGGCGGCAAATTCGAGTAACTGTGCCGGATTGAAGCTCAGCAGCCGCGCGATGACGATGTCGGGGAACTGCTCTATTCGTACGTTGTTCGCGTTGACCGATGCGTTGTAGAACTCGCGCCGGTCGGCGATCGTGTTTTCCAATGCGGTGATGCGCGACTGAAGGTGCTGGAAACTCTCGTTGGCCTTTAGTTCCGGGTATGCCTCGGCCACCGCGAACAGATTGCCCAGCCCGAGCCGCAACATTCCCTCTGCCTGTCCCAGGCCGCCAACATCCTGTGCCTCGCGCGCGCTCGCGACCGCCGCACGAGCGCGCATAACCTGTTCGAGCGTCTCGCGCTCGTGTTTCATGTACTGCTTACAGGTCTCCACCAGCTTGGGTAATTCCTCGTGGCGCTGCTTGAGCAGCACGTCGATGTTCGACCAGGACTGGCTGACCGCGTGCTTCAAACCCACCAGGTTGTTGTAGATGACGATCGCATACAGGGTGAGGAACACCGCGATACCCGTGAAAACCATCGTCTCGACTGCCATTTCGCACACTCCCGATGCCTGCTAACGTTGATCCTGACTATAACGGCAGGTGGCAGTACAAGCATGAGTCCCATACGCACATTCGAGAACCGGACACCCAAGATCGACCCACTGGCGGTGCTCGACCCGCTGTGCCTGGTCATCGGTGATGTGCATATCGGCGCCAACACCAGCCTCTGGCCGGGTGTCGTGGTTCGCGGCGATATCCATCAAATTCGCATCGGATCCGACAGCAACATCCAGGACGGTTGTGTGCTGCACGTCAGTCATGACGGGCCTTTCATGCCCGGCGGCTCGGCGCTTCTGATCGGTGACCGGGTGACGGTCGGACACAGAGCGGTGTTGCACGGCTGTACCATCGGCGACGACTGCCTGATCGGCATGGGTGCGATCGTGATGGACAGGGCGGTGATCGAATCCGGCGTGATGATTGGCGCCGGCGGCCTGGTGCCGCCGGGGAAGACACTGCGTACGGGTTACCTCTACACCGGCTCTCCGGTACGCCAGTCACGTGCACTCAGCGAGCGCGAAAAGGCCTACTTTGCCTATTCCGCGGCACACTACGTCGAATTGGCACGACGCCAGCAGCGGGCGCCCGAGGGGTCTTGATCCCGACGTGAGCCACCAGGCAACGACATGGTGGCGACCACATCGGCGCCGGGCGGTCAGCGCAGCTCCATCACCTGGTCCATCACTAGGCCCTCGGCACTGGCGTGCAGCGTGACCCGTTGCCGCTCGAACAACCGGGCCTGCTGACGGAATCCGGCCACCTGGTCTGTAAGTTCCTCGGCCATCTCGATCTCACCCTGACTGCGCAGTTGCGTGGCCGCGCGCTCGCTCAGGTCGCCGAAACGTTCCACCAGGAGCAGCAGGCCATAGTCAATCGCGAACAACGGCGTCGGCGCTGCGGTCCCGGCATCGCGCGGCCAATCATCCGGCCCGGCATCGTCGGCACCGGCGAGCAACAGCAGCGCACGGTCGCGGACGGCAACCTTGAGCGGCGGCGTCTTGTCTTCCAGACCGAGATCCTGCGGCAGGTCGACAAAACTGCCATCGGCGGGGATCTCCAGAGCGGCAAGCCCCGGGCTGAACATGGCACCCAGGGCCAGCAGGCCGCGCGGGTCGTCGATCGCGGCCAACAGGCTGGCGCGCACGTTGCGCGGCTCCAGGGTGTCGGGATCGAGTTCGACATCGTCGATCTTCAGATTGAACCCCTTGAGGCCGGCCGTCATCGGCCCCAGCGCAAGATTGAGCTGCGGGATCATCGCCTCGAGACCGTCCCTGTCCACCCATTCGCACGCCGAACCGGCGGCAATCAAATGCCGCAACAGGGCATCCAGGGCATTGCGCAACTGCGGCAGCTCGATCCCCAAGCCGACCGCGAGCAGGCCATCATAGGTTGCACCGACGCCGGGCACCGGCGCGGCCAGTTTTCCAAGGTACTGCGCAACCGCCGGCGTGCTCTCCCAAACACCGCGGGTCACCACCTGCTGGTCGTCTGCCCGGGTGATGCCCATCACCAGACGCGGCATCGCGGCCGTCATGGTCTCGGCCAGCGCACCGCAACCCGTTGTCAGCGCAATCGGCTCGGCACCCAGTGCCTGCATGACCTCTGCGTTGAGGCCACTGCCCTTGCCGAGCAGGATCCCGGTCAGGTCGTGGAGCTTGACGAACCCTTCACCGTAGCCGGTGAATCCGTGCCGCTTGATCATGGCATCGATCTCGCCTGACGCAGCCAGACTGCGTGCCGGCGCCTGCTGGCCCAGCAGCAGCGGCAGGTGGCGATCGAACATTGCATCGGTCAACAGACCGGCGACCAGGTGGGTTTGAGTCACTGACAGCACCAGGTCGACGCCGCCGAGGTCGATGCGACGGTACGCCTGCTCGCCGAGGCTGGAACGGGCAACGCTCAGGCCGGCACGCTCAGCCACCCGATCGAGCAACGCATCGAGCCTGGCCGCATCGGCGATCTCGATTCGCAACGCCGGCAGGATGCCGATGCCGTAGACGACCGAGCGGGCGACCGGCTCGATTCCCAGTTCCCGCAGCGCGTCGGCGGTTTCACGACCCTCGAACTCCGCCAGCAGTGCATCGAGAACATGGAAATAGTCGCCCGCCTCACGGGTCGCCGCGGCGACTTCATCAGATGCCTGCAACTGTGTGCGGACTTTGAGCAGGGCGGCGCGCTGTACGGCCAGCTGGGCGGCATAGTGGTCGGCCAACCTGGCCCGCAATCCATCCGGCAGTCGTTTGCCGGCGACGAACACGTAAGGCGTATCGGCGGGGACATGCTGCAGCATGTCCGGTGGCGCGTTCTCCGGCTCGCGGGTACAGGAGGCTGTCAGGCCCAGCGCGAGCAGCACCAGGAAGATTCGCGAAAGATTACGGGGCATTCGGGGTACTCCTGGGTCTTGCTGCGCGCCGTCAGGCGGCATTGCGCAGCATGTCGATCACAGATGCCGTGTCGGGCTGCACGCCACGCCACAGGCGAAACGATTCAGCGGCCTGTTCCACCAGCATTCCCAGGCCATCCAGCGCGCGCAGCGCACCATGCGCCCGGCCCCATTCGACGAACGCGGTGGGCTGGCTGGCGTACAACATGTCGTAGGTCCAGCCGCCATCGGCAAGGCAATCGTCGGGGATTTCCGGGACCCTGGCCTTGAGGCCCGCCGCGGTCCCGTTGATGATCAGGTCGAACTGCTGCCCACCCAGTTCGTCGAGCCCGCAACCCCTCACCGGCCCGTAGCTGGAGGCTGCCTCGGCCAGTGCGAGGGCCTTCGACGCCGTCCGATTTGCCACCACCAGTTGCAGCGGATTTTCGCCAAGCAGGGGACGCAACACGCCGCGCACCGCGCCACCGGCACCAAGAAGCAGGACCCGTGCACCCGAAAACCCGAACAGGTGGTTGCAGCCAAGATCGCGCACCAGGCCAACACCGTCCGTGTTGTCGCCGTACAGGCCGTCGTCACGCACCACCAGGGTGTTGACCGCACCGGCCGCATGAGCGCGGTCGCTCAACGTACCTGCCAGGCGAAACGCACGCTCCTTGAACGGCACGGTCACATTGAGGCCGCGGCCACCGCTGGAAACAAACTCCCCGACGTCGTCCTCGAATTCCTCGAGGTCCCCCAGGATACGTTCATAGCGCATGTCCTGACCGGTCTGCAGGGCGAACGCAGCGTGGATCTGAGGCGATTTGGAATGCGCTATCGGGTTGCCGATCACGGCATACAGGTCGGTCATCTGTTTGCGGTCGTCCTTGCGAGCGGGTATCGGCGCCGCATTGTACGCGCGCTTGGTGCCGCGATGCGGAACTGTGTCTCAGGCAGCATTGATATTCCCGCGGCAGGTCACGGGCAGCCGCCGACCCCGGGGACCGACAAAATGCGCCACACCCCCGACTGACAAAACGGGGTCAAGAATCCTGCTGGCCAGCCGATCTTAACCCTTCAAGACCCGAATCACCTCGAGAGTGACCAGTCCATGCGCCCGGCAATTTCCCACCCCGCGATCCAGAATCTCTTACGCGCAGCGGGTATCGCCCTGTCTCTTGTGACCTCGGTGGCAGCGACGGAACTGCCCAAATGCCTCTTCGTATCGTCCTACCATCAGGGCTACGCGTGGTCGGACGGGGTGGAGCGCGGGCTGCGCCAGACGCTGCAGGGGAAATGCGAGCTCCGCCAGTTCGACATGGACACCAAGCGCAAGAAGAGCGTGGAGGAACAAAAGGCGGCCGCACTCGAGGCAAAAGCGCTGATCGAGTCATGGCGGCCGGACGTGGTGATCACCGCCGACGACAATGCCGCGAAGCGCCTGATTCAGCCTTACTACCGCGACGCCGCCCTTCCGTTCGTGTTCTGCGGCATCAACTGGACGGTCAAGGAATACGGCTTTCCCTACAAGAACGTGACCGGAATGATCGAGGTTGCGCCGGTAAAGGCGATGATCGAGGAGGCCCGCGGACTGGTCCCGGGCGCACGCAAGGTGCTGTACATTGGCGCCGACACCTCGACAGAAATGAAGAACGCGGCGCGTATCCGCAAGGCCGCGGAAGACCAGGGCCTGGTCTACGAGGAGAAGCTCGCACGGACCCTGGAGTCCTGGGTCGCGGCCTACCGTGCCGGCCAGGAATACGATTTCATCGTGATCGGCAGCAACGCGGGTATCGATGACTGGGACACGCAGCGTGCAATGGACGCGATCACGCCGTTGACCCGGCGCCTGACCGTCACCAGTCACGAGTGGATGATGCCGGTCACCATGCTCGGCATGACCAAGATTCCCGAGGAACAGGGCGAGTGGGCCGGCAGCGTGGCCCTGCAGATCCTCGACGGTGTGGCCCCCCAGAGCATCCCGGTGATCGCCAATCGCAAATGGGACCTGTATCTGAACCCCGCATTGATCGATACCGCGGCGCTGACGCTGCCAGCGCAACTCCAGAGCAAAGGCAAGGTCTACCAGTAGGCCGCAGCAATGAGCGCCATCCGCATCGGCAGTCGAAGAACGGTCGCGGTCCTGCTGGGTCTGCTGGTTGTCGTGCTGGCACTCGGTGTGGCGATCCGCAATGACCTGCAGCTGGCGAGCACGGCGTTTCACGAACTGGACGACGAGATCGAGACCACGCTGACGCGTCGCCTCGACAACCTCAACGCCTCGCTGCGCTCGCTCAGCGGCATGCACCATGCGATGACCCGCCTGTCACAGCAGGAACTGTCGGCATTTGGCCAGGAGATCGGCCGCAGCCATCCCTACGTACGCGCCATCCTGCAGCTGCGCCTGGTCGACGCGACCGAGAGGTCGGCCTACGAAAACGCATTCCAGGAGGCGGGATTCCCGACCTTCGTGATCACGGCCAGCCATGAATCCGGCAGCCTTGTGCCCAGTCCGGCCAAGCCCGGCTACATGGCGCTCGGTTTTATCGAACCGCTCGATCCCGGCCTGGCACGCTTCCTTGGTCTGGACTTTTACTCCAGGAGCAGCTTCGGCGATGCGATAGCCCAGGCGGTGCGCAGCGGCGAAGTCGCCGCAGCACCGGCCACCCCCATCGGCAAGGACGCATTTCTGCTGTTCAAGGCGGTGTACAAGGGCTTTTTCGTACCGACCACCGAGAACGAGCGCAGCGCTCAGGTGCATGGCGTGTATGGACTGCTGGTCGATGTCCCGGGGTTTCTCGCCGACATAAGTGATAGCCCGGGACTGCGCCTGAGCACCTGGAACAGCGATCAGCCAGTCACGCTGTTTGCGCATCCGGAGGCCACACAGCCGGACTGGGTGGCGCGTTTTCTTCCGGACCAGCACGCCGATGTCGACATCTCTCTGGCCCCGACGCGCTTTCGCATCAGCATCGACAGGACGCTGGACAGCCGCGCCCTGCGCCCAATGCAGTGGCTAACCCTGACCACGACCTTCGTCGGCCTCTACCTGGCCGGCGTGCTGGTCGTGTTTACCCGCCTGCGCGCGGCGGAGGCCGCCTGGGAGGCCAAGGAACAGCTGTTCCAGGAGAAAGAGCGTGCCCAGGTCACCCTTCAATCGATCGGGGAGGCAGTAATCACGACCGACCCCACCGGCGTCGTCGACTTCCTGAACCCGGCTGCCGCGCAGCTGACCGGCTGGAGTGCAGACGACGCGCGCGGCCGGCATCTCAACGAGATCTTTTCGCTGGTGTCGGAGAAAGACGGCACCGCGCTGCCCGACCCCATAGCCCGCGCACTGCGCGACCATGACGAGTCCGAGGCCGCGGCACTGATGATCCGCAGCGACGGCGCCACGATTGCAGTGATCGAGAACGCGGCGGCGATTCGCGACAGCGAGGGTCACTTCACCGGTGCGGCGCTGATCGTCCGTGATGTCAGCCGTGAGCGCAACCTGCTGCGCGAGATGGCTTTCCAGGCCACGCATGACCCGCTGACCCGGCTGATCAACCGGCGCCAGTTCGAGCGCGAGCTGGCGGCCGTGGTCGAGGATGCCCTGAAATCTGACAGTCAGCACGCCCTGATGTACATCGACCTCGATCAATTCAAGGCGATCAACGACAGCTGCGGCCATATGGCAGGTGATCAGCTGCTCAAGCAGGTGGCCAGCCACCTCGGTGAGAACATCCGCCGCCTCGACCGTCTCGCGCGCCTGGGTGGTGATGAATTCGGCGTATTGCTGCGTGACTGCAGCATCGAAAAGGCACTGGAGGTGGCCGAAGCGCTGCGCCACGAGATCAAGGGCCTGCGCCTGCACTGGGAGGACAAGACATTCCGCATCAGTCTCAGCGTTGGCGTGGTCGCGATCTCCCGGCAGAGCGGCAGCCTTGACGAGGTGCTGCGCGCCGCCGACGCGGCCTGCTACGTGGCCAAGGACCAGGGACGCAATCGCGTCCACTTCTACCAGCCCGACGACCAGATGCTGGCGCAGCGCAGCAGTGACATGCAGTGGCTGCAGCGCCTGCGCGAGGCGATCGACAACGACCAGCTGGTGTTGTTCGGCCAGAGCATCTTCCCGCTAAGCGCAGACAGCCCGCACCCGGTGATGTGCGAATTGCTGGTGCGCATGGTCGATACAGACGGGCGCATCGTGCCGCCGATGACCTTCATCCCCGCAGCCGAACGTTTCAACCTGATGTTCGACCTCGACCTCTGGGTGATAGGTGCCGCATTCCGCCAACTGGCAGCGCTATGGCAGCGCCATCCGCAGGACCGGCGCATCTTCACCATCAACCTGTCGGGCCAGTCACTTGACCATCCCGACCTCGAGCTGGCGATCCATCGCCTGGAGCTGGAGCACAAGATCGAGCCGCACCGCATCTGTTTCGAGATCACCGAGACCAGCGTCATTGGCAACATGGATCGCGCGCTCGCACTGATGGACGGCCTGCGCCGCCGCGGTTTCCTGTTCGCACTGGACGACTTCGGTACCGGCCTGAGCTCTTTCGCCTACCTGAAAAAGCTGCCGGTCGACTACCTGAAGATAGATGGCGAATTCGTGCGCGACATCCTGCACGACCCTGTGGACAAGGCGATGGTCGATACCATCAGACGTATCGGCGGCGTGCTCGGCATGACCACGATAGCCGAGGCGATAGAAGACGCCGACACCTGTGCGCTGCTGACGGCGATGGGAATCGACTACGGCCAGGGTTATCACCTCGCCAAGCCGGCCCCGGGCGAATTCGCCCCGGTGGTATCCAATGTGGTGGCGCTGCCCACCAGGAACTGACCGGATCAGTCCCAGCGATCCGGGTAGCTGCCCGCTTCGTAGAGATTGTTGCTGACCAGCGCGACGACCAGCATCACCAGCGCACCGATCAGGACCGGGAAAACATATCCCCATCCGAGCGCATGCACCTGCTCACCACCGATCACCGCGATCAGCGCAGTCGCCCCACCCGGCGGATGGATCGTGCGCGTGGCCATCATCAGCGCGATCGCGGTAGCCACAGCTGCCGCCTCCTGCAGGACCGAGACATCAGGCAGGTAGCGGTAGCAGGCGACGCCCACCAGCGCCGACACCATGTGCCCACCGATCAGGTTGCGCGGCTGCGACAGCGGCGCCCGTGGCGCGCCATACAGCAACACCGCGGAGGCGCCGAAAGAGCCGACGATCAGCAGGTTTAGCCTGGGCAGCAGATCGACCGCCGCGCCGATCAGGGCGATGCCCGCAAAGGCACCCAGCCAGGCGACCAGGATCTGCAGCGGGCTGATCCGCGGCCGCGGTGCCCGTCCGACAGGGGGCTTGGTCCGGGCGTGTGCCGGATGCTCGGCGTCGGGGACCTGATTCGGGTCTTCCGGACCCGACGGTTGCTCAGTCATTCAGCCACTGCGCCGCGCGTTTGGCAAAATAGCTGAGGATGCCGTCAGCACCAGCGCGTCTGATGCACAGCAACGACTCCATCACCACGGCGCGCTCGTCCAGCCAGCCGTTGCGCGCCGCTGCCATGTGCATCGCATATTCACCGCTGACCTGGTAGACAAAGGTCGGTACGCCAAACTGGTCTTTGACCCGGCGTACGATGTCGAGATACGGCATCCCGGGCTTGACCATCACCATGTCGGCGCCTTCCTGCAGGTCGAGCGCGACCTCGCGCAGCGCCTCGTCGCTGTTCGCCGGATCCTGCTGGTAGGTGTACTTGTTGCCCGTTCCCAGGTTGGCTGCCGAGCCCACGGCGTCGCGGAACGGGCCGTAGTAGCTGCTGGCGTACTTGGCCGAATACGCGAGTATCCGGGTGTGGATGTACCCTTCGGCCTCCAGTGCATCGCGGATGTCACCGATGCGTCCATCCATCATGTCGGACGGCGCCACCACGTCGGCACCGGCCGCGGCGTGCGACAGCGCCTGCCTGACCAGCACCTCGACCGTCTCGTCGTTCATCACGTAGCCGTCGGCATCGATCAGGCCGTCCTGGCCGTGCGTGGTGAACGGGTCCAGTGCGACATCGGTGATCACCCCCAGATCCGGCAGTGCATCCTTGATCGCGCGCACCGCACGCTGCGCCAGGCCGTCCGGGTTGAAGGCCTCGGCCGCATCCTCGCTCTTGGCACTGGGCGGCGTGACCGGGAACAGCGCCAGCGCCGGGATGCCAAGCGCATGCGCCTCACGCGCCTCCTGCACCAGCAGGTCGATGCTCAGGCGCTCGACACCCGGCATCGATGCCACCGGCTCGCGTTGACCACTGCCCTCAAGCACGAACAGCGGATAGATGAAATCATCCGGGCTCAGCCGTGTCTCGCGCATCAGGCGGCGCGAGAAATCATCCCGCCGCATGCGACGCATGCGCGTGAAAGGGTAGCCGGCAAAGGCCTGGGTATCATTGCTCATGGTGCGGATCCGCGGTCACGTCAGGAAACCCGCATTCTAACACCCCGCACGACAGGTTCAGGACCCGGTAGCCGGATCCGGAGCACGCAGCAGCCGCCGCACGTCCGGTGCATGCCGGCGACTCACCTCGACCACCTGGTCGCAGCCGTGAAGCAACACCGACAGCGCACCGCCCGCATCCCGGCGCAGCTCGCGTACCCGGTCGGGAGCCACCAGCGCGTTGCGGTGAATCCGCAGAAAGGTCCCGGGCAGACGCTCCTCGATGGCGCGCAGCGACTCCTCGGTCAACGCCATTCCCGCGGTGTGCCACACCTCGACATACTTGCTGTCGGCGCGCAGCAGAATCGCCTCGTGCGCCGGAATGCGCAGCACACCGCCCCGGTAACTGGCATTGAGATACTGCCCGCTCGCCGCCAGCGCCTCCTGCTGGTCGCGGCTCAACGCACGCGCCTTGTCGAGCGCGCGCGCCAGGCGCTCCGGCCTCACCGGCTTGAGCAGATAGTCGATGGCATTCGCCTCAAATGCCGCCAGTGCATGTTCGTCGTACGCGGTGACGAAGACCACCGCCGGCGGGTCGGGGCGAGCTGCCAGCTCCAGCGCGGCCGCGATACCGTCCATACCCGGCATACGGATATCGAGCAGCACCAGGTCCACCTGCTGTTGCCCGCACTGCGCCAGCACCTCGGCGCCGTTGGCCGCCTGACCGACAACCTCGCAGTGACCGGCGCCCTCGGCCAGAAGCGCCACCAGCCGCGCGCGCGCCGGCGCCTCGTCGTCGGCGATTACCACCTTCATATCACCCCCGACGGAAAATGCAGCCGCACCTGGTAGCAGCCGTCCACCTGCCCGACCACCATGCCGGCGGCGTCGCCAAAAGCGGCGTCGAGGCGCTCGCGGACATTGTCCTGGGCCATCCGGTTGCCGCGGCGATGTGGTGGCTGAGGCGGGTCCGGCAGGGTATTGCGCACCGCCAGGCTGACCACGCCGTCTCGACAGCGCCCGCTCACGGTGATCTCGCCACCGCCGGTGGCCGGCTCGATACCGTGGTACACCGCGTTCTCCAGCAGTGGCTGCAACAGCAGTCCGGGCAGCCTGACGTCATCGGGCAGGCCATCCACGTCCCAGTGCACCCGCAGCCGATCACCGAGCCGCTGCGCCTCGATGCGCAGATAGCCGCGGGCCAGCTCGAACTCGTGCTGCAGCGTCGACACGGCGGCCGCGTCGGACAGGGTGGCGCGGAACAGGTCCGAGAGGTCATGCACCACCTGCTCGGCGAGATCGGCATCGACACGGGTCAGGCTGGCGATGGTATTCATGCTGTTGAACAGAAAATGCGGACGGATCCGCGCCTGCAGCGCCTGCAGGCGCGACTGTGCCTCGGCAAGCTCACGCTGCCGTTCGCGATGCTGTTCGTACAGATAACGCAGCAGCACGGCACCGACGATGCCGGCGATCGCCAGATGATGGAGCAGCGCGGGCAGCGCCCCGGTTGTGCTGCGCAGGCCGAGGGACTCGGCGGCGAAGAACACCGCTGCCGTCACCAGCAGGATCAACACCCAGGCGGCCATACCCGCAGCCGCGTGTGACAGACGGCCGAGCGGCAGGCGCAGGCCGCAGTACAGCGCGCTGACGCTCAGTGCCACCCACTGGATATACAGCGAACGCAGGCTGAGTTCGGCCCAGAACTGGTCGGCCGCCGGAAAAACCGCGAGCGTCAGCACGATCGCCAGCAGTTCTGAACTGACCACGACCGCGAAGACCATGCGGATGGCGCAGAAGTTGGGCAGAAAGGCCCTACGCTCGATCGGTGACATGGCACCAAGTATATGGGATCGGAGAAACCGTGCCGCGACATGCACCCGGTGCAACCGCCGCAGAGCGAATATAATCACGCCCTTGCAGAAACCCGGTGCCTATTCCATGAGCGACAAGAAACTCTGGGCCGGCCGCTTCGCCGCGCCGACCGATGCCTTCGTCGAGGCCTTCACCGCCTCGGTCGAATTCGACCAGCGCCTCGCCCCCTATGACATCCAGGGCTCGATCGCACACGCGACCATGCTGGCGCGCCAGGGGATCCTCAGCGAGGCCGAGCGCGATGCAATCGTCGCCGGCCTCGAACGCATCCTTGCACGTATCGAGGCCGGCGAATTCACATGGTCGGTGGCGCTGGAAGATGTGCATATGAATGTCGAGGCGGCACTGACCGAAGATATCGGCATCGCCGGCAAGAAACTGCATACAGGACGTTCGCGCAACGACCAGGTGGCGACCGACGTGCGCCTGTGGCTGCGCGCCGAACTGGTCGTGATCCGCGAGTCGATCCGCCGCCTGCAGCACGCACTGCTGGGCCTGGCGGAGCGCGAGGCCGATACCATCATGCCGGGCTTCACCCACCTGCAAACGGCGCAGCCGATCACCTTTGGCCACCACATGATGGCCTGGTTCGAGATGCTCGAACGCGACCAGGCGCGCATGGCCGACTGCGCCACCCGCCTCAATGTGATGCCGCTTGGCGCCGCCGCGCTTGCCGGCACGAGCTATCCGATCGATCGTGACTACACCGCCGGCCTGCTGGGGTTCGACCGCCCGGCCGAGAACTCGCTGGACGCCGTGTCCGACCGCGACTTTGCAATCGAGTTCGCCGCCGCGGCCAGCATCCTGATGATGCACCTGTCGCGCATGAGCGAGGAGCTGATCATCTGGTCCTCGGCACAGTTCCACTTCATCACCCTGTCCGACAGCTTCTGCACCGGATCGTCGATCATGCCGCAGAAGAAGAACCCCGACGTGCCGGAGCTGATCCGCGGCAAATCCGGCCGCGTGTTCGGCCACCTGGTGGCGCTGCTGACGCTGATGAAGTCGCAGCCACTCGCCTACAACAAGGACAACCAGGAAGACAAGGAGCCGCTGTTCGATGCGGTGGACAACATCAGGGGCTCGCTGAAGGTGTTTGCCGACATGATCCCGGCAATCAGCTGCAACCGCGACGCGATGCGCCAGGCGGCGATGAAGGGATTCGCGACCGCCACCGACCTGGCCGACTACCTGGTCCGCAAGGGAATCGCTTTCCGCGATGCGCATGAGGTCGTCGGAAAATCAGTGGCCTACTGCATCCAAAAGGGCTGCGATCTGGCAGATCTCGACCTCGACGAACTGCGCCGGTTTTCGCCCGCAATCGATGGCGATGTGTTCGACTGTCTGACCCTCGAGGGCTCTGTGGCCGCCCGGGACCACATCGGCGGCACCGCACCCGCGCAGGTGAGGGCAGCGATCGATCGCGCACGCACCCGCCTGGCCTGATACGGCAGGGTGCACTCACGGATTCAATACCGAGCGTCTTCCGCCGCTAACCGTTGAGCAACGATGGCCGCCCAGGCGGTCGTTCACCTTTTCGGGAACCATGGGGCGAGGAATGAACCAGGCTGTCATATGCGCGAACGCGGTACCGCTGCCGGCCTTCGATCGGCATACCGAAAGCTTCGCGCAGGCCGGTTAACCCCGGAGACGAGGATGGATACCTCGAGTCTGCGCAACAGCAACGCCACGATCGTTGTCACCGGCATCCTGCTCAGCCTCGTTCTGGCGGCGCTGGTCGGGTCCGCTTATGTCGGCCAGACCCGGCTGCACGAGGCGCTGGTCGAACAGGAGCAGCTCGGTATCGACAAGAAGGCCGAGTCAATCGCTTTCTTCCTGGCGCAGCATCGGGATGCCGTCGAGCAGCTGGCACAAAGCCGGCCGCTCGCGATGTACCTCGCCGACCGTGAACGCGGCATGTCGATGCAGAACGGGTTAAGACTCAGCCTGACGGCGGTGACGCGCGAGTTCGAATACTTCATCGGAAGCTCAGGCGATCGAGGGCGGGCCGTATTTCAACGCATCGCGTTCGTCGAGGAAAACGGGCACCTGCTGCTGGATGTCGGCAGGGGGTCAAACGGCAATACCGAACAGTCCTACCAGGTGCTGCGCACCACGGGTGCCGGCGAAGTCCGGGTCCGGCAGGGAAACGAAGGCGCGGTGCTGACGCTGAGCGCCCCGGTCATCCGAAACGGGCGTGCGGCCGGCTATGTCATTGCCGACCTGCCGGTCGTCGAGTCCCTGTCACCCTTGCTGCGCGACCACAAGGCGGGATCCCCGATCCGCCGTACCGCCCTGATCACGAATGCCGGGACCGTGCTGGCCGCCGCGGA
>Ga0116152_10001037_pt1 | contig 22799 bp, 25 predicted proteins | sample AD_UKC119_MetaG_FD_89894 | JGI IMG/M metagenome (GOLD analysis project Ga0116152, IMG submission 89894) | Active sludge microbial communities of municipal wastewater-treating anaerobic digesters from Hong Kong - AD_UKC119_MetaG | ecosystem: Engineered > Bioreactor > Anaerobic > Digestate...
CATCGCGCTGATGGTGGCGATCCTGATGTGGCGGCCGATGGGGATGGTGCCGGTGGTCAAGGCGAAATGATTCGCGCGCCCCGTTTCCGACCCGCCCTCGGCCCCGCCCGCCACGACGCGCCCCACCCCTGCCCCGAAGGAGCCCGATCATGATGCGACTGCTTTCGGGCGATGCCCCCCGTAGCCGCCTGCTGGCCCTGCTGCTGGCATTGATCCTGCTGGCACTGGCCTTTGCGCCCTTCCTTTTTCCCGGCTCGCGCAGTCTGGAAACGGCCGCGCGCATCTGCGTGGTGATCGTGCTGGTCGCCAGCTATGACCTGTTGCTGGGCTATGGTGGCATCGTCAGCTTCGCGCATACCATGTTTTTCGGCATGGGTGCCTATGGCGTCGCCATCGCCAGCGACCGGCTGGGCACGGGCTATGCCAGCCTGGCGCTGGGCGCGCTGGCCGGTCTGGTCGTCGCCGGTCTGGTGGCGCTGCTGGTGGCGCTGCTGTCCTTGCGGGTGCGCGCGATCTTCTTTGCGATGATCACGCTGGCGATCGCCTCGGCAGTGGCGGTGCTGGTCAGCCAGTTGTCGGCCTATACCGGCGGCGAGGACGGCATGAACCTGCGCATCCCGCGCGAATTGACCCCGGCGTTCCGCCTGGGCGAGGTGTTCGGCACCCGCATCACCGGCAAGATCCTGAACTATTACCTGGTGTTCGCAGGCTGTCTGGTGCTGTTCCTGGGGATGCTGCGGATTGTCAATTCGCCCTTTGGCCGGGTCCTGCTGGCGATCCGCGAGAACGCCTTTCGCGCCGAGGCCATCGGCTACCGCGTCGTGGTCTACCGCGCCGTCGCCAGCTGCCTGTCGGCCATGATCGCGGCGCTGGCCGGGTCGCTGTTCGCGATCTGGCTGCGCTATGTCGGCCCCTCGACCACGCTGGGGATGGAACTGATGATGGACATCCTGCTGATCGTGGTGATCGGCGGCATGGGCACGATGTATGGCGCGGTCGTGGGCACGGCGATCTTCGTGCTGGCGCAGAATTACCTCAAGGAACTGATGGGTGGGCTGTCCGAGGCCACCGCGTCGCTGCCGCTGATCCCCGACCTTCTCAGCCCCGACCGCTGGCTGTTGTGGTTGGGGGTGCTGTTCATCCTGTCGGTCTATTTCTTCCCCACGGGCATCGTCGGTCGCCTGCGGGGCACCCGGTGACGATCCGCCTGCACCGCTGGGGCGCGGGCCCACCGGTGATCTTCCTGCACGGCTGGACGATGACCGGGGCGATCTGGGCACCGGTCGCGCAGCGCCTGGACGCCGCCAGCCTGGCACCCGACCTGCCCGGGCATGGCGGCACGCGCGGTCCCGCGCCCTCGGTCGCGGGCGGCGTGGCGCTGCTGGCGGACCTGATCGCACAAGAAGGGATCGCCGGGGCCACCCTGGTGGGCTGGTCGCTGGGCGCGCTGATCGGCTGGCGCTACCTGGCCGAGGGCGGAACCGGGGTCGCCCGCATGATGTCGCTGGACATGTCGCCCCGCCCGCTGCCCGCGCCGGGCTGGAACCACGCCATGCGCGGCCAGAGCGCCGAAAAGGCCGCGCGCGGCGGCGCACGCTTTCGCGCCGACTGGGCCGGCGCGGCGCGCGCCATCGCCCAGGGCATGTTCGCCGACCCCGACGGCTGCGCCGCGCTGTCGGCGGCCGAGGCCGAACGGCGGATCCGCGCGCAGGACCCCGTGGCCATGGCCGCCTTCTGGGATTCGCTGACGCGCGAGGACCTGCGCGCCGCTATCCCCGAGCTGACGGTGCCGGTGCTGGCGGTCCACGGCGCCCAAAGCCGCGTCTATCCTCCGACGACCGCCGGCTGGATCGCCGCCGCCGCCCGGCACGGGCAGGCGCGGGTGCTGCAAGGATGCGGACACGCGCCGCACCTTGAGGACCCCGCCGCGGTTGCCGCATTGCTCACCGCCTTCATCGCCGACACCTGAGCGGGGGCGCGAAAGGGGGCCAGCCCCCCTCTTTGCTACGCAAATTCACCCCCCGGGATATTTCCGGCACAAAGAAGGGGCGTTAACCTGTGCTGAACCATGATGCGCCAGCGCGAGGGAGGACTGCGATGATCGAGGCCTGTGTGTTCGATGCCTACGGCACGTTGTTCGACGTGGGGGCGGCGGCGCGGCGCGCGGCGGCCGAACCCGGCGCCGAAAGCTGGGCCGCGCGCTGGCCACGGATCGCCGCCGACTGGCGCCGCAAGCAGCTGGAATATTCCTGGCTGCGCGCGATCCAGGGGGCGCATTGCGATTTCTGGCAGGTGACGCAGGACGGGCTGGACTGGGCGCTTGAGGCCGCCGGGCTGGACGATCCGGCGCTGCGCGCGCGGTTGCTGGCGCTTTACTGGGCGCTTGAGGCCTTTCCCGAGGTGCCCGCCATGCTGTCCGCCCTGGCCGCAAGGGGCCAGCGCCGGGCGATCCTGTCCAATGGCTCGCCCGGGATGCTGGAGGGCGCGGTGCGCTCGGCCGGATTGTCCGGCCAGTTCGAAGCCCTGCTGTCGGTCGAAAGTGTGGGTGTGTTCAAACCCGCGCGCGCGGTCTACGACCTGGTGGCCGCGACGCTGGACCTGCCGCCCGGGCGGGTGCTGTTCGTCTCGTCGAACGGCTGGGACGCGGCGGCGGCGGCGGCCTATGGCTTTGTCACGGCCTGGGTGAACCGCGACGGCGCCCCGATGGACCGGCTGCCGGGGCGGCCCGCGCATGTGCTGCGCGACCTCGGTGCGCTGCCCGATCTGGTCGCCGGCCTTTAACCTGCGAAATTGCACTGGCGGCACCTGGGGCGGCGCCCTAGTCTGCACCGATGACCGCGATTCTCGACAGCCGCTATTCCTGGACCCGCCTCGCCCTCTCGCTGGGTATCGCCACCGTCGGCAACGTCGGCATGTGGTCGGTCATTGCGCTGATGCCCTCGATCCAGGCCACCTTTGGCGGCGGCCGGGGCGAGGCGTCGATCCCCTATACGCTGACCATGGCGGGGTTCGCGCTGGGCAATCTGGTGATGGGCCGGGCGGTGGACCGCTGGGGCGTCAGCCGCGCCCTGACCGGCGCCGCGCTGCTGTCGGCGCTGGGCTATTGCCTGGCCGCGATCAGCCCGACGATCTGGCTGCTGTCGCTGGCGCAACTGCTGATCGGGCTGGGCACGGCGGTGTTCTTCGGTCCGCTGCTGGCCGACATCTCGTTGTGGTTTCGCCGCCGCCGGGGAATCGCCGTGGCCATCGCCGCCAGCGGCAACTATCTGGCGGGGGCGATCTGGCCGGTGGCGCTGTCCGGGGTCTTGCAGACCCAGGGCTGGCGCGGCGTCTGCTGGGTGCTGGCGGCGCTGGTCCCCGTGGTGGTCATCCCCGCCGCACAACTGCTGCGCCGCCGGGTGCCCGAGGAAAGCCTGACCGCCGCGGCGCAGGCCACCGGACTGACGCCGCGCCGGGTGCCCTTTGCGCCGACCACGATGATGTGGATGCTGGGCCTGGCCGGCATCGGCTGCTGCGTCGCCATGTCGATGCCGCAGGTGCATCTGGTCGCCTTTTGCGTGGACCTGGGCTATGGCCCCGTGGTCGGCTCGCAGATGCTGAGCGTGATGCTGATGGGTGGCGTCGCCTCGCGGCTGGTGTCGGGGCTGATCACCGACCGGCTGGGGGGCATTCCCACGCTGCTGATCGGCTCGGTCGGGCAGATGATCGGGCTGATCCTGTATCTGCCGTCGGACGGGATGACCTCGCTTTACGTCGTCAGCCTGATCTTCGGGCTGAGCCAGGGCGGGATCGTCCCCGCCTATGCCATCATCGTGCGCGAGACGATGCCCCCGCGCGAGGCCGGCACCCGCACCGGCTTCGTCATCATGGCGACGATCCTGGGCATGGCGCTGGGCGGCTGGATGTCGGGCTGGATCTATGACGTGACCGGCAGCTACGCGATGGCCTTTGTCAACGGGATCGGCTGGAATCTGATGAACATCGCGGTCATGGCGGTGATCTTGCTGCGCAGCCGCCCCGGGCGCGGCACGGGCGGATTGGCGGCGACGGCCTGACGGCGCGGGCTTGCACGCGCGCGGGAATGTCCTAGCATGGCGGCTCGAAAGGACCCGCCATGCCGCACGATCACCCGCACCATGACAATCACCTCGACCCGATGGATGCCCGCGTGCGGGCGCTGGAAACGATCCTGACCCGCAAGGGGCTGGTCGATCCGGCCGCGATCGACGCGATCATCGACACCTATGCGCACAAGGTCGGGCCGCAGAACGGCGCCGCGGTCGTCGCGCGGGCCTGGACCGATCCCGCCTTTGCCGGCTGGCTGGCCGAGGACGCGACGGCGGCGGTTGCGTCGATGGGGTTCACAGGGCGGCAGGGCGAACACGTCCAGGCGGTCTTCAACACCCCGCAGACCCATAACGTCATCGTCTGCACGCTGTGCTCGTGCTATCCATGGACGCTGCTGGGCCTGCCCCCGGTGTGGTACAAATCCCCCGCCTATCGCTCGCGCGTGGTGATCGAACCGCGCGCGGTGCTGGCGGAATTCGGGCTGTCCTTGCCGGCGGATCAGCAGGTGCGGGTCTGGGATTCCACGGCGGAACTGCGCTATCTGGTCGTCCCGATGCGCCCCTCGGGAACCGAGGGTTGGCCGGCCGACCGCCTGGCCGCGCTGGTCACGCGCGAAAGCATGGTCGGCACGGGAATCGTCGAGGCACCACAATGAACGGGCCCCAGGACCTGGGCGGGCAGATGGGCTTTGGCCCCGTCGCGCCCGAGGACAACGAACCGCTGTTTCACGCCCCTTGGGAAGAACGCGCGCTGGGCATCACGCTGTGCGCGGGCGCCCTGGGGCGCTGGTCACTGGACGAAAGCCGCCACGCGCGCGAAAGCTTGCCGCCGGCGGTCTATTATTCGGCCAGCTATTACGAGATCTGGACCCGCGCGCTGGAGGTGCTGCTGTTGCGCCACGGGATGGTGTCGGACCGCGAACTGTCGTCCGGAGAGGCCGCCGAACAGCCCGCCGACCCAGGCCGCCTGTCGCCGCAGGCGGTGCCCGCGGCGCTGGCCCGGGGCACGCCCTGCGACCGGCCGCTGGACAGCGCGCCGCGCTTTGCCGCCGGGCAGCGGGTGCGCGCGAAGAACGCGCATCCCCGCACCCACACGCGCCTGCCCCGCTATCTGGCCGGCCACAGCGGGGTGATCGAATCGGTGCATGGCGGCTTTGTCTTGCCCGATACCAACGCCCACGGCCTGGGCGAACAGCCGCAGCGACTCTATACCGTCGTGTTCGACGGGCACGAGGTCTGGGGCGCAGATGGCGAACCCGGCCTGACGATCAGCGCCGATCTGTGGGAGGGCTATCTTGAGCACGCCTGACACCCCCGATCGCCCGTTCGAAGCCCCCTGGCAGGCGCAGGTGTTCGGCCTGACCGTGGCGCTCAGCGACGGGGGCCTGTTCACCTGGAGCGACTGGACGCAGGCGTTCGGCGCGCGGCTGGCCGCCGGGGTCACCTATTGGGACGCCTGGGTGCAGGCGCTCGAAGGGATGCTCGCCCAGCGCGGCATCGCCCCGCCGGACGAGGTCACCGCCCTCGCCCACCGATGGGAGGACGCCGCCCACGCCACCCCGCACGGCGTGGCGATCCGGCTGGAGAACGCGCCCGGCTGACGTTTCTGGACAAGACTGTGCAGATACGGCGTCCTGTGCTATCCAAAGACATGCAACAGAACCCGATCACCGACCCCGCCCGGCTGGGACTGGCCACGCTGGGCGTCGTCGCGGCTTCGGTCGGGTTCGGCCTGGTGCCGCTGTTCGCGCGCGGCCTGACCGAGGGCGGCATGGCCCCGCAAGCGGTGGCCCTCTACCGCTATGTGCTGGCCTCGGCGGTGCTGGCGCCGTTCGTCTGGCGCTGCCGGCGGCAATGGCCGACCCTCGTCTGGGGGCTGGCCACCGGGGTGCTGATGGCGCAGGGCTGGGTGGCCTATGTCCGCGCGATCGAGGTCGTGCCCGTTTCGACGGCGGGCGTGCTCTACATGACGTATCCGGCGTTTACGTTGGCGCTGTCGTGGCTGCTGTTCGGCGACCGGCCCGCGCGCCGGTCGATGGTGGCGGCGGGCATGATCGTCGTGGCGGCGGCGATCGTCATGACCCCCGGCGCGGTGGACCCGGCGCTGATCCCGCTGCTGCTGCTGTCGCTGGCCGCGCCGGCGGGGTTCGGGCTGGGGATCAGCGTGCTGGTGCACCGGATGCCCGCGATCCCGCCGCTGGCGCGGATCGGCATCGTGTCCATGGGTTCGGTTCTGGGACTGCTGCCGCTGGTGCAGGCCACACCCGCCGCCGCCCTGCTGCCGGCGGACCCGCACGGCTGGCTGCTGGTGCTGGGAATCGGGTTGGGCACGGCGCTGGTGCCGCAACTGATCTACACCGTCTGTTCGCCGGTCATCGGCACCGCGCGCACCGCGGTCGCGGGCAGTATCGAGCTGCCGGTCATGTTCGCGGTCGGCTGGCTGGCCTTTGGCGAACCGCTGGGCGGGGCGCAGGCCGTGGCCTGCCTGCTGGTGCTGGCGGCAATCGCCCTGACACCCGCCCGACAGGCCCGCAGCATCGCCGCCCAGCACGATCAGCGTTGATGCATCACCTCGACCCCCAGAACGTTGGGCAAGTGGCGGGCGATTTCGGTCCAGGTTTCGCCGTCGTCGATCGAGGCGAAGACACTGCCCGAGTTGGTGCCGAAATAGAGCCCGGCCCGTTCCGCCCTGTCCGTCGCCATCGCCTGCCGCAAGACCGTGAAATAGGCGTTGTCGGGCAGGCCCTGGCGCATCGGCGCCCAGCCCTCGCCGGCGTCCCGTGACCGCCAGACGGCCGCCTGCCCCCCCGGAGGATAGCGCCCGCCCCATTCCAGCAACGGGATCACGAACAGCGTCTCCGCGTCCTGCGGGTGCACGGCGATGGGAAAGCCGAAATTCGTCGGCAGGCCCGCGGTCACCTCGTCCCAGGTCCGCCCGTCGTCCCGGCTGCGAAACACGCCCTGGTGGTTCTGCATATACAGCATCGTGCCATCCAATGAGCGCACCATATTGTGCACGCACAACCCCACGTCATAGCCGCATTCGCCGGTGATCGGGTCGGGCGTGGTGGACTGGTTGCTGCGGCGGTTGCGCGGCTCCCAGGTCTGGCCGCCATCCTCACTGGCATAGACCCCGGCGGCCGAAATCCCCACCCACAGCTTGGCGCCGTCGCCCAGGATGGTGTGCAGCACCAGCCCCGCGCCTCCGGGTTGCCAGCCGCTGGCCGAGGGGTGGTTCGACAACCCCTCGACCCGGCGCCAGGTCTCTCCGCGGTCGTCGCTGGCATAGAGCGCGGCGGGCTTCGCCCCGGCATAGAGCGTGTCACCCACCCGGCCCAGCGCCCAGAGCGCCTGGATCTGCCCCTTGAAGGGCGCGTCGGGATCGGGGCCACGCCCCAGCATCTTGCGGAAGGTTTCGTCGCTGGCCAACATGTGGTCCAGATGCCCGTTCGCCAGCAGGGATTTCGTCCAGGTCGCGCCGCCATCGTCGGACCGCCAGACGGCGCTGCCCTGCCATTCCCCGCCGCAGGCGGCCCAAAGGGTGCCGGTCTCGGGGTCGCCCAGAACATGGCTGGCCGGCCAGCCGTCGCAGAATGGCCCGCGCTGCGTCCAGTTCCGACGCGCACCATCCGATTCCAGCACGAACACACCCTTGCCCGTGCCGACCAAGACCGTCACCCGCTCGCTCATCTACAAACCCTTTCCCGTTTGCGCGACGGCCAGATTAGCACGAATTGGCACGCGACAAGCGGGAAAACCGGCGCCGGGAAAAGGCTTGACAGCGTGGGCTCGGGGCTCAATATGACGAATGATTCATGTTTCAGGACGACCGATGCCCGATGCCTCGCCCAGCCGCCAGCCTTCGGTCCGCCCGCGCACCCGGCGCGGCCAGGATACGCGCGCCGCGATCCTGCGCGCGGCCGAGGTGGTGATCGGCGAGACCGGCTTTGCCGCCGCCTCGATCGCCGACATCACCCGCAAGGCGGGGATCGCGCAGGGGACCTTCTACATCTATTTCCAGTCCAAGGACGAGGTGTTCCGCGAACTGGTGCTGGAAATGAGCCGCCTGACCCGCGCCTTCCTGACCGAGGCGACCGCCGATGCCCCGGACCGGCTGACCGCCGAACGCCGGGGGCTGCGCGCCTTTCTGGCCTTTGTCGCGGAGCGCCCGGCGCTCTACAACATCGTGATGGAGGCCCGCTCGGTCGCGCCCGATGCCTACCGCGCGCATTACACCACGTTTGCCAGGGGGTATGCCCAGAACCTGGTCGCCGCCGAACGCGAGGGCGAGGTCCGCCCCGGCGATTCCGAGGTCCGTGCCTGGGCGCTGATGGGGCTGGCGGTGATCCTGGGCGAACGCTTTGCCATCTGGCAGACCGACGCCGATCTGGACCATGTGGTGGATCAGGTCTTTGACATGCTGGAACGCGGGCTGAAGCCATGACCCCGGTGCCGCCGGACGCCGGACACGCGGCCGACGGGGACCGCTTCGACCTGCCCGAAACCCGCGCCGCGCCGGCGCGGTTCCTTGCCACGATGGGAGCGTGACATGGGACACCTGCCCGATTTCGCCGCCCGCCGCGCGGCCCTCAGCCCCGACCGGCTGGCGTTCCTGGACCAGGACAGCGGCGAACGCTGGACCTTTGCACAGATCGATGCCGCCGCCGCCCGCATGGCCGGCGGGCTGCGCCAGCGGGTCGCGCCGGGCGCGCGCGTGGCGATCCTGTGCCACAACCGGCCCGAATTCTTTGTCGCCCTCTTTGCCTGCCAGAAGGCCGGGCTGATCCTGGCGCCGCTGAACTGGCGCCAGCCGGTGATGGAATTGAAGCCGGTCCTGGACAGCGTCGCCTGCGCTCTGGTGCTGCATGACGCGACCTTTGCCGCGCAGGCCGCGCAACTGGGCCTGCCGCGAATGGAGCTGCGCGTGCCCGATTGCGCGCCCCTGCCCCCCGCACCGGTGGACGAGGACGCGCCCTGGTATGTGCTCTTCACCTCGGGCACCACGGGCCTGCCCAAGGCGGTGATCCAGACGCCGCGCATGGCGATGGCCAACGCGGTGAACATCGCCCAGGCGATGGCGCTGACCCCCGACGACCGCAGCGTCAACTTCCTGCCGCTGTTCCACACCGCCGGCATCAACCTGTTCACCCTGCCCCTGTTCCTGTGGGGTGGCTCCAGCCTGGTGCTGCGCAAATTCGACGCACCGGCGCTGGTCGATCTGGTGGCCTCGCGGCAGGTGACGCAGTTTTTCGGCGTGCCGGCGATCTATCAGGCGCTGATGCAGATGGATCTGTCGGGGGTCGATCTGGCCGGACTGCGCGGCTGGGCCTGTGGCGGCGCCGCCCTGCCCGAGGCCACGATCCGCTTTTTCGCCGATCGCGGCGCGCCGATCTGCAACGGCTTTGGCATGACCGAAACCGGCCCGACCGGCTTTCTGATCGACCGCGACGCGGCGGTCGACAGGATCGGTTCGGTCGGCAAGCCGCAATTGCTGACCGAGGCCCGGCTGGATGGCGTGCCCGACGGCCTTCCCGGCACCGGCGAATTGCTGTTGCGCGGCCCCTCGGTGACGCCCGGCTATCTGGACAACCCGCAGGCCACCGCCGCCAGCTTTACCCCGGACGGCTGGTTGAAATCGGGCGACGTCGCGGCCCGCGATGCCGACGGCTACTACCGCATCGTGGATCGCATCAAGGACATGTATATCTCGGGCGGCGAGAACGTCTATCCGGCCGAGGTCGAGCGCGTCCTCATCACCCACCCCGATATCCTGGAGGCTGCGGTGGTCGGCATGCCCCATGCCCGCTGGGGCGAGACCGGCGTCGCCTTTCTCATCGCCCGCCCCGGGGCGGGCATCGACACCGGCGCGCTGCCCGACTGGCTGCGCACACGGTTGGCCGCCTACAAGATCCCCGGCGCCTGGCACGTGGTCGCCGATTTCCCCCGCACCGCCGCCGGCAAGGTGCGCAAGCCGGACCTGAGGGCGATGCTGTGATCGTCGAACGGATCTGGACCCCGACGCAGGCCGATTTCGACCGCTTTGCCCGCCTTTCGGGCGACGACAACCCGATCCATGTGGACCCCGATTTCAGTGCCCGCACCCGGTTCGGGCGCACGGTCAGCCACGGGATGCTGCTGTATGCGCGGCTATGGGCGATGCTGCGCGCGGCCCACCCGGACCGCCCAACCCGGATGCAGGAGATGACCTTTCCCAACCCCGCCTTTGCCGACGAACCGCTGCGGCTGGCGCTGGAGGATACCGGCACGGGCATCGCCCTGTCGGCCGCCCGCGTGGCGGATGGCGCGCTGTGCTTCCAGGGCCGGGCGGTGCTGGCATGAGCCCCGGCGACCACGCCGCGATCACCCGCCGCTTCACCGATCGCGACATCGCAGAGTTTGCGGCGCTCTCGGGCGCCTCGCCGGCCGAGGGGGTGCCGGAGCCGCTGATAGCCGCGCTCTTTTCGCGTATCCTGGGCGTGGACCTGCCCGGGCCCGGCACGAACTATCTGAAACAGACCCTGCGCCTGCTCGCCCCCGCGCCCGTGGGGCAGCCCCTGACGGCGCGGGTCACGATCACCCGCCTGCGGCGCGAAAAGCACCTGGTCGATCTGGCCACGACCTGCCACGCGGCCGACGGGACGCTGATCTGCGAGGGGCGCGCTCTGGTGTTGGCGCGCGACGTGGCGCGCTAGCCCGCCGCCGCGCGCCCCGCATTGCGGCCCGAAAACAGGCAGCCGCCCAGGAACGTGCCCTCGAGCGCGTTGTAGCCGTGATAGCCGCCGCCGCCGAACCCCGCGCATTCCCCGGCCGCGAACAGCCCGTCGATGCGATACCCTTCGGCGTCCAGCACCGCACCGTCGAGATCAGTGTGCAGCCCGCCCAGCGTCTTGCGCGTCAGGACCGACAGCCGCACGCCGATCAGCGGCCCGTGCGCCGGGTCCAGGATGCGGTGCGGCTTTGCGGTGCGGATCAGCCGATCCCCGCGATAGGCCCGTGCGCCCCGGATCGCGGTGACCTGCGTATCCTTGGCAAAGGGGTTCAGGATCTGGCCGTCGCGGGCTTCGATCTGCGCGCGCAGGCTGGCCGGGTCCAGCACCGGATCGCCCATCGCCGCGCCGATCCGGTTCATGCCGGCGACCAGGTCCTCGATCGTTGCGGCAACGGTGAAATCCGCGCCGTGCTGCTTGAACGCCTCGACCGGGGTGGGGGCCTTGCCGCCCGCGCCCAGTCGCGCCTTCAGCACAGCCCCCCACCGACCCGCGGTCAGATCCGGATTCTGCTCGCTGCCAGACAGGGCAAATTCCTTTTTGATGATGCTCTGGCTCAGCACGAACCAGGAATGCGCGTGCCCGGTGGACAGGATGCGCCGCAGCGTGCCCAGCGTGTCGAACCCGGGCAGATACGGCGCCTCGAGTCGCTTGCCCAGCGCGTCGAACCACAGCGACGACGGCCCCGGCAGGATGCGAATCCCGTGGTCGGGCCAGATCGGATCCCAGTTGCGCAGCCCCTCGGTATAATGCCACATCCGGTCGGTGTTGATCCGCGCCGCGCCCGCAAAGGCGGCGACATCCATCATGTCGCCATCGACATGAGCGGGCACGCCACAGACCATGCGGTCGGGCGCCGGGCCCAGGCGGGCCTCGGGCCAGGCCGCGCGCACCCGCGCCAGGTTGCCGCCGATCCCGCCCGAGGTCACGACGACCGCCCCGGCCTCGATCCGGAAGGCGCCGACCACGCCGCGCCCCGACCGCTGGCCGCGCGCCACGTCGGTGGGTTCCAGAACCTCGCCGCTGACCCCGCTGATGCGACCGGCGGCGATATCCAGCGCGGTGACGCGGTGGCGAAAGGCAAAGCGCAGCCGCCCGGCCGCCTCGTGCGCCCGCGCCATGCGGACAAAGGGCGCCAGAACGCCCGGCCCGGTGCCCCAGGTGACATGAAAGCGCGGCACCGAATTGCCGTGGCCGGTGGCCAGCGCCCCGCCCCGTTCGGCCCATCCGACGACCGGGAACCAGCGCATCCCGATGCCGTGCAGCCAGTCGCGCATCGGCCCGGCGGCAAAGGCGACATAGGCCTCGGCGACGCGGCGCGGCCATTCGTCCTGCGGGCCGTCGAATTGCGCCGATCCCATCCAGTCGGCCAGCGCCAGCCCGCGGCTGTCGCGGATCTTCATCCGGCGCTGCTCGGGCGTATCGACCATGAACAGACCGCCCAACGACCAGAACGCCTGCCCGCCCAGGTTCTGCGCCCCCTCCTGATCCAGCACCAGGACCGAGCGCCCCCTGTCGGCCAGTTCGCAAGCCGCGACCAGCCCCGCCAGCCCGCCGCCCACCACAACCGCATCCGCCTGATCGTGCAAATCGTTGCCCATCGCCGCCCCCTGTTCCGACACGAAGCCTAGAACCGCCACGGGACTGTGTCCAATGAGTCGCGATGCCGGCTGCATTTGGCGACAAGTTTCAATCCTGACTTGCTGCCTTTGCGCGCCGCCTGTAGCGTGGCCCGGAACAGACGTCCGCGTCGCCCGGAAAGCTGGGCAAAGTCACAATAAGGCTGCGCGGAATCGAGGGATTTACAGGCGGAACGATTGACGACATGACCCTTTCCAAAAGCCTCATGGACGCGAAGCTTCGCCCCGCTCGACATGTGACCCTGGCGCTGGCGGCCGTCCTGGCCGTTGCCGGCTGCTCGATGCCGCGCGGCGCCGCGCTGCAAAGCGAGATCCTGCGCGGCACCGACACCGCGGATTCGACCGTGCAGGTGATCGAGGTCACGCGCGCGACGATCACCGACCTGGACCGCTGGCCTGTCGCCGACCCGGAAACGCGCCACCACTGGGTCACCACCGGCGCCGCGCCCACCGCCCGGATGATCCGCGCCGGCGACCTGCTGTCGATCTCGGTCTGGGACAGCCAGCCGGATTCGCTGCTGACCACCGGCGACCAGCGCGTGGTGAACATGGACCATGTGCCGGTGTCGGCCTCTGGGCATGTGTTCGTGCCCTATGTGGGCGAAGTGCGCGTGTCCGGCATGTCGTCCGAAATGGCCCGGCGCGAGATCCAGGACCGCCTGTCGCCCATCGTGCCGGACGGCCAGGTGCAGCTTTCCGTCAGCCCCGGGTCCGGCAACACCATCGACGTGGTGACGGGCGTCGCCCGCCCGGGCCGCGTGCAGTTGCCGGAAATCAGTCCGACCATCCTGTCGGTGCTGGCCGAAAGCGGCGGCATCAGCCCTTCGCTGCGCAACCCGCTGGTGCGCCTCAATCGCGCGGGCGAGGCCTATGCGATCCCGGCCAGCGAACTCTTCGCGTCGCCCGCCAACGACATCCAGCTCAGGGGCGGCGACCGCATCCTGGTCGAAGAGGACGGCCGCAGTTACATCGCCCTGGGCGCCACCGGCCGCCAGGAGGTGGTGAACTTCGCGCGCGAGGACATCAACGCCCTGGACGCCGTCTCGACCATCGGCGGGCTGTCGAACACGCGCGCCGATCTTCAGGGCGTGATGGTCCTGCGCACCTACCCCGCCAGCCTGGTGCGCGAGACCGGCCCCTATCCGCGCCAGCAAGAGGTGATCTTCACCTTCGACCTGACCTCGGCCGATGGGCTGTTCGCCGCGCGCCGCTTCCAGATCGAGGCGGGCGATGTCGTCCTTGCGACGGAATCGCCGGTGCCGCTGATCGCGCAGACGATCACCATGCTGCGCACCCTGCGCAACGTGAACCTCTGACGCGACAGGTCGCTTTCCGGCCCTCAAGCTGCGCCCCCGGACATGTGTCCCGGGGGCGCCTGCGTCTAGGCAGGGGGGAATTCCCCGACTTGCCCCCTTGCCCCGCGCGCGAGGGCGGCGCACAGAGACCGGCATGATCGTGCACCAACCCAGCCCCGTGCCTGCCCGCACCGCGCCGCCGCGCGTCGGCGGGCATTTCGGCGAACTGGTGCAGGGCCGGCTGGGCCCTGACGGGCCGCTGGCGCTGGTGTCGCTGCCCTGCCCCGCGCTGTGGGTCGAACCGGCCGAGCCGGGCGATCCCGCGCTGATCGGCCCGCGCCGGTTGCGCGCGCTTTGCGCGGCGCTGGACCTGCCGTTTCCCGGGACCCTGCCCCGGCTGCGCGCGACGATGCCGCCCGGCGGAGGCGCCGGATCCTCGACCGCGGCGCTGGTCGCCGTCGCCCTGACACTGGGCTATGACGGGCCGCCCGACGCCCTGGCCCGCGCCTGTGTCGCCGCCGAAGGCGCCAGCGATCCGCTGATGTTCCCGCGCGCCGAACGGCTGCTTTTCGCGCCGCGCCTGGGCCAGGTGCTGCGCCGGCTGCCCGCGCTGCCGCGCTTTTCGGTGATCGGCGGGTTCCTGGGCCCCGGCCTGCGCACGCGGGCCGAAGATCAGGATTTCCCCGACATCGCCGACCTGATCGCGCGCTGGCAGCCGGGCCTGCCGCGCGCCGAATTGGCCGCGCTGGCCAGCGAATCGGCGCGCCGCACGCTGGCCCTGCGCGGCCCCTCGGGCGATCCGACCGCCGATCTGGCACGCGACCTGGGCGCCGATGGGTGGCTGATCGCCCATACCGGCAGCGCGCGCGGGCTGATCTTTGCCCCCGGCGCCACGCCAGCCGACGCCGCCGCCACCATGGCCGAGGCCGGGTTCACCGGCCTTGTGTGCTTCGACGGAGGCGGCGCATGAGCTTCGCGGCGGCGATGCTGGTGGCGATGGCGCTGGACCTGGCGTTGGGCTGGCCCGACGCGCTGTTCCGGCGCATCGGCCACCCGGTCACCTGGCTGGGCGCCCTGATCGCCGGGCTGGAACGCCGGTTGAATCGCACCCCGGGCCAGCGGATCAAGGGCGTGCTGACGGCGCTGGTCGTCATCGCGACAGCGGGCGGGCTGGCCGCGGGGCTGGTCTGGCTGTTGCCGGGCGGCTGGGCGGGCACGGTTCTGGCGGGCGTTCTGGCCTGGCCGCTGGTTGCCCTCAGGTCGATGCACGACCACGTGGTCGCGGTGGCGCGCCCGCTGGCGGCGGGGGATCTGGCGGCGGCGCGTCACGCGGTGTCGATGATCGTCGGCCGCGACCCCAGCGGCCTGGACGAGGCCGGTGTCGCCCGCGCCGCGATCGAAAGCCTGGCCGAGAACACCTCGGACGGGATCGTCGCGCCGCTGTTCTGGGGGGTGTTGTTGGGCCTGCCCGGCATCGCCGCCTACAAGGCCATCAACACGCTGGATTCGATGATAGGCCACCGCACCACAAGATACGAGGCCTTTGGCTGGGCCTCGGCCAGGATCGACGACGGGGTGAACCTGGCACCCGCGCGCCTGACGGGCGGGCTGTTCGCGCTGGCCTCGGCCGCGCCGCGTCGTGCGCTGGCCTGCATGGCCCGCGACGCCCGTCACCACCGCAGCCCCAACGCTGGCTGGCCCGAGGCCGCGATGGCCGGCGCACTGGGCATCCGGTTGTCGGGGCCGCGCGTCTACGGCGACCGGGTGGCGCAGGAACCCTGGGTCAATGCCGGCGCCCCGGACCCGACCCGGCTGGACCTGGGGCGCGCCCTGGGGCTTTATCGGCGGGCGATGGCGGCGCTGGCGCTGGTGGTGGCGCTGGTGGCGCTGACGGGATGGTAGGGACGGCATGACACGCGATCACGGCGGCAATCTGGACGCGGCGCGCGCGCTCTATGGCGGCGCGGACTGGATCGACCTGTCCACCGGCATCAACCGCCGCCCCTATCCCCTGCCCGCCCTGCCGCCCGAGGTCTGGACCGCGTTGCCCACCCGCCCCGCGCTGGACGCCCTGTCCCGGGCCGCCGCGGGCGCCTATGGCGTCCAGCCCGCGCAGGTGCTGCCGCTGGCCGGCGCGCAGGCGGCGATCCAGCTTTACCCCCGGCTGCGCGCGCCCGGTCTCGCCCGGGTGCTGACCCCCACCTACAACGAACACGCCGGCGCGCTTCAGGCTCAGGGGTGGACGGTCGAACCCGTGGCAACGCTGGACGCGCTGGAGGGGGCCGACCTGGCCGTGGTGGTGAACCCCAACAACCCCGATGGCCAACACCACGCGCCCACTGTCCTGGCCGCGTTGTCGCGGCGCGTGGGCCTGCTGGTGGTGGACGAGAGTTTCGCCGATCCGCACCCGGCGCTCTCGACAAGCGCGCATCTGTCCGACCGGCTGCTGATCCTGCGCAGTTTCGGCAAGTTCTACGGGCTGGCCGGGGTGCGCCTGGGGTTTGCGTTGGGCGGACCCGCGTTGCTGACGCGGTTGCGCGACCTGGCCGGCCCCTGGGCCGTCGGCGGCCCGGCGCTGGAGATCGGCGCGCAGGCGCTGGGCGATACCCGCTGGCAGGCGCAAACCACGGCCCGGCTGATGCAGGACGCGGCGCGGCTCGATGCGCTGGCGGACGGCGCGGGGTGGGCGCTGGTGGGCGGCACGGCGCTGTTTCGCACCTATGCCAGCCCCGACGCGGCCCGCGCGCAGGCGGCGCTGGCGCGGGCCGCGATCTGGTCGCGCATCTTTCCCTATTCGCGCACATGGGTCAGACTGGGCTTGCCCGACGGCGCGGACTGGCCGCGCGTTGAAACCGCATTGAGGGGCCTGACATGACCAAGACCGCGTTGATCACCGCCGCCGGGTCCGGCATGGGGGCGGCCTGCGCCCGTCGCCTTGCGGCCGAGGGGTGGCAGATCGCGATCCTGTCGTCCTCGGGCAGGGGCGAGGCTTTGGCGCAGGAGCTGGGCGGGGTCGGCGTCACCGGGTCGAACCTGCAAACCGCCGATTTGCAACGCCTGGTCGATGCGGCGATGGACCGCTGGGGCCGGATCGACGCGGTGGTCAATTCCGCCGGCCATGGCCCCAAGGGGCCGCTGCTTGCGATCCCCGACGAGGACTGGCACCGCGCGCTCGACGTCTACCTGCTGAACGTGGTGCGCCTGGCAAGGATGGTCACACCGATCATGCAGGCCCAGGGCGGGGGTGCCTATGTCAACATCTCCACCGCCTGGATCGACGGGCCGTCGCTGATGTTCCCGACCTCGGGCGTGATCCGGGCGGGGTTGCAGGCCTTTACCAAGATGTTCGCCGACGAATACGCCGCGCAGGGCATCCGCATGAACACCGTGCTGCCCGGCTGGATCGACAGCCTGCCGACGCAACCCGAACGCGCCGCCAGCGTGCCCCTGAAACGCTATGGCACGCCCGGGGAAATCGCGGCGACCGTCAGCTTCCTGTTGTCCGAGGGCGCGGGCTACATCACCGGCCAGGGCATCCGCGTCGATGGCGGGTTGATGCGCGCGGTCTGAGCCCGTCTCACCCCCGCCCGCTGTCCACGACGCCCTGATACCACTGGCGGATCAGGGCGCGCTCGTCGTCTTCCATCCACGACAGGTTCGACGGCGGCATGGCGTGCGCGCGACCGGCTTGCAGATAGATCAGGCGCGCGGCACGGGCGACCTCGGCCTGGGTTTCCAGACGCAGGCCATGGGGGGCCCAGTTGATACCGGGATAGACCGGCATCTCGGCGTGGCACATGGAACAGCGGCCGGTCACGGTGTTGTAGACCTGGTCGAAATCCGCCGCCTGCGCGAACCGCGCGACCGAGGGGGGCAACGCGGACACGTCCTCTTCGGCGCGGCTCAGAGCGGGCGCCACGGACAGCCACATGATGAGGATGAAGATCACCGCCGTCACCGCCCAGGTCCAGGTCGGATTGCCCGTGCGCGCGTGGTTCGAGTTGAAGTAATGCCGGATCGACACGCCCATCAGGAACACCAGCGAGGCGATGATCCAGGTGTATTGGGTGGCGAAGGCCAGCGGATAGTGGTTCGACAGCATCAGGAAGATGACCGGCAGCGTCAGATAGTTGTTGTGCGTGCTGCGCTGCTTGGCGATCTTGCCATATTTGGGGTCGGGCTTGCGCCCCGCTTGCAGGTCGGCCACCACCACGCGCTGGTTCGGCATGATGATCATGAAGACGTTCGCCGTCATGATCGTCGCGGTCCAGGCGCCCAGGTGGATCATCGCCGCCCGCCCGGTGAACACCGACGTGTAGAAATACGACATCCCCACCAACACGACGAACAGCGCGATCATCACCAGGGTCTGGTTCGAGTTTACGAACCGCTTGCAGATCTGGTCATAGACCAGCCAGCCAAACGCAAGCGAGGCCATCGAGATGCCGATCGCCTGCCAGGGCGCCAGGTCCAGCACCGCCGGGTCGATCAGGTAGAATTCGCTGCCCAGATAATAGACCATGACCATGAGCGAAAAGCCCGAGATCCAGGTCATGTAGCTTTCCCATTTGAACCAGGTCAGGTGTTCGGGCATCGTCGCGGGGGCGACCAGGTATTTCTGGATATGGTAGAACCCGCCGCCGTGGACCTGCCATTCCTCGCCATGGGCACCCTCGGGGAGGTTCGGAACCTTGCGCAGCCCCAGGTCCAGCGCGATGAAATAGAACGACGATCCGATCCAGGCGATCGCCGTCACGACATGCAGCCAGCGCAGCGCGAATTCGGCCCAGGCGCCGATAATGGCCAGTTCGAACATCTGTCCCTCCCGTTGGATTCGGCAAAGGGTATACCGAGGTCAGTCTTTCTGATAATCCGTCAAATCTCTGAGGACTTTCAAGCGGGGGCGAAAAATGTCCTATGTGAACATGGTCCGAATGTTTGTCCGTGTCTACGAATTGGGCAGTATGTCGGCCGCCGCCCGCGATCAGCGCACCTCGCCCGCGGTCGCCTCGGGGCGGATCAGCGAGCTCGAGAAGCATCTCGGTGTGCGGTTGTTCAACCGCACCACGCGCAAGCTGCTGCAACCCACCGAGAACGGCCGGCTGTTCTATGAGGGCGCGCTGGGCATCCTGCAAGCGATCCAGGACGCCGAGGCCGCGGTGGCCGACGCCACGCAGAACCCGCGCGGCGTGCTGTTCGTGGGGGCGCCCCTGGGCGTGGGGCGGCGGTTCCTGGGGCCCTATGTGCCCACGTTCAAGGCCGCCTATCCGCAGATCGACCTGCGGCTGCGCCTGTCGGACCGGATCATCGATGTCACCGCCGAGGGGCTGGACGCGGTGCTGCACCTGGGAATGCCCGACGACAGCGGACTGAAGATGCGCGCCGTCGCCGATTGTCCCCGCGTGTTATGCGCCGCGCCCGCCTATATCGCCGCCCGCGGCAACCCCGAGGACGGCGCCGCACTGATCCGGGACCGTCACGACTGCCTGAACCTGCGCTATCCCGGCGCCAAGGAATTCCAGTGGACCTTGCAAACCCCGCAGGGGTTGCAGAAATTCGAGATCGTCGGCCCCTATGAATCCGACGACGGCGAGGTGCTGACCGATTGGGCGCTGTCGGGGCACGGGATCGTGCTGAAGCCCATCTTCGAGGTGGCCACGCATCTGCGATCCGGCGCGCTGGTGCCGGTGGCGCAGGCAACCCCTCCGCTGCCGGTGTCGCTGAGCCTGCTGACGCCGCACCGCCGCCTGCGCGACCCCAAGGTGCGGCTGTTCGCGGATTTCATCGTCAGCCGCATCCGCGCCGACATGGCCCGCCAGGTCGAAGGCCTGGACCTGCCGCAGGCCGCGCCGGTCTAGTCGCGCCCCGCGCAGGCGCGCAGATGCGCCATGCGGGCGTCGAATTCGGTCGCAAAGTCATGCGCGCGGGCAAAGGCCAGCCCGGCCTCGGCGTTGGCGATCAGGGCCTTGCGGTCGCGGTCCCAGGCGGCAATCCGCTGCGCCAGGTCCCGCACGCGCCCCATCGGGGCAACCGCGCCCGCACCCGCCTCGGCCGACAGGCGGGTCCACATGCGGTTCGCATACCCCACCAGCGCCAGGCCGCAGCCCATCGCCTCGAGATAGGTGCAGGACGGGTCGGCCTGCCGGTGACAGGACAGGAACACATCCGCCTGGGTGCGGCTGACCGGCACCAGCCCGGTTTCGAAATCCACCGGGCCGTGCAGGCGCACCCGGCCGTCGAATGCGGCCAGTCCGGCGGCGATCTGTTCCGCCAGCGAGCCGGCGCCGTAGATGTCCAGCGTCGCCGCCACGCCCAGCCCGTCCAGCGCGTGCATGACCGCCAACAGGTCCTGCGCACCCTTCATCGGCTCCAGCCGTCCCGAGTGGATCAACCGCAGCGGCGCGCCCGCGTGCAACCGTGCGGCCCGGGCGGCCATCTCGTCCGGGGTGGCCATCAACGCCGGCGTCATGCGGTTGTCGAGATACAGAATCGGCCGCGACACCGACCCGGCCAGGGCATCGAACGCGGGATAGCCGTTGAACTGCACCCCGGCGACCCGGCGCAGGCTGTCCGCCATGGCGCGGTCCTGGCGCACCAGCCTGATCGAACGCACCACGCGGCGCAGCGGGTTCAGCCCGCGGTCCAGCCAAAGCGTTCGCAGGCGGGTGTCCAGCGTGTATTCCAACCCTGAGACGACGGGCACCACCGCATCGCGGGCGGCGGCGGTCAGGCGCGGGAAATCTTGCAGGTCGGCGGAAATCAGCGCCAGCGCGGCGCCCTGAAACAGGGACGCGGGCACTGGCGCGCCCGCATCCAGCACCGTCAGGTCAAAGCCCAGATCCCCGGCCGCGTAATCGCGGCCAAAGGGAATGGACCCCGCGCCGCGCCACAGCACGCAGCGAACCCCGCCGGCCCATCCCGCGCGATGGGCCCGCATCCCGTCCACGAACTTCACATCCAGCCGATACCCTCCGGGGATATCCTGAACCGGGGCGGGGGCACAAAACAACAGGGTCTGGGGCATGATCGCTCCGATACGCGCCCCCTTTGCTAGTCCCCGCCGGCCGGCGGGGTCAAGCAATCAGCTGCCGCGATAGGTCGAATACCCATAGGGCGACAGCAGCAGCGGCACATGGTAATGCGCCTGAGGGTCGGCCATGCCAAAGCGGATCGGCACGATGTCCAGGAACAGCGGCGCCTCGCCCGCCTGCCCGCTGGCGCGCAGATAGTCGCCGGCGTGGAACACCAGCTCGTAACTGCCCGGGGCGAAGCGGTCCTGCGGCAGGATCGGCGCGTCGGTGCGCCCGTCGTCGTTGGTCGTCGTCTCGGCCAGCAGGCGGCGGGTTTCGCCCTCGATCGCAAAGAGCGCGATTCGCAACCCCTGGGCCGGGCAGCCGCGCGCGGTGTCCAGAACATGCGTCGTCAGATATCCGGCCATCGATTGGTTCCTTTTCATCAAGCTTGCGCCCCATTCTGCCCGGAAACGGCGCAATTGCCAGACCGCCTGCCGGACATAGGTCTTTTCGCGATAATTTGAAAAACGCGGCGATCTTTTGGGTTACGCTGAAACTCGAGCCTCGGAACCGGGGCCCAGGTGACTGCAAGGAAATGACCGTGATCGACGCCCCCCGCTATCCCCGAGACCTGATCGGCCATGGCCCGCGCGCGCCGCGCGCGCGGTGGCCCGGCGGCGCGCGCGTTGCGGTGTCCCTGGTGCTGAACTACGAAGAGGGCGGCGAGAACTGCCTGCTGCACGGCGATGTCCAGTCCGAGGCCTTCCTGTCCGACATCGCCGGCGCCGCGCCCTGGCCCGGGCAGCGGCACTGGAACATGGAATCGATCTATGACTATGGCGCGCGCGCCGGGTTCTGGCGGCTGCACGCGCTGTTTACCGGCCGCGCGCTGCCGCTGACGATCTACGGCGTCGCGACGGCGCTGGCGCGCAACCCCGAACAGGTGCGCGCGATGCAGGCGGCGGGTTGGGACATCGCCTCGCACGGGCTCAAATGGGTCGAGCACAAGGACATGCCCGAGGCCGAGGAACGCGCCCAGATCGCCGAGGCGATCCGCCTGCATACCGAGGTCACGGGCGAGGCCCCGCGCGGCTGGTATACCGGACGATGCAGCGTCAACACGGTGCGCCTGACGGCGGAAACCGGCGCGCTGGACTGGATCAGCGACACCTATGACGACGACCTGCCCTATTGGATCGAGGTCGGCGCCCGCGACCAGTTGGTCATTCCCTATACGCTGGAAGCCAACGACATGCGCTTTGCCACGGCGCCCGGCTGGGTCACGGGGCAGGATTTCGGCCAATACCTGATCGACGCCTTTGATGTGCTGCACGCCGAGGGCGGGCGCATGATGTCGATCGGCCTGCACAACCGGCTGATCGGCCGGCCGGGAAAGCTGGCGGGGCTGATCCGGTTCCTGGATCACGTCGCGGCAAAGGGCGGGGCCTGGTTCGCCACCCGCAGCGAGATCGCGGAATTCTGGGCCGCCAACCACCCCCACCAGCGGATCGAGCGCCCCTCGCGCATGGACCGCGACACCTTTGTCGCGCGCTTCGGCTCGATCTTCGAGCATTCGCCCTGGATCGCCGAACGCGCCTGGGCGCTGGAGCTGGGCCCTGCGCATGACACCGCGCTGGGCCTGCACAACGCGCTGGCACGGATGTTCCGTTCAGCCTCGGACGCGGAGCGCCTGGGCGTGCTGACCGCGCACCCGGACCTGGCGGGAAAGCTGGCGGCGGCAAAGCGTCTGACGGCGGAATCGACGCACGAGCAGGCCTCGGCCGGGCTGGACGCGCTGACCGACGCCGAGCGCGAAGCCTTTCAACGCCTGAATTCGGCCTATGTGGACAAGCACGGCTTTCCCTTCATCATCGCCGTGCGTGACAACACCAGGGCGAGCATCCTGGCGGCCTTTGAAACCCGCCTTGCCAACGACACCGAAACCGAGTTCGCCACCGCCTGCAAACAGGTGGAACGCATCGCCGAACTGCGCCTGATGGACCTGTTGCCGTGACCC
>Ga0116152_10001041_pt1 | contig 22736 bp, 17 predicted proteins | sample AD_UKC119_MetaG_FD_89894 | JGI IMG/M metagenome (GOLD analysis project Ga0116152, IMG submission 89894) | Active sludge microbial communities of municipal wastewater-treating anaerobic digesters from Hong Kong - AD_UKC119_MetaG | ecosystem: Engineered > Bioreactor > Anaerobic > Digestate...
ACCGCCCGATTGCTCGACCGCCCCGGCAAGTGATCAAAGGGGTCAGACTCTTTTCATTTTTCCCGAATCGAAACGAAGCGAGCAGCAGGAACACCCACATTGATTCCGGCTGCCGGACGGCCGTTGTTGGCCGAACTGAGCCTGTCGCACCTATCGATTAGCAGGGCTTATCGGGGGTGGGTGTAGCGCCAAGCGGGCGACCTGTGATGACGGTCGGGGTATGAGCCGCGGATTGCTTTCAGGCGGATCGGCCGCATGGCGGGAGCACGAATCTACTGATCAGGCGCGCTGGTTCGACTTGGGCTAGAGGTCCACGCTCAGTGCAATCGAGCCGTAGGCATGGCGTGATTCCTGCTCATCGAACTCCCGCGTCTTGAAGACACGCATGACCGCAAACTTTGTTCGCCGCCCGAAGAGTGAGCCATGCAGGGCAAAGCCGATCGCGGCCTGTCCGACCAAGGGGCGGCGGCTCACCGAGTGACTGTCTTCAAACAGGTTGCCATCCAGGGAGAAGTCATAACCAACTACCTTTGCCTCCAGCAGGACGAAGAAGTGGCCACCCACAAAGGTGGCGGAACCTGAACTCTCAGCATCTCCAGCCGCCATGGGTGAGCGGTTCTCGGCGCCGGGACGAATCGGGTAGGTGCCGAAATCGTCTGGCAGGTTCCAGCCGAAACGCCCCTCCCAACTCAGGGTGGCTGACGTCTCAATATTGCCGAACCGAAACCCCCGGCTAGTGATCTGGTCCATGGCCCATGCGCCAGTCTGGCCAAAAGGATTGCTCCGATACCGGACCTTGTGGTCCGCAGCGACCTGGAAGGCCGGTTCGTTCTCCAGTTGATGTTCCCAGCCTTGGAAGGTGTCCTCGCCGATCAGCTCGTGAACCAGAGTCTGGGACTGCTCGGCGAGCGAGAGCGGCCCAATGACGCCGAAGGTCACCTCACGCGTGTCGAGAACTTCGCGCCCCGGGGTGGGCAGCGGCTGACGTCGATTCCAAGACGAGCCGACATAGAGCAAGCCCGCGTAGGGGCGATCGTTTTCGATCAGGTCAGTCCGCGCGTAATCCTCGGGGGTGTACATCGACTGCCCGAACTTCACCACGACATTCTCGCGTGTCGTCCTCGGATCGCCTGCCCAGAACCCTGGGTTTACGGCATCGATGAGCCGGGCCTGGACTCGCAAAAGCCCGGGCAGGCAATCTCGGGAGGTGCCCGGTCGGCGGTCCTTCGAGACCAAGGTGGCCGATACGCCGTTCGTGTAGTTCTGATCCGTGCCAGCAAACAGATCGTTCTCCAGGCGTAGCGTGCCGCCCCGAAGCTCAAAGCCGGCGCCCGCCTCACATGTTTCTTCGGCTTGGGCGGCGGATGCGCCGATGGTGGCCCCGAGTAGCGCGACTACGCCCATGGCCCTTCGCACTGACCCGATGGGCAAGGGCGGCCCCAGTCGGCGTGGGGTTCGACGGATCATGGCACCCACTCCGGGATACTGGCGCCCGGCACGTGCCCACCATAGAAAGTCTCGAGCTGCCGGACGATGTCTTCTGCGGACTCTGCGTACGAGAATAGCTTTAGGTCCTCAGGCGAGATCAGCCCATCTTCACAGAGGAAGTCAAAGTCGATCAGGCTTTTCCAGAAGGCCGAGCCCACCAGGATCACGGGGACCTTGGGCATCTTCCCGGTCTGCACGAGGGTGAGGACCTCGAAGAGCTCATCGAGCGTGCCGTAGCCCCCGGGGAAAGCCACCAGCGCCTTTGCCCGGAGCAGGAAGTGCATCTTGCGCAGGGAGAAGTAGTGGAACCGGAACGCCAGTTCCGGGGTGATGTAGGGATTGGGCTGCTGTTCGTGAGGCAGGGTAACGTTCAGGCCCACCGAACGAGCCCCGACTTGGTAGGCGCCCCGGTTGGCCGCCTCCATGATGCCCGGGCCACCGCCCGTAACCACCACGAACTCACGGCGGCCCTCCCGCTGAAAGCGGCTCGAGACCAGTGACGCGAATCGCTGGGCCTCGAGGTAGTAGCGCGAGTACTTCACCGCCCGCCGGGCGGCGAACATTTCCCGATGCGCGTTCGGCCGCTCAGGATCCGACCGATGAAGTGCCTGAATTTCGTCAAGCTGGGCCGCAGCCGCCTCCAGCGACAGGATCCGGGCCCCGCCGAAAACCACGATGGTTGACTGGATGCCGGCCGCCCGCATGGCCCGTTCGGGTTTGAGGAACTCAAGCTGCAGACGCAAGGGCCTGAGGTCGTCGGACGACAGGAGCTCCGTATCCTCGTGGGCCAGGCGATAGGCGCTGGCTGAGGCAATCTGCTCGGCCAGGCCCTCCGGTGGCACCAGGGCTTCGTCATTGGCGGCGCTCATGCGCTGGCCCCCGGCAACTCGTACACCTCGCCCACGCGAGGCACGGTCGCCGTCCAACCCGGGCGGCTATTGAGCGCGCTGGCCAGGGCCTGGGCCGAGGTATCCTCGCCATGGACCACGAACACCTGTCGGGGCGGCTTTCGAAACCCCTCCGCCCAATCGAGCAGGGCTTCGCGGTCTGCGTGGGCGGACAAACCGCCGACCGTATGGATCTTGGCCCGGACCCGCACATCCTGGCCGAGCAAGCGCACGGTTTGCTGGCCCTCCACCAGGCGCCGGCCCAGGGTGCCACGTGCCTGGTAGCCGGTAATCAGGACCGCGCACGAACGCCGGCTGAGGTTGTGGAACAGGTGATGGCGAATCCGACCGGCATCGCACATGCCGCTGGCCGAGATGATGATCAGCCCCGAGCGGACGTTGTTGAGCGCCATGGACTCCTGCGCCGTCTCGGTGAACCGCAGGCGCGGAAGGCCCGTGGCGGCCTCCTTCCACTGCACCAGCTCCCGGGCGGCTTCATCGAACAGGGCCGCATGCTTTTGCGTGATGCGGGTCGCCTGCGTGGCCATGGGCGAGTCCACCACGATGTTCAAGGGGGCGATCCGTCCCTCACGCGTCAGCCGGTGCAGGTGGTAGATGACTTCCTGGGTACGCCCCACGGCGAAAGCCGGGACGATGACGTTCCCGCCGGCGAGGGTGTGCTCGACGATGCCCACCAATTCCTCGCGGGTGGCTTCCTGATCCTTGTGGGAGCGGTCGCCGTAGGTCGACTCGATGAAGAGCAGGTCAGCGTCTTCGATGGGAGTGGGGTCTCGCAGGATCGGGCGCCCCGGCTGCCCAAGGTCGCCACTGAAGACAATCTTGGTGGTCCTTTCGCCCTCCGAAACCCAGACCTCAATGATGGCCGAGCCCAGGATGTGGCCGGCATCGCGGAACAGGCACATAACGTGAGGGTGGGGTTCCACGCGCTGGTCGTAGGCGCAGGGGCGAACCTGCCGCAAGGCTTGCTCTGCATCCGCCATGCCATAGATCGCCGCTTCCTCCGGGCGAGGTGGCTTTCGCTGCTTGGCTCGGCGCCGTGCCGCCCGTTCGGCGTCCGACTCCTGGATGTGGGCACTATCGCGGAGCATCACCTCGAGCAAATCGCGCGTGGCCGACACCGTGTGGATCGGGCCCTCGAACCCATGGCGGGTCAGCTTGGGCAAGAGGCCGCTGTGGTCGATGTGGGCATGGGTGAGCAGCACGAAGTCGATGGTGGCGGGATCGAAAGGGAAGGGGGCGTGGTTGCGCGCCATGGACTCACGCCCGCCCTGGACCATGCCGCAATCGACCAGAAAGCGAACGTGTTCGGTCTCGATGAGGTAGCAGGAGCCCGTGACTTCACGGGCTGCGCCGAGAAAATGGATCTTCACGTGGGGTGACCTTCTTCGGCCGGCGCTGCCTGGGATCACGGGGAGATCGCAGCGCCTGGAGGGTGGCTCGCCTCCGTCCCGCTGGGCGGGGAGGGGAGGAGTCTGCCGGCGCGCCGGCGGTGAACCTGGCGGCGGGGCATCCCGTCGAGCAAAGTAAGCGGTCACTACCTTAGCTCGACCGCTTGGCCACGGCAAGCGCACCAGCCCATCGGGCCGGATCGGCGGCCCGGTCACAGCGGGCCAAATCGGGCTCGACGGCTCAAGGAAACTGCCTGAAATAACGGGTCCACGGCCGACTCGTCATCCGCGGATAGGCCGGTGTTGGCTGAACCGTGCCCCACCGAAACGTTGGAATCCGGCCCCGGGGCTTGACGTCGTTACCGCCACCAAAGATAGTAAGCACTCACTCGCACATACCACGGAGCGACCTGTGAGCACGCATCCCAAGCACCTGCCCGCCGACGAGCGCCGCACCGTCACGGTGGAAGCCGTCGTGGCGTTGGCGGGCGAGAGCAATCCAGCCGAGATCACCACCTCGGCCATCGCCAAGCACATGAAGCTGACCCAGGGCGCCCTGTTCCGCCACTTCCCCTCCAAGGACGCCATCTGGCAAGCGGTGATGGAGTGGGTGACCACCCGCCTCCTGCATCGCATCGAGCGCGCTGCCGCTGGCGTCGAGTCGCCGTTGGCCGCCATGGAGGCTATGTTCCTCAGCCATATCGAATTCGTGTCCGAGCATCCGGGCATCCCCCGCATGATGTTCAGTGAGCTGCAGCGCAAGGAGTCCAGCCCCGCGAAGGAAATGGCCCGGACCCTGATGGCGCGCTATTCCGACCGGCTGCGGGTACAGATCCAGCACGGCATCGCTCTGGGCGAGATCGCGCCCGAAACGGACCCGGATACCGCGTCGATCCTGTTCATCGGCCTGATCCAGGGGATCGTCATGCAGTCGATGCTGGCGGGTGACCCCAAGGTGCTCAAGGCTGAAGCGCCCAAGGCGTTTGCGATCTATCGCCGCGGCCTGGAGGCACAACGATGAAATTCACCGCCGTTTCCCGGCGCACTCTGGGCCTGATCGCAGTGGCGATCCCCATCGTTGCACTGTTCATTTACGTCGTGATTCGATCCGGCCCGATGGCGCCGGTGTCGGTCACCACGTCTTCCGTGACCATGCGCGAGCTCAAGCCCCAGATTGCTGGCGTTGGCACGGTCGAAGCCCGCTACGCCCATCGCGTTGGACCGATCACCCCCGGCCGGCTGCTGCGGGTCGAGGTGCAGCCCGGCGACCCGGTCGAAGCCGGCCAAATACTGGCCGAGTTGGACCCCGTCGACCTGGACCAGCGACTCGACGCCCTGCGAGCCGCCGCGGACCGCGCCGAGGCCGCCCTTTCGGAGCTCGAGGCGCGCCATGCGTTCGCGGCCTCCCAGGCAGATCGCTACGAGAAGCTCTTCACGGCCCATGTTGTGAGCGAAGAGCAGGTCATCACCAAGCGACAGGAGCTGCGGATCGCGGAGTCGGCGCTCAACGCTGGCCACAAGGAGATTGCCCGGGCCCGCGCTGATGTGAGGGCCGCGGAAAGCCAGCGCGACAGCCTGGTCCTGCGTGCACCGGTCGACGGTATCGTCGCCGCCCGTACGGCCGATCCCGGCACGACCGTCGTCGCCGGCCAATCGGTGATCGAGGTGATCGAACCCGGCGAAGTCTGGCTCAACGCCCGCTTCGATCAGGTCAGCGCCAACGGGCTCGCGGCGGGGCTGCCGGCCGTAATCGAGTTGCGCTCCCGAGAGGGCGAGTTCTTTGGCGGCGAAGTCGTGCGTGTTGAACCCAAGGCTGATCCGGTGACCGAGGAAACCGTCGCCAAGGTCGCGTTCGCGGAGGAGGTCGAACCGCTGCCGCCGCTGGGCGAGATTGTTCACCTGACCGTGCACCTGCCGGTGCGCAAGGCCGCATTCGCTATTCCCTCGGCGGCGCTGCGCCGGGTGGATCACGTCATCGGCGTCTGGAAAGTGGTCGACGGCGATATCGAATTCGCACCGGTGCGTACCGGTCCGACGGACCTCCAAGGCTACGTCCAGGTGCTGGATGGTCTGCAGGTAGGCGACGTGGTCGTTCTCTACAGCGAGACCACTCTGACAGCCCGCACCCGGATTCGTGAGGTTGAAGCGCTGCCGGGAGCCGCTCCGTGATCAGCCTGGCCGGCCGGGACATCCTTCACTCGTGGGGCAAGTTCGTCTTCACTGGCATCGGCCTTGGTCTGCTGATTGGCGTCACCCTGGTCATGGCGGGTGTTTACCGGGGCATGGTGGACGACGGCAAGGCCCTGCTTGATAACAGCGGTGCCGACTTGTGGGTGGTCCAGCAGGGCACCCTCGGGCCGTATGCCGAGTCCTCGAGCGTCAATGACGATATGTACCGGGCGATTTCGGCCATGCCTGGCGTGGAAGAGGCCTCCAACGTCACCTACTTGACCATGCAGGTGCGCAAGGGCGAGGCCGATGTGCGCGCTATGGTAGTGGGCATCGCGCCGGGCGGCAACGGAACGAGTGCCGGCTGGCCCCCGTACCTCATTGCGGGGCGCCAGATCACGCGCAGCCACTACGAGGCCGTGGCTGACGTGGCCACCGGCTTTAACCTCGGTGACCGCCTCACCATTCGTCGAAACCAGTACACGGTCGTCGGCCTGACGCGGCGGATGGTTTCCTCGAGCGGCGATCCGATGGTGTTCATCCCGCTAAAGGACGCCCAGGAGGCGCAGTTCCTGCGCGACAACGACGCCATCCACCAGAGCCGCCGGCGTAATGCCGAGAACCCCACCTTCAACCGGCCCGGCGTGCCTGATCTGCTCGAGTCAGTCAATGCTTCCCAGGCAACCAACAGCTTCGTCAACGCGATCCTGGTCCGGCTTGGTCCGGGGGTCGATCCCGAGCTGGCCGCGGAAGAGATCGAGAAGTGGAAGCGACTGACGGCCTACACGCGGCTCGACATGGAAAAGATTCTGGTTGGCAAGCTCATCGCGACATCGTCCAAGCAGATCGGCATGTTCCTGGTGATCCTGGCGATCGTTAGTGCTGCCATCGTGGCCTTCATCATCTACACCCTGACGATGGACAAGATCCGCGAGATCGCGGTCCTCAAGCTCATTGGCACGAAGAACAGCACCATCGCCTGGATGATCCTGCAGCAATCTCTGGTCCTCGGCGTGATCGGCTTCGTGGTCGGCAAGATTACGGCGACCTTCGCCGCGCCACTGTTCCCGAAGTACGTGCTGCTCTTGCCCGTGGACGCCGCCATGGGCTTTGGTTCGGTTCTGGTCATCTGCGCCCTGGCGAGCCTGATCGCCATCCGGATGGCCCTCAAGGTGGATCCTGCGGAGGCGATCGGTGGCTGATTCACGTGGACTGGGCATCAAGATCGAGGGCCTGCGCAAGCGCTATGGGTCCGGCGACTCGGCCGTGGACGCCCTCAAGGGCGTGGACATGCACGTCGCCCCGGGCGAGGTGGTCGGACTCATCGGGCCTTCGGGCTCCGGCAAGAGCACGCTGCTCAAGTGCCTGGGCGCGGTGATCGACCCCACGGCCGGCAAGATGACGCTCGGCGGCAAGGTCATCTATGACAATGGCTGGATCACGCGTGACCTGCGCGCCCTGCGGCGCGACAAGATCGGTTTCGTGTTCCAGGCACCGTACCTGATCCCGTTCCTCGACGTGACCGACAACGTGGCGCTGCTGCCGATGCTCGCCGGCATGGCTAATGGACCGGCCCGCGAACGGGCCCTGGAACTGCTCACGGCCCTGGACGTCCAGCATCGGGCGATGGCCATGCCCTCCCAGCTCTCCGGCGGCGAGCAGCAGCGTGTGGCGATAGCCCGTGGTCTCGTCAATCGGCCACCGGTGATCCTGGCCGACGAGCCCACGGCGCCGCTGGACAGTGACCGCGCCATGGCGGTGATTCGCATCCTCAACGCCATGGCCAAGAAGTTCGAAACCGCAATCATCGTGGTGACCCACGACGAGAAGATCATCCCGACGTTCCGTCGCATCTATCACATCCGCGACGGGGTAACCCATGAAGAAGCGGGAGAGGGCAGGCCGATCGACGGCCCCTGAGGCTCATCCCTCCAACCATCAGGAGATCCTGATCCATGTCTACTGAGCCTTTTTGCCCGCCATCCCCCTCGGGCTCGGGAGCGGCCACTGTCCTTCTGGCGCTCTCGCTTTTCTTCGCCCCGTCCGTGGGCGCCGCGGATCAAAATCCGCTGGAGCTGCAAAAGATCATGCAGGAGCTCGGCGAGCAGATGCAGCTCGTCGCCGGCGCCATCTCCCGCGAGGACTGGGAGGCAGTGGCTGAAGCTGCGCCCAGAATCGCCAAGCACCGGGCGCCACCGTTCACCGAGAAGGCCCGCATCATGGCGTTCCTGGGAAGCCATGCTGCTGAGTTCCGTGCCGCCGACCGCCAGGCCCACGACGCCGCCATGAAGATGGGTGCGGCGGCGCAGCGCCGTGATGGCGAGGGTGTCATCCAGGCCTATGCAGAGGTGCAGCAGGCCTGCCTTGCCTGCCACCAGGCGCATCGGGCGGAGTTCCGGGCCCACTTCTACGGGAGTGCGCCCTGATGCGACGCCACCGCTCCTGGCATGGGCGCGGAAAAGGTGTCGCCTCCTGGGGGCTGACCGCGCTGGCCAGCCTCTCACTGGTCGCCTGCAATGCCGGCCCGGATTTCGTGCGCCCGGATCCGCCTGCCTCCGAAGCCTACTACCCGGGCTCCCTGGTGATTGAAACGGCCCGCACGGACATCCTGCATGGACAGGCCCAGCGGCTTCAGCCTGCCGAGTCGCTGGATGGGACTTGGTGGAACGCATTCCAGTCCCCCCGATTGGCCCAGCTGATCGACACGGCTTTGGACGACAGCCCCAGTATCGAAGAGGCCTTCGCCAGGGTGCGTGAAGCCGACGCGCTCTACGACGCCAAGCATCACGGTGCGACCTGGCCGCGATTGACCGGACAGGCCACCGGCGAACGCGGCAACGGGCTACCCGGAACGGTGGCCGGCGGTGCCGGCGACATCGTGAACCAGGAGAGCGCCAGTGTGGTGGGTAGCTTCCGGCTCGATCTGGCAGGCCGGACACGGCGGGAGTTGGAGGCCCTCGCTGCCCGGGCGGATACCCGGCACTACGAAGCGCTTGCCGCCCGTCGCGATGTTGCCCACGGGATCGTGGTCACCGCCATCGAGCAGGCTCGACTCGTGGACCAGTTGCGGGCGGAGAACGCGCGGCGCGGTGCCTATGACGAACTGCTGTACCTGACGCTTGAACGGCTGCGCCTGGGGCATGCAACCCAAGCCGACGTCCATGCCGTCCAGCGGGATCTGCGGCTTTCGGAGCAAAAGGTTGCCACGCTTGAGACCGACATCGAGGTTCTTGGCCAGCGATTGGCGGTCTTGGCGGGTCAGGAGCCCTCGAGCTACCAAGCGGAGCCCTTTACGCTGCGGGACTTCCAGCTGCCCGAGATGCTTCCGTTGGTCGTCCCCTCTGGGCTCGTGCGCACCCGTCCGGACATTCTGGCCGCCGAAGCGCTTCTGGAGGCTGCAACAGCGGATTATGGCGTGGCCGTGGCCGCGCTGTATCCCGACCTGACGCTCAGCGCCAGCACCGGGGCCTACCAGCTGGGTGACGGCGGCCTGTTCAGTGGCACTGCCCAAGGCTGGAACCTGCTGGCGCAGCTGACAGCGCCGCTGCTGGATGGGGAGTTGCGTGGCATGAAGCGCGTCAGGCTCGCTGCCGTGGACGCAGCAGCCGCCCACTACCGCAACACGGTGCTCTCGGCGCTAGGCGATGTCGCGCAGACCCTCAAACAAGCCGATCTCAGTGCCATCAACCTTACCTTGGCCAATGACGCCTACAAGGATGCCGTAATCGTGGTGGAGAGCCTGCGGACCAAGCAGGAGCACGGCGCCCTCAGTCGCGCAGACTTGCTGCCGGAGTACATCGCCTTCGTGGATATTGAAACGCGAGTCGTCAATGCCATGTCCGATCGACTCGTCGCGTCTGCGGAGGTGCTGCGGGCCATGACGGATGGTGAGTTCCTTCCGGACGAGATTGAAGACGCGGCCAATCCCGCAGACGCCACCCCAGCCCAGGCTGGAACGCCTGGTAAGGAGAGTAGCGCCGGATTCGACGAGCCCACGGACGGAGCAGCGCCATGAGCTTGCTTGATTGGATCTTCCCCGCAAAACCCTTCGAGTTCGGCGGCGTCGAGAGCCGTGACCGCATCCTGGCCAACGCCCTCCTGGCGCGAGCCGGACAGGGGAGCCTTCTAACGGATACGTCGGCCGCGCGCCCCATTCTCAGAATCGGGCCTCAGGAAATCGTCGGAAGCAAAGTCGCCCGGGCGGCCTTTGCCACTATCCAGTCCTTCTTCCAGAGCAGGGCAGTGAGGGATCGTCTCCAGCCGGTCCAGCTCGTCGGCTTCATGACCGACTCACTGGATACCAACGGCTGTGCGTTCGCCCTGCGACCCGAGGAGCATGTCCATGCCATCAGCGTGACCTTCGGGTCCTTCCTCGACTCGCTCTTTACCGCCTACCGCTTGCTGTCAGAGCGGGGTGTCTGGAGCACACTTCCTTTTGAGGGGGTGACCGAAGGCATCATCACGGCCACAGGGGAGACGCTGCGGATGCCCTCCGACAAACCGCGTCGCGAACTGGCGGCCCGGCTCGCGCAACGCGCCTTGCTGGCGACGTTCTTGCACGAAATGGCGCACATCCTGCGAGGACACACGCACTACCTGTCGATGATTCATGGTCTGGAGGTGTTCGACGAGAAGAATCCGTCCGGATTGCCTGCGCATGGCGTGAGTGAACGGATCCTACTGGAGGTTGACGCCGACGACTTCACTGGTCGCTTCCTGGCAGATGTCTATTTGCGGCCGTGGCCCACGCCAGAGGCACTGATGGCGGATCCGGTCGGCAAGAGCCTGGTCCAGGAGATCATGACGGCCGTGGCCATGACGTTCTGTCAGTTTGAGGCATCGCCAGGGCGGTATCCCCCCGGCTTCCTACGCGCCGAGTGGGTGTTGTTTGGGATGTTATCCCACAAGGGATTCTCGCCGAAGGAATTGGCGCCTCTGGTCCGGAGTCATGTGGAGCAGGTCCGCCAAGCACTGGTAGACCTGGGGCTGTGCAACCCTGCCAATGAGAAGGACGACCTAGACGCACGCGTGCAGTTCTTCAGGCGCCTCGAGCCCGCACGAGAGGCTCGATTCCGTCACTGGCTCAGCTTCCGCCCTTGGCCAACGCCCGATCTGGAACGAGCTTCGAGTAAGTGAGATCAGGTCGCCTCATGGCATCAGGAGGCTGAAAATGGATCTTGGCGTTCCAGTGAAATCGATCTCAAGTGATAAATAATTCATGCCGCGCGGACGAGATAGGCCCGGCGCGGTCAGGATGGCCAGACCCAGGATCGAATATCTGGCCTGTCCATGCCCACGGTATGGGCGTGACGCCGGCAGTCGATTTGCTGATCCAAGAGCTGTTGCTTCACATGCAGACCGGTCACCGAAAGGGCAGGAACCCGATTGATAGCCTCGATGGCGAGGCTGAAGCGGTCGATATTGTTTTCAATAGCCAGTTCCATCGGGGTGTTGATGCTTCCGCGCTCCTTGTATCCGCGTACGTGCAGGTTTCGATGGTTGGTACGACGGTAGGCGAGTCGGTGGATCAACCACGGATAACCGTGGAAGTTAAAGATAATGGGTTTGTCCTTCGTAAACAGCGAGTCGAATTCGGAGTCAGGCAATCCGTGAGGGTGCTCCTGTCGGGGGGTGAGGCGAAACAGGTCCACGACATTGATGAATCGAATCCGCAGGTTTGGGAAGAACTCGCGGAGAAGGGCTGTGGCAGCGAGCGCCTCCTGGGTGGCGATGTCGCCGCATCCCGCCATGACCAAGTCGGGCTCATGTCCCTGGTCGTTACTCGCCCAATCCCATGATCCAATGCCCTTGGTGCAGTGACGGATGGCGTCGTCCATGCCCAGGAACTGGAGGTGATCCTGTTTGTCGCAGACGATGACATTGATGTTGTCGTGGCTGCGCAGGCAGTGCTCGGCGGTGAATAGCAGGCTGTTTGCATCGGGCGGGAGATAGATCCGGGTCACCTCGGGGCTCTTGTTGACGACAAGGTCCAGAAAGCCAGGGTCCTGATGGGTGAACCCGTTGTGGTCCTGACGCCAGACCGTGGAGGTGATGAGCAGGTTGAGCGAGGCGACCGGGGCCCTCCACGGCACCTGATTGCAGATGGTCAGCCACTTGGCATGCTGGTTGAACATCGAATCGATGACATGGACGAATGCCTCGTAGGTGGCCAGGAGACCATGCCGGCCCGTTAGAAGATAGCCCTCCAGCCACCCCTCGAGGGTGTGTTCGGATAGCATCTCCATGACGCGGCCATCAGCGCTGAGATGGCCGCCGAGACTGTCCTCCGGGGTCAGCCCATCGATCCAGAACTTCCCGCTCTCCTCGTAGACGGCATCGAGCTTGTTCGACGTTGTCTCATCCGGCCCGAACAGGCGGAAGTTGCCTGGATTTCCCCGCATGACATCTCGCAGCATTTGCCCGAGCGGCCGGGTGTTGGACACGCGGGTTTGCGCTGGACGGGTGACCGCCACCGCGTAGCCCTCAACCCCGGGCATTCGGAGGTCTCGGCGGAGCAGGCCGCCATTGGCGTGCGGATTGGCCCCCATCCGGCGGTGCCCGCGTGGGGCGAGGTGCTTGAGCGACGCAACCAAGCGGCCCTGCTCGTCAAAAAGTTCCTCTGGGCGATAGCTGCGGAGCCAGGCCTCCAATGCCTCCAATTGAGCAGGCTGGCTTCGAACGTCCTTGAGCGGGACTTGGTGCGCCCGCCAGGATCCCTCGACCTTCAGCCCATCGACGAGCTTGGGACCGGTCCATCCTTTGGGCGACCGAAGTACGATCATGGGCCACGTCGGTCGGTTTGGTTGCCCAGCCGTCGAGCGGACCAATTTCTGCATCTCGCGGATAGATGTGACGCACCGATCCAAAGCTGCCGCCATTTGGCGATGCATGTCCATCGGCTCATCGCCAGAGACCATGATCGGATCCCAGCCGTAGCCGCGCAGCAGCTGCTCCAACTCCTGCTCCGGAATTCGAGCGAGGACGGTCGGGTTATTGATCTTGTAGCCATTCAAGTGCAGTACCGGCAGAACTGCGCCGTCGCGCTTGGGATTCAGGAACTTATTCGAGTGCCAGGCCGTGGCCAAGGGGCCTGTCTCGGCTTCGCCATCGCCCACGACGGCCACGGCAATCAGGTCCGGGCTGTCGAACACCGCTCCGAAGGCGTGCGAGAGGCTGTATCCCAGCTCACCGCCCTCATGGATGGAGCCCGGTAGTTCAGGGGTGCAGTGGCTTCCGAGCCCTCCTGGAAAGGAGAAGTCACGGAACAGTTCACGCATGCCCTCGGCGTCCTCGCCCTTGTCGGGGTAGGCCTCTGAGAAGGCGCCTTCCAGGTAGACCGGCGCCAAGACGCCTGGGGCGCCGTGTCCGGGCCCTGCGATGAAGATGGCATTGAGGTCATGTTGTGCGATGACGCGATTGACGTGCACGTAGATGAAAGACAATCCCGGACTCGAACCCCAGTGCCCCAGCAGGCGCTCCTTGATGTGTTCTGGCTTCAAGGGCTCCCGAAGCAGCGGGTTGTCCCGCAAATAGATCATGCCGGCGGCCAGGTAGTTGCAGGCTCGCCAATAGGCATCCAGCGCCGTCAGGTCGGTCGCGTTCGTCGGTGCGTTCGTCATGCTGAGGGCTCTGGCGAAATGGCAATAAGTGGAAGAACTTGGCGCATCATCTCCTGCTCTTCCTCGGCCGGAATGACCAGAACAGCTACCCGGGATTCCGGCAGGCTGACACGAGCAACCCCACCGGCCGCTTTTCGGTTCAGACCTGGATCCAAGAGGACTCCCATGCCATCCAGGGTCGCGCAGGCCTCCTCACGCAGGCGGGCGTCGTTCTCGCCAACCCCACCGGTGAAAACCAGCGCATCGACCCGGCCCAGGACGGCGAAATACGCTCCAATGTAGCGACGGATTCGATGGACGTAGACACCCAGCGCCTGCCTCGCGTCGGGATTGCCGGCGTCGGCCGCGGCACGGACTTGCCGCATGTCCGTCTGACCACAGAGCCCTCGCAGTCCGCTCTCATTGTTGAGCAGATGCTCGATCTTCTCAGGCGCGACCGCGCCGGTCCGAAGAAGGTGGAGCAGGGCGCCCGGATCGAGATCCCCGCAGCGCGACGCCATGACTAGCCCCTCGGTGGGGGTCATGCCCATGGACGTATCGATGCTTCTCCCGGCGGCGATCGCACAGGCACTGGCGCCGTGACCCAGATGCAGGCTGATGATACTGAGGCGATTCGCCGGCCGGCCCAGCTCCACCGCGGTTCGGCGGGCAACGGAGGCATGTGAGATGCCATGGAAGCCATACCGCCGGATTTGATGGCGCTCAGCCAGGCTCCCGGGAATCGCGTACAAGGCCGCATCCTCTGACAGCGTCTGGTGGAAGGCGGTGTCAAACACGGTGAACTGCTGGACGGTAGGTCGCCGACGAGAACACTCGTCCAGCAGAGCCAGGCTGACCGGATTGTGTAGAGGGGCAAGCTCTGCCAACCGTGCGATCTCGGCGCGCACGGCCGGCGTCACAGGAAGCGGCGATTGGAGCGCCCGGCCCCCATGCACGACCCGGTGAATGACGCGCGTTGGCTGGGCCGTGGGTACGGCACGCAGCACCTGCTCCACGGCGAGCGCCGCTGCGTCGGGTGCAGACCAGTCAACGGGCAGGCTTGTAACAGCCCGCAGGAGACTACCGTCGTCGGAGTACCAGCAGGACTTCAGGGAAGAACTGCCTGGATTCAGGATCAAAATCACGGGAGGCAGTCCCTTGGATGATGGCCCGAACGGACCATCCAATCCTTAGGCTAGCACACTGCCTCGCGTAAATGCATGAGTCCTCTGTGTCCACCGCTGGTTGGCCAAGGCGCTGGCGAGCAGGCCAGCGAAGGGAGCCGCATAATCACGCCTCTGACTTCTTTCCATGGGTATAGGGATGAGCATCAACGCGCCTGAAAGCTTGACACTCAAGAATGCGATCGTCCTTTACGCGGACCTTCTTGGCTTCAGCCATCAGGTGACCGACGTTGGGGGAATACAGGCCGCCATCGGGCTGGCCGCCAAACTAGATCGATTCGCCGAGCTCTTCACCGAGCGCAATGAGATGGCCGAATACTTTGGCAAGAAGTACTGGGCATTCTCCGATTCGATCGTAGTGACCTGGTACGAGGAGTCCCAAGCCGCCGAGGCGATGACCCCTTTTGACGCACAACTTCACCAGATATCAGGGATCGCGAGTGCGCAGGCCGAGTTGATGTGCGCAGATAGTCAGCTCGTCCGCGGTGGCCTGGGCCGGGGCTGGTTCCTGGAGCGCGACGAGACCGTGCTGGGGAACGCGCTTGTGGCCGCCGCGAGACTTGAAAAAAAGATGAAAGGACCCTTCATTGCTGTTGAGGAATCGCTCTATCAACATTTCCTAACCCACCCTGGGCGTCGAATGTATGCCGAGTCGATTGATCCGGTACCAGCGACGTTCATCGCGCCCTGTGATTACACCAACTTCCTGCCTGCGTTGGATTACCTGATGGTGGCCGTGGAAGATATCGATTTGACAAACGCGCAAATTCGAGCTGCCAAGGAGCTCCCCCCGGGCCGGGGACGCGATGATTTTCGGTCCCATTGCGCCTGGGAGAACAGGCTAGAGTTTCTGCGCTGGCACCGCGAGTTTGTAATTCGCGGCCTGAGCGATCCAGATGAAACCATCGCGTCAAAGTACTGCGCATTGAAAGCCCATCACAACGCTCGAGTTTCCTCGCACTTCTCCCAACATCAGGACCTTCTGATTCCGACTCCCAATGACGTTTGACCGAAGTTCGCGCTCCCGTCAGGAAAGGGGCTTCCTGGCGAATCGAAATCCGGGATCACAGGCCAACGCGCACACGCCGGAAGCGCTTGGGGCTCGTAGACTTGCAGCAGGCAATCCGGAGGAGGTTCCCGCTCCGGGAATACCGCCGCGCGGTAGGCCTGAATCAGGTAGGGAATCAGTGGGGCTCGCCGCATCAATGCCAGGCCTAGGGCCCCCTGGAGGTACTCATGGCGAATCATCTTGCTTTTGCCGCCGTGAGTGCCCAGTGCGGACGCAAGCGCAGCGTCGCTGGCGTGTTCCAGTCAAGGTCATTCGTGCTACTGACTGATCTAGTGGTCCGCTGGGGCGTATCGGCCGCAATCGAAACAGGCGCGGTAGTCGGACCGGCCATACCGCCCGGGGCGCACCATGCCCTGGATTCCACCGCAGTGCGGGCAAGCCGGGCCATGTCCAGCCTCCCACCGCCACAGCCGGATTGCCGCGAAGAATGCCATGCATGAGGCCAAAGTCACTCCGGCCAGAGGCAGCCACACCAGCGCCTCGACTACAGGCGTGGTCATGGGGGTTAGAGCCGTGTTCCGGAGCTTCAGCGCGATGAGAAAGCTGGCTAAGCCCAGGAGCGCTGAGGGGCCAAACGCATGAAGATACCGACGGACAGATGAGCTCATGTGGCTCCACCTCTGGAGGGGACTTCAGTCTCTCGCACCTCTGTCTCAGAACGCGAGACGCTCCCCTAGCAAACTTGGCCTATCGGCCCCATCGTCACCGTTGGCCCGTCGGAGATGGGCCGGTTAGGGGGCGTTATCGGGGGTAGGGAAGGCCAATTGCCGACCATAATCGGCCGTTCAGTGCACTCAACGCCCGCGCTGCTCTGCCTGACATGCTTGAAACTATGTGGTACGTCCCCGGTTCACAAACCGACACAATTCAAACTCTTGGGACTCACGAACTACGTAACGCCAGCGGGAAGAATGATGGTTTGGTGGGCACACATGAAAACAAGTTAGATTACGCTGGGTCATTCCTAGGTGCGTTGCGCTAGGAAAGCAGAGCAAAAGATCCCAATTCCAGTTCGCCGCAACAAGGATTTACTCGTGAGCGATCCAGCCATTGATGCTGCTTATGCAAAGCCCCTGTCCAAAGTGCTGCAGGCGGTTGCTTCTCGCCGCGCAGTGCTGTTCTTGGGCTCTGGATTCTCCCGTTCTGCTATCGGACTCGATGACAAACCTCTACCTGTAGCCGATGCGTTGGCAAAACAGATCGGGAAGTTGGGGAAGTTCGATGCCGAAGGCGATCTTCGTTATGCAGCGGATCGCTTTCTCGGTGACGGAGGAAGCGAACAGACCCTCATAGATGCTCTGCAAGAATCATTCACCATCAAGTCGATTGCGCCGCACCACGTCTCCATTGCCTCTGCACCTTGGCGACGCATCTATACGACAAACTACGACGATTGCCTAGAACTCGCGGCGAAGCAGGCTGGCAGGCTGGTCCATGGGGTCGACACTACGGCGAAGCCGTCTGATTACGGCGCCAAGAACAATGTGTGTGTCCATCTGAATGGTTCCCTAACCAGTTTGAGTGCTGATTCGCTGGAAGGCGCATTCAAACTGACCACTTCGTCGTACTTGTCTCCAGATTCGTTCTTGACGTCACAGTGGTTCTATCCGTTCAAGCGCGATCTTGATTTTTGTTCCGCAATCGTTTTTGTCGGGTATTCGATGTATGACATCGAAGTGCAGCGGATACTTCACACCACCCCAGAATACGCTGGCAAGACTTTCTTCGTCGAACAGGAGCTGAGAGGGGGAAAAGCACAGTTCACACTTGAGAGATTCGGCACCATTCTTCCTATTGGAGCAGAGTCCTTTGGCAATGAGATCACGAACGCGTTTACGCAATTTGAGGAAGAACCTGAAAGCCTAGTTCTCGCGAGTTTGGAGGAATACGAGGTTCGGGCGAATCCTGTCGAAATTAGGGACAAGGATGTTGATGCATTTTTGATGCGTGGCGATCTTGATGATGCCCTGATGGATGCGACGATTTCTGGGACTACGGGTGCTCCTGTTCTAATACCTCGAGATGAATTGGCGCGTGCGCTTGAACTCGCGAGAGCAGGAAGTGATCTTATCGTCACTGGCGACTTCGGTAATGGAAAGTCTATCTTTCTACGTGCGTTGCGCTCACGCCTGTCGCTTGAGGGTTTTCGAGTGTTTAGCGCTGACCAGGCTGATGCCTATCAAAGCGAAGACTTGGAGCAGCTTGTGAAGAAAGGCGTCAAGGGCTTTCTGCTCATCGATGCCTATGAACAAAACCTCGATTTGGTCATGACTTATGTGGAACTAGCTCCGAAGAATCTGCGCCTCATCGCGGGCGCACGCACTAGTGTGCATGAGCGTCTCCGGGAAAAGTTTGTATCGGCAGGTCTCCGTCCCACTGAGATTTCAGTTGACGAGCTCTCGGACGAAGAAGTCGACAAATTTATCGATATTGTGGACAACATCGGATATTGGGGCGACAGGGCCGGTCTTTCGCGCGCACGCAAACGTAGTGCGGTTGCGCATGATCACCACAGAAGGTTATCGCTGAATCTGCTGGCGTTGTTTTCTGCGCCGCAGATCGTCGGGAGAATAAAGGAGCTGGTCGCCGATGGACTTTCGGTTCCCACTCGAAGAGACACCATCTTTTCGATCGCGTTGCTCGAAGCAAACGACATGCCGCTCAACTCTAGCTTGATCGCGGCAATCGCGATGAATAATGAGGTCTACAGTGCGGAATTTCGCAACGATAGCAAGCTCAGGCAGGTATATCGCTTTGACGGACCGAGGGTGGTAGGGAAGTCGAGCTTGTTTGGGCTCGCGCTCATCTCTCAGGTGTTCGCATCCACATATATTGTGGATCAACTTCTGAAGATTGTGGCCTCCATAGGAAATGAACACGGAGATGTCCGGGAGAAGCGCGACCTACAGAGGAACTTGTTCCGGTTTTCTGTAGTGGAACGACTGCTTCCCAAGAAGCAATTGATGCAGAATTTGGTCAGGTACTACGAGAAGCTTAAGCAGGAGGTTCCATGGCTCAAGTCCGATCCGCATTTTTGGCTGCAGTACGGAATGGCGCAACTTACGCACAAGAACTACGACACTGCCCAAAGCTACTTCACACAGGCTTACGCGATTGCCGCAAAGAAGGTCGAGTATCACACGGCCCATATCGATAATCAGCAGGCGCGCTTGTACCTCTTGCGAGGACTGACATCTTCTGACGCAGCAACGTCCTTCAAGTTCTTCTCTGACGCGCATCGACTACTCTCAAGCGCGCCAGAAGATCAGCATAAGTATCGGCAGATTGAAGCCTACAGAGAGGTACACGCTCAGAAATACGATTCGTTCTCGAAGGCGAACAAAGTTCAGTTCGAACACGCTTGCCGTGCCGTCCTTGATTCGCTAACACGTACGTTAAAAGAGAATGGGGTAGCGTTCGGATGGCGGAGTGCAACTCGCCTTGCAGAGGATCTGCAGGGCATCGTGAATGCTATCAAGGGCTCGCGCCACCAGTACCACTGAGCGTTTCTAATGAGAATCTCGTCGCCGAGACATGCCTAGCCTTTGACGAAACGTGAATGGTGAAATGGCCTTTGTTCTTGAAGCTGACGAGGTGACTTTTGGAGGGCGGTTCGAGCAGTCCAACTTTGGGTGTGCTCCAGCACTGCTCTGGTTTCGCGAGTATGTCGTTTGAGGGCACGCTAGCTGACTTCAGTGCGTACGCCTGAGAGTTGGTAACGACAGAACTCCGCTCTTGGCCGAGAGCGAGAGTTGCAAGGACAACAGGTGCCGGCCCGTTATCGGGGTTAGGGAAGAACAGCTACCGAAGCAAAGCGGTTCCTCACAGGGCGCTTGGCGCTCGTGCCCAAACTGGTCCTGTAACGACAATAAGTATTCAATATTGCGGAAGTTCGTGGTTCCGGAGGAATGATAGGCCGGCCAGGAAGAGGAACAAGAAATGCAAGAACCGGCTCCACGGCAAAAGACCGTTCTTGAAACAATTCTGGAATGGTCAGCGGATCGTCCACTCTGGCAGCGCGACGCCCTGCGCCGAATCATTGTAAGCGGTAGTCTGACGGACGCAGATATCGGCGAACTCGTGGACCTTTGCAAACAGGGTAAAGGTGCACCCGTAGGCGAGCTGAGAGCGGTACCGTTGGAGAAAATCCATCTTCCGGCCAACCCGGGTCAGACCGCCGCCGTATCGCTTCTGTCGATCGCTGACGTGACCGGGGTGAACAACCTTGCGGCCGGCCAGACGCTCGGCTTCGAGCCGAATGGAATTACGATCATCTATGGCGACAACGGTGCGGGCAAGTCCGGCTACGCGCGCATACTTAAACGCGCATGTCGTGCAAGGCATGCCGGAATAATCGAATCCAATGTGTATGCCGATCAGCCGCCAAAGCGTGTTGGTGCGAACATCGCGTACGGGGTAGGCGGTGTACCCCAGCCGGTTCAGCAGTGGCAGAACGATGCAAGCCCGCACGCAACTCTGTCCGCAGTGAGCGTGTTCGATAGCGATTGCGCCTCAGTGCATGTCCGCCAGAAGAACGAAGTCGCCTTCCGGCCCTTTGGTCTGGATGTGCCGGATGAGCTTGCTGCAGCCTGCCAGGCAGTGAAGAACGCGCTTGCAGTTGAGCAAAAGCAACTCGAGGAGGTCCGCAATCCGATTTTCGCGGCGCCGACCTGGAAGACCACCACGGCCGTTGGGAAGGCGCTTGCCGCACTGAACGCCGATACCGATATAAAGAAGCTCGAAACTCTTGCGGTGCTCTCGGCAGACGAGAGCGCCCGTCTTGAGCGTCTGCGGGAAGACCTGTCGAAGAATCCGACCAAGGCAGCGGCGGAACAGGTCGTCAAAGCCGGCAACATCTCGCGACTTATTACTGCGATGAACAGAGTTGCAGCGAGAACTACAGATGAGGAGTTGCTGCCAGCCGCTGCCCTCCTCAAGCAAGCAAAGTCCAAACGGGATGCTGCACGTCTAGCCGCCGAAAAGGCCTTCACGGGCGAACCCCATGCAGGCATCGGCGGCGAAACGTGGCGATAGCTTTGGGAATCTGCCCGACGCTACTCGACGGAGATCGCATATCCAGGACAGCCATTTCCGCCCTCGGCCGAAGGCGCGAATTGCTTGCTATGCCAGCAGCCATTGGTCGCTGTGGCACGTGCGCGGATGGTTCGCTTCGAGGATTTTATCCAGGAGGACACGGAAAGGCTGGCCCGCGAAGCAGAGAAGGCGGCTCAGACTGCACGCCAGACCATAGCTGCCGGGACAATAAGCACGCGTCCTGTGAAGGCCAGCCTTGACGAGTTGCGCCTCCATAATGAGGCGCTGCAGCAGCGATCGCGCCGCTTCATCGCCGCAGCGAGGCTGCGGCGCCACGTTCTGCTCAGGGCCCTGGGCGGAAGTGGCGAGGTACATCTGCCGTCTGTTCCATTGTCACCTCTGGCTGATCTCAGCCAGCTTGAGACCACGATCCGCAACTACGCCGTGGAGCTGCGCGCATCTGCGGATGCGGATGAACGAAAGAAGCTCGAATCCGATTTCGCCGAATTGAGTGACCGGGCGCTGCTCGCTGGCATCCTGCCGATTGTTTATGACGAAATTGAGCGGCGGAAGACCATCCGCCTGCTCACCGAGTGTGCGGGCGATACTGCGACGAACTCCATCACCAAGATGGGCAACGACATTGCCGACACCGTAGTTACGCCACAGATGCGTGACAGATTTCAGGAAGAGATCGTCAGGCTTGCTGCCTCAAAGGTTCGCGTCGAAATTGTACGCTCCGGCGGCAAGTACGGTTCACCGCAGTATCAGGTGCGCCTCTTCGCCAAGCCGGAAGCCAAGGTCCACGAGATCTTGAGCGAAGGAGAAAAGACCTGTGTGGCGCTTGCAGCCTTCATGACGGAGCTTGCCACCGCGATGCACCACTCAGCCCTGGTCTTCGACGATCCGGTGTCCTCGTTGGACCATCGCTGGCGTGGACAAGTGGCCAAGCGTCTCGTGGAAGAAGCGGGGACCCGTCAGGTGATCGTCTTCACGCATGATCTAGTGTTTTTGAATGATTTGAATGACCACGCGACAAAGAAGGGGCAAGCTGTGCAACTAACAACGCTCCGGCGTGGCCCCGCCGGAGCCGGCATGGTGACCGACGGTCTGCCTTGGAAGGCCCAGAGCGTCAAGGATCGTATCGACAAGTTGGAGAAGGCGGCGCGTGCGGCGAAGGTGCTGTATGACAACAATCAGGAAGGCGAGTACGAGGTCGAGGTGGCAAAGTTCTACAACTTGCTGCGCGCAACATGGGAGCGCGGCCTAGAGGACATCGCCTTCTTTCGCGTAATTCAACGCCACAGGGACTACATCAACGCGAAAGACCTGAAGAAGGTCAGTGCGCTCAGCGAGGCCGACTGCGAGGCTTTCGCCGCTGGATTCAAGAAGTGCTGCGACATGGTTGACGCCCACGATTCATCCCGCGGCAGGAATGCAGTGCCGCCGACGCCTGCTGATCTCTTCCAGGATATCCAGGGCTTGGAATCCTGGGCCGCCTCTCTGCGAGACAGGCAGAAGAATATTGCTTAAGGAAGTTCAAGATTTCCCATAGAACGGCATTGTGACAGGCGACTCTTGGCCATAGGTACTACGGGATCCAGAATGGGTGGTCCCGCACCGACCCAACACTCTCCGCACATTGCATCAGGCGGTCAATTGCGAAGAAGGTGGGCATAAGCGGTGCGTGAAACGGTTCTTCTGTCCAGAGGGAGCTACAATGGCTTCGGGCGGCCGAAGCCATGGTTTAGGGTGCGAGTCGCACCCGCCCGCAAGGTACTGGTTGCTTTTCGTCCTGGTCGGCCGCCCACCTCCTATGACCTCTTCGTTCTTTGTTGACCTCAGTGAACCCGCCAACATCGTGCAACTCAGTGCGAGCTTGGGCATTGATGCGGATG
>Ga0116152_10001042_pt1 | contig 22728 bp, 18 predicted proteins | sample AD_UKC119_MetaG_FD_89894 | JGI IMG/M metagenome (GOLD analysis project Ga0116152, IMG submission 89894) | Active sludge microbial communities of municipal wastewater-treating anaerobic digesters from Hong Kong - AD_UKC119_MetaG | ecosystem: Engineered > Bioreactor > Anaerobic > Digestate...
ATGTTCATGATGGGAATTGACTGATGTTAATAAAACTGATAGAAATAATCGCCCAGGGTATCATGAAATCCCCAACCTATATCAACGGTTTTATCAACGATTTGCAAAGCCCTGTTTTCAAATTGTTTTAACAACCCTTCTTTTTCCATCAACTGCAATGCCTTTAAATACATGCTTTCCATACTGTTGTAAAACGCCTCGTTGATTTCGCCGGAATCGTTGGTAAATTCTACACCGGTTTCAACATAAAACAGCATGAGGTCGGTCATCGATTCAGCCGGAATTCCAAGCTTTTTGGCCTCGTTAACGGCTTTGCGGGCAACCGACAAACGCATTTTTGGTTCTCCGCGGGCAGGATAGGACTCATCTGCGATTTGTTTTTTGTACTTATTTAAAACCGCCTCAACATCGTTGTTAAGGTAAAGTTGATAGTATTCCTGTACCGGTATAAACTTTTTGTCGAGTTCAATAATGTGGTTTATCAGCTCTTCTTTGGTGAGGGTTTTTAGGTATTTTTTAAGGTTGGTTGTAGCCATTCGTTACTATTTTTATTGTTTTTAATCCATTCAGGTTTAAAAAATTCATAAAATAATATCTTGTTTTGCTTTTTCTACATTAAATCCTGCGTTAATATCATAGCACTCATCCCAAAACGATAAATACTCATAACCATATTTACTTTTTTCAGCATCACATTTATCTTTTATTTCATTTAATATATTGGGATAAACCGATAAAGTAAATTGTGACATTAAGCCCGTTATTTTCTTTAACTCAATTTGCTTCTTTATGAAGTCCACATCTTTATTCCTGATAATGGTAATGTAGGTTTCAAAGAGTTTCTCTCCTGATATTTGCTCTTCCGAATCTGTTAAAATATTGATTTTATGGAAATCATCTTTTGAATACCCATCAGGGATATCAATATCAACCGGGATGAATATTGACCGTGAATCATTATTTTCTATTAATTGAAATTCGGAATGGATGTGCTGAAAATTAAACTGTTCAAAGTTTTCAAGATAACTTTTTAATTTTCCGGTATCTGTCCAATCGTCCCTTTTTACATCTTCAAACACTTTTTCATATAACCTGTCAAACGTTTTATTTTGAAGTATCTCTTTAAAACCAAAATAGATTTCTTTGTCTTTTTGCTGATGTTTATAACGTTGGTCTTTCCCATAAATGGTTTTTGTATTGTCACAGTCAAAAAGAAATACCTTGCCACCTTCCTTCGATGCGTTTCTGTTGATTCGGCCAGCCAGTTGCTCGTCACTGTCAAGTAGTGAGCGATCCTTAAATCCCAAATCCATATCAATATCAACTCCTGCTTCTATAACTTGTGTTGAAACAAGTATAACCTTATCATATTCTTCTTTTTTTAAGTCATTGATGATTTTTTTTCGCATCGATTCCAAAATATCGCCAGAAAGTAGAAGTATTTTGAAGTCATCAAAATCGTTTGATTCCATTAACATTCTGAAGAAACGAGAGGCCGTGTTTTTTGTGATGAACTCAATAAGAACTCTTGAATGTTTATATTTTATGAAGTAATTATCAGCTTGTTTTTTTACAAATAAAGACAATTCTTCCAAGTACTCTTCTTTTGCATCTTTATCCGGTTTATCTTTATTAAGCCATGAAAAATCAAACTCAACCCGACCAGAAAAATTTTTGTTTGTGAAATAAAGCTTTTTGTTTGGTGTAAGGTTAACAAACTTTCCTTTTGCTGTTTCACTTAGCGCGTCTATTTTTGGCAAGGTGGCCGACATGATAATAAAACGCATATTGAATAGACGGGCATAGTTTTCAATAAAAAACAGAATTTTATCCCAGTGTTTAGGGTTGTAAGTTTGCAATTCATCAATTACAACAATTGAGTTACAGAGCCGGTGAAGCAGATAATTGGATTCTTTGTGGTTCCCTTTCAGGATATCGAAAAACCGGATATGGGATGTTACACAAACCGGATAATTGACAAAGAGATTATCCAAATGTAACTTTTTTTCCCTGCCATATTCTCCGTCAGCTGTTTCTTCCTTGGTATGAAAACCGGCTTTCGAATGCAACTGAATCATTTCATTTTTATCCAAACCGATGGTTTCCTGAATTCCTGAGAATGTTTGTGTAATTAAAGTAGTAAACGGAAACACATAAAATACTTTATTCAGACTTTTATCTGTTTGCAATAATTCAGTAATACAGGCTAATGAAAGGTTTGTTTTTCCGGCACCTGTTGGCGCTTCAATGTAATACCATAGATTGTCAGGATTATTTCTGAATGTTGATATTACTTCTGCATTTAATTTCTGACGCAGGTAATTCAGGTTCGCTTTACTTTTTTCCTGTAATTCTTTAAACGGCTTATCCTGATATTCCTCGAAACGAAGGAACAAATCTTTATTAAAGGGTTGCTTTGTTTTGAAGTTCTGCCGGATTTTGGTTCGTAAATCTTCATCAATTAATCCGAATTCATCCACTTTAATATCGGCCATATAATCATTGGTTGCATAATAATCTGAGGTGGTTAAAAGAGAACTGTTGAGTTTGAGCAAGGCAAAAAAAGTGAAGAAAATCTCAGATTTCATTTCAACTTCTTCTTTAATTTCTTTTAAATTTTCATAGAAGCTCAGGCTGTAATCTTCTTCAAGTAATATTTTATATTCTTTTAGAAAGCGAAAAGATTCTTCCAAAAAATTGGCCTCAAATTCCTGTTGATAATATAATATTGAAGAATGATGGCAATTAATTGCATTGCTCATTAGAAAGACAAAGAAGTATAAAAAGGCTTTATAATCTTCACAAATGGCTTTATCTTCAAGGACTTGCACAAAATAAAAGTTAGAAAAAATAAAACTTCCCAAAAATGAATGATTAAATTTTTGATGTAATTTTTGCTTTTGAAAAGCCTCATTTTTCATTCTGTCAACTTGAAAATTTGGATTAATTTTTCCCAAGTCGTGAAGAGTTATTGCATCAAAGAAAATTGTTTTACAATAATGATTTGTTGACGAATTTCTGATTTTAAGAGATTCAGCCAACTTATTGATAATTTGCTCCACTAAGATTTCAATTCCCTGACTATTAATAATCTTTACTAGATATTCCCCAACAAGCTTTGAATGCTTTTTTAATGTTTCGTCCTTCTTTTTTTCGGACGTGTGAGCCAGGTATTTATCCCCAACAATATCAAATAGTCTTAAACTATTTTCAATTATCTCATTAATAGATTTGTATGACATTTGTTTCTGTCTTAAGAAGTTGGAATGAATCTGACGGAGAATACCCTTCCTTTAATTCACTGTTTGTGAAAGCGAAAGGCCTGTAATTATATTGGAATAGCGGAGCACTCATGTATGAATGTGGCAGGTTCTCAAAATACATAAATGGCAAACTGTTAAAATCCTTTCTTATTCCGGGAATAAATCGTGTTTTTTTAACGCCATTTATTAAGGCTTCTTCTTTTACAAACAATGAATCTATCTTAAAAACGCCATCCGGTTTAAACTCGGAATAAACATGTTCCGTGGGATTTTCCCACCATAGAGAGCATTCATTTTTACCCAAATACGGAACATATTTTGCCTGAAAGGAAAGGATGTTATCATACAAATTCTTCTGCTCTTCAATGGCTGTATCCAATAATACAAAACAGCGAAAAGCGGGAGCAATGAGCGTTTGTTCTGCGACCATTAAATTTCCACCGGTTTCTTCACTGGCCATTCCGGTGCTGTTGTTATACTTAATTATAGTTTTTGAGAAGTTGCCATTTTCGTGTTGCAAAGGCATAATGCTTACCTTTAAATCTTTAAACTTTATATAGTAGTCAGGTAATTCCCCATTTTTAGTAAACCCCTTCAGCCCTGCAATGGCTCCCAATATCCCAAGCAGGGCAGGCTTATGGAGCATGTTGAACGTAAGATAAACCGGTTCGTTCGTATCAGGCTTTTTCAGCATCCCGAAATCGGCTATTATATCAAAAGAAATAAGTTTTTCCATGGTTAATATTTTATCTGTTTTACAGTTCCGTCAGGAACGACGGTATGGTAGCAAAATATATTGCACCACCTACCAAAAGCTCCATAGGAGCGACACATTCAGTCATAAAATTCAAATACATAATTATCCGCAAACGGAATTTCAAAGTTTCGCAACAAATCCAGATATTCCTCTCTAAATGATTTTCGGGCATGATGTTTTTCCTGTTCCATAATGTATTTTATTACATTGTCTCTTTGCGAACGTGAATAGGAAAATGCACCGTATCCTTCCTGCCACGAAAAATGACCCAAAAAAAATCGGTTTTCGTTTATCCACTTTGAGGAATTGGCTTTTACATCCCTGATTACATCTGACAAAGCCAGTGACGGTTTTAATTCAAAAAACACATGAACGTGGTCTTTGTATCCGTTAACTGCGAGTGAATAATTGTTTTGTTTGTTAATTATTCCGGCAATATATTCATGCAACCTGTCGCGAAAATTCCGGGTTATGATATTCTCCCGGCCTTTTACAGAGAATATTGCATGGATATTTATTTGTGTGTACGTATTTGCCATATCGGTTCGATTTTGTGTCGCCCCTATGGGGCTAATGCTGCATTTTTTTATTCCACTTCTACCATACTTTCACCTCTTCGAGGTTCATTATTATATGTCTTTGATATTAGCAAACTCTGGTGCGTTCGTTATTTTTATTGATGCCTGATTCCTAAAAATTTCAATGTTTTCAATCTGACTTTTATACTTCTCAGTTACATTTTTTAACTCCAGACAATCAAACACAACTTTACCGTTTTCCTTTTCGTCATTCATTTTTACCAATTGGGTAAGATTAGGAAGTACCAGCGTTGAGCTTTCTTTCAAAGTGATCCAAATCAAAGCTTCATTCTCTGAACCTGCTTTTGAAGCTGAATCGTACCAGGTTACTCCACGGCGCATGGCTTCTTTTAGTTTTTCAATGTCTTCATCAGATAATGATTGAACACCATCTCCGGCAAGTTTTACAACATCTTCCAGGTTTTTAGGATTTACAGAAAAATGATGCAGGTAATGCCCTTCCTGTAGTTTTGACTGGCGGCCAAGGGTTGTTGCTTGTTTTTCTTCACTTTTTTCATCAGGATTTCTGAACGGTGACATTATCTGCTCAGAGAAAATATTGTTTTCATTCCAGATATTTACTCCATGGTTTATTTGTACAGGACCGTGAATAGAAATTGCAATATTACCGCTTTTCCCTTTTTTTGCGAAAGTTGCGCCAAATAAACGAATATCAAGGCAACTTAAAATATCTTTTGCAACTACTTTTTTATCTTTTGTATCCTTGTTTTCAGTAAACATTTTTGCATAAGCATCATCTAAACTGTATGGTACAAATTCTTCGTTAAAACGTTTGAAATAAAATATTTTCTCATCAGTATAAACATCCTTCAAATAATTCTTCACTGCATATTTGAAAGCTTTGTCGGTTGCGTAAACGGTTCCATTGGGCAAGGTGCGTGGTTGTCCGCTGAAATCGGCATTGTAGTTTGAGTTGATTGCCTTTACGATGGCGGCGCCGAAAATTCGTTTTTTGTATGTCATAATTTTTGATTTTTGTGTCGTCCCTGCGGGACTCCGATTATTGATTTATTTTATTTTCTACCATACTTTCGTGCCTACGGCACTTAAATTATTTTTGCAATAAAGATTCTGAGAAATATCCTGCGAGAATATAAGTTAGCAGGTTTTTCATATTTTTTTCTTCGGGAACAAATCCCATTACATCTCCCATAAGTTTATCAAACCCATATTTTTTAGGGTAAAGCGTAAACTCGTGTTTATACATATCAAATGTGTTAGCAATTGCAAGTTTGAACTGTTCAACACTTGATTTTTGTATAAAGGGCTCCAATAAGGCATGGGAACGATTTGCTGATTTACTTTGAATTAAAATTTTCCAAATAAGTTGTCCTGATGCAAATGCAAATTGAGAATCTGTTTTAATATTCAGGTTTTCATTCTCAATAATAGCTCTTAGCTCGTCTCTTAATTCTACTGTTTTGTTTGCCATATCTTCTCTGTTTTGATTTTGATTAAAAAAATTATATAAACTGAACCATAGATTTAGTTTTTCTTTTATTGCGTAGCCGCGAGAATGTTTCTCGTTTTTATATTCATCAATGCGAATGTCTTCTATAATGGAAGTTTTCATCATTATATCAAACATTTCACAAGTAATGCTTTGGCGATGCGATTTGTAAATGTAATCGTAAATGGATTTCCGGTACTGTAGCATACTATTGCAAATAGCATCAGTAAAATGATACTTTGGGTTTGGCTCAATATCTTCAAAGTAATTTAACCATCCATTTGGCGTTACTAATTGATGATTGAATATTTCATTAAATACAATCTCCTGTAGCTGGAATACGTTTTTAATTTTCTTTGTTTTGAATGTTCCCCCTAAAGGAAAAATTTCATACAACTTTAGATTTTTGACTTCATATTCAAACCGGGGAACAAAGTCAATATCAACTATCCTGCTGCCCCCAGTTCTTCGTTGAAAATACAGCAAGTAATAATTGGAAAGGTCATCATTATGACTTTCTATTAACCTTTTAAGTAATGATGTATGAGAAAGTAATTTTTCATTTTGGAAAAAAGATATGAGGTTTTTATTTAGTTCATCCTTATCAATGAAAACGGGACATGGATTTGGAATCTGCTTTCTATTTGCCATAAAACAAAAACGCCAAACCGCTCTGGCATCTTCGTTGCTGATTTTTAAATTGAACTGATTGAAGGACGTTTTATGAATCAGAAATCGTTTTTTATCCTGAAAGCCTGACATGGCATCAACTATTCCTAAATCTTGGTCCTTGGGATATGAGTCTTTTTTCAATTTTGGATAGTTGTATTCATTTTTGTTAAATACTTTATCTTTTTGATATTTTGTATAGGCTATCTCGTATTCTTCCAATGGAATATTTTTAATATAAAAGTGATATTCATATACATCTTTGTTTTTTTCAAGCCCACAATGATTCATGACAAAGTCATAAAAATTATGTTTTAAGTAGAGATAGAAAAGTGCATGTTTCGCTAAATATTTTTGATCTACATACTTAACCGTAGAATTCTTCATTTCTTCAATTGCCGCTGATATTTGTTCTTTGGTCTTTTTATAGAAATTCTTTCTTCTGAAGGATATGGAATACGGATTGCTTGATAATCCGAATATTTTCTTAATTGGATTAAGATGCTTTTTTTCAGATATATTTATACTATTAAACCAACGAAAGAAAAATAACTCAAATCGAGTGTCCTCTTCATCACTAGGTTTATACGATAATATATCTTCTTTTAGTAAAATTCCATTTTCATCCACGTTCTTCAATACAGCTTTACCATTTTCTTCCTGCACATCCAAAAACATATAAAGCCCTTCTTTTAATTTCAGGTTCCGGCTAAATGTTTCCGGTGGTAAAGCATCTACAAATTGTACAATTTCTTTTATCATTTTTTTTTACTTTTTGAACTGTTATAGTTTGTTTTTCATGCTATCCGCAACCTCATCCCCGGTTGCTCTTATCCGCCACGCGTAATTATTGTTTTGTAGTTTTGTTTCATAAACGGTATAATTCAATTTATTTTTCTATTTCCACCCACCCAAATCCACTTGAACTCTTCTCTCCCACCCCGGCGCTCCATAGCATCCGGTGCACTTCAACCGGAGCTGTCAATTCAAAGTTGAACAAATTGCCTACTATCCGCGATTCTTCTATGGTGTTGGGCTTAATGACAAAACCAGCACGTTTGAACGCTCCTTTCCGGTTCAATTGAATTTGTCCGGGCGAAATCGCATCGGCGTTTCGGGTGTTGTTATATTTTTCAACCAAATGCTTTATGGCTAATGTTTCAAATAATTCATCGTTGGGCGAAAGGTATTGCGCGTGTTTGTCTTCGTCGGTCCTATAACTTACCACCCATGGGCTTTGAAGCCTATAAACCATGCGTTCTGCAAATGCAGGTTCGGGTAAGGCTTCCACACGGGCAACCCGAAAGTCGATGCCGTTGAATTTATCACCAAGATAAAACTCCTGACGCATAAACAAGCCTTTGATAAAGTTGGAAGCAGCCTCGGTTACATCGAACGAAATCTGCAACGCAATGTCATGTACCGAAATTTCAAACAGCTTTTTTTCTTTCCAGAGTTTGGGCTTCCCAAAATCCAAGCGGGAAAAACAAAAAAGCTTGTAGCGCTTGCTTTCACTTTGCCCATACCCTTGTTCGTGAAGAAATTGCGCAAAATCCGTATCGGCCTGAAGTAACACCTTATAAATCCATGCACTGATGTAATACGGGTAATCCATGGGCAACATACGTTGCTTCGTGGTGCGGTTGATTGTAAGTCTTATTCTCATACCAAAAATTTTCAGCTCTGCTACAAAAGAAAATGATTCAACTGTCAACCCATGTCAGTTAAAATTTTTTTTGCATGCGTTTTTAAAAATTGTTTAAAATCTTCCGGTTCAATCACTTCTATTTCGTCATGAAGGCCCATCACAAAACGTCCGATTCCGTCAAAACTGCATACCCTAGTTGTAAAAAGGAACTGCCTTTCGTTCACTGGAATAATATATTCTTCAGCTAGCGGATACTCTTCTTTTAAGAGTTCACAGGCACGAATGGAAAGTTTCAAGGTTACCTGAATTTGCCGGTTTGAGCTTATCCGAAACACGTCAATCGGCATTTTTTTGTGCTTCACAGCATGCTGCCAGGGTTCAGCAAGCACTCGTACTGACTTTATCCGTGTGTTTTTAAACGTTTTACAACATTTCGACTGAATGTCATAAGCCCAGGTTGCCACATAATTTGTCGTAAAATCAAAGGGTTCGACCAAACGATCACGCGCTTCATTACTATTGGCCGACAAATATTCTTTCAGAATCACCTGATTCTTATGTTTGATTGCCTGGATAAGTTGGTGAATATTTTCTGAATACGCTTTTTTAACAATGGTGTTTGCCACCCGGTTAAAATCGTATAAGGCATACAACTTATGAATCAGGTTTTGTTTTAACAGATTTTCATTATCAATGGAATGGATAGCTTTTTGAAGGATCACTGCCTCTTCCCGTGAGAAATGGAGCAATTCACTAATCTCCCTGAAATAGGGTGAAGTTTTATCGATGGCGTAATAACCTCTTCTGGGTTTTGGAATAATAAACCCGGCATCCCGGAATGTGCTGATGTATCGATAGGCAGTTCTTACTGAAATATCGAAACGTTCGGCAATTTCTTCAATGGTATATCGCAGGCCAGAAGATAGAAAAAGAAGCATTTCGAGCAACAAATGCAATTTCGGTTGTTCATTCATGGCATATTTTGATTACAGGCATAAAACTATAAATTATTTTCCCATCAATCAATATAATATCCCGAAAAAAAATTGCTTTTTCAATAAAAAAAACACTTCAGGTACTAAAAAATCAAAGCCAGTACCTAATTTCGGAAAGCAGACTCACCGGAAAAAACAATAGTTTTGTTATGAAAAAAGGTTCTTTTGGCTATGCCTGCTTAAATTTTATCCATGTAGTCCGGTAAAACTTTCGAAATTTTTCCCATTGGTCGAAATGACCATGCTTTCATGGTTTGCTTCTTTTAGATGGGGTTTGTTGCGCCAAACGAAGTGAGGAATCTTAAATCAAAAGTCTGTATAAATTCAGTTAGTACCAGACAATAATGCAAAAATATTTCAGTAGTCAATCAGCATCAATGTATAGCACAATCCATGTAAATGATACATTGAATTCCGGACTCCATCGAGAAATAAAATACCGGCTAATACGATAAAAAAAACGAAAGGGGAAAGGTGGGGGCAAGCCTGTTGAAAAGGAAGTTAATTCATTTTTGGTGGGTCTGCGTCGATAAAACCCTGCATTTTAATATATCAGGGTTGTACTTAAGCCCAAAAAAAGGAACTGAATAATAATCCAGTTCCTTCGATTATCAGCTTGTCGGGGTAGCAGGATTCGAACCTGCGACCTCCTGCTCCCAAAGCAGGCGCGCTAACCGGACTACGCTATACCCCGTACAGTTTTCTGCTGAATGCGGAGAGAGGGGGATTCGAACCCCCGGTACGGTTTCCCGTACGTCAGTTTAGCAAACTGGTGGTTTCAGCCACTCACCCACCTCTCCAGATTAGGAACAAAACGCTATTTGTTTAGCTTCGATATGAACATCCGTAAAACGGACTGCAAAAATAGGGAGTTTTTTTTAAACTGCAAACAATAACTTCAAAAAGGCTGTAAATAAGATATTAATGCCCGCATTGATTACAATACACTGATTAGTTGAGCATTACAAAAAAACATCCACAAACAAAATGGATCCTACACCCCTAAAAACCTCGTAAAATTTACCCACAGCTTCCTTCTCCGGTGGATCGTTACACTTTTTCATCCAGGACTAACCTAAATCCCAGATGACGATGGAAATAGGAAGGGATATTCCGGCATCGGTTATGCACCGTACAATAAACGGCTTCTCTATTCCAGGCTCCCCCCCTGTACACTTTTTCCGCCCCGGTATCCGGCCCTTTGGGATGAACGACCGGGCCATCGTCAAGGTAGTGCTCTTGATACCAATCGTTACACCATTCCCATACATTACCGCTCATATCGTACAATCCAAGTTCGTTGGGTGCTTTCATACCGACTTCATGCGTAGAACCGGATGCATTTTCGACGAACCATCCTACTTGCTCCAGCGTATCACTGCCAGAATAGATGAATCCCTTACTTCGATTGCCCCCCGCAGCTGCATACTGCCACTCTGCTTCCGTTGGTAAACGATATTTCTTACCCGTGATCTGATTGAGTCGCAAAATAAATACATTCACATCATTCCAGGAGACATTCTCGACGGGCAACCGATCACCGGTAAAAAAAGAGGGATTAATACCGGTTACCGCAGTCCATAAGCCCTGTGTTACCGGATATTTGGCCATCCGGAAAGCATTCATTATCACTTGATGCGCAAGCTGCTTGCGGATAAAAATTCCACGGCCACTCTGATTTTGCAATAAAATTTACCGCTTTCAACAGTGCACATCTCCGGAAGAAGGAACTCATCTAAATTTAGGGGGTTTCCCGGCAATTTCCCGATATAGTTCTTTTCATGGTCAGGAGGTAACGTTTCCATACTTATCATTATAAAATATTGGTTGCATGTTTTTCAAAGTTACAAAAATATTTACTCCAACTATTAGCGGTTGGGAATCACCCCCTTTAGTCGACTTGAAAAGTAAAGGTAAAAAAATTTCTTTTAGGGGATATCTGCGTCCAAACACATGGCGCGCAATTCCAAAAGGGTTCCGTTATAATCGTTTCCATCCACATAATGCCGTATACCATATACCCTGATCCGTTCGGAGAATTGATGAAAAGTCCAGTTCATCCCCTGGAGTTTATGTTTTCCTGAATATGAAGCGATCCAAAGCGGAAAATTTTCTACACTACCCTGCAGAATCTCGTTGTAAAACGTTCGCCCAGTATATACAACAGGGGTTACGCCATAATGTTGTTCAGCCATTTCAAGCCATTTTTTCACCCCCCGGGTCAGCGACTCATTCCCATAACGGCTATGCTTTTCCACATCGAGTATAGGAGGAAGATCGCCTGGCTCCAAGGTAACCCGGGATGCAAAATTCCTAAACTGTTGTTCGGCGGGCTCATTCGGACGATAATAGTGGTAAGCACCCCGGATATACTGATGATTTCGGGCATTTTTCCAGTTGCGTTTAAACTCGGTATCTTTGCCATCGGCACCCATGGTAGCCCGTATAATTACAAATTCAATAGGATGATGCGACTGCCTGACTTTATCCCACGCAATGGTTCCCTGATAATGTGAAACATCAATTCCAAAAACATACTGCGACGCTGAAGCATAATGATTTTCCATGAACCTCATTTTTGGGGATAAAACCCGATAGGTAACAGTGCCTGCGATTAGGATAAAACCAGAAACAATACAATTCCCGTAATAAACACAGATTTCCGCCTTAACGGTCTGGATGGAACCGAAGGAATGGGTGGGCACTCTTTTTGCTCCGTTCGTGCATTCCGACGCCAACGATGGAATCCGATCAATAGGAAAATGATAAAAACAAAAAACAGTAAAAGAAAAAAAACTGCGCGCAAAGGATGATGATGCACATAGCCTTGAAAAGAGACGAAAATAAGAAACAAATGACAAAGAATCATACAGAAAATATTTTAGAGGTAGATTATAAATTGCACTTCGTATTTAAACACCATTCGAAGCGCTATACATAAAATTTCAGTCAGAAAAAAAATCACACATAACAAATTGCCATTTCCCGGATATGCTATATGGAATTATAGGATTTCCACACGATGGATCGTACTCTATTTTTTAAAACACCACCAAATATAAACAATTACCTGAAATTTCCTTCTGTTATAAAAAAAACACGAAGAATGCACGCTTGTAAGGCATCGAAAAATGGAGTAATATTGCAGATTCATAAATAGACAAGGATTACGGGAATAAACCGACAGAAAATGAACAAAGGATTATTGACCATTTTTCTTTTAATTCTCTCAAACACCTTCATGACACTGGCCTGGTACGGGCATTTAAAGTTTAAGGAATACAATTGGTTTCACAATCCCGCATTGCTCACCATCATCTTAATCAGTTGGGGTATTGCTTTTTTTGAGTACATTTTTCAGGTTCCTGCCAACCGGATAGGTTTTATAGAAAATGGAGGCCCATTTACCATCTGGCAACTAAAAGTAATACAAGAAGTGATTACCTTGACGGTTTTTACTATTTTCACCTTGACCGTATTTAAAACCGAAACCTTACGGTGGAACCATCTCCTTGGATTTGTATTCCTGGTTCTGGCCGTTTTTTTTATTTTCAAGAAATAACAACCGCCATCCCACAGAAAGAAAAGGATATATATAATGGTGTGGTTTTCATTCGCATTCAGCAAGAAAACCACGAACTGTCTGAAGATAAAGGGCTTGTTTTTCAAGGTGATGACTATGTGAGGCCATGGTAATGGTAATCATTTTTGATCCAGGAATTAAGGAGGAATAAAAGCGTGTAGTTTCCGGAGTGGCTTCATCTAATTCGCCACAGGTAAAGAGCACGGGAAGCTGAAGATGGGGAAGGTCAGGAGTCAGATCCGCATTCTTCAAACTCCCGTTCATTGTAAACTCACTAGGGCCCCACATATAATTATACACATCACTTCCCATTTTTTCCATGGAGCGGATCATGCAATCGGGCCATGGATTCATGCGGCACACGTGTTTATTATAAAACACCATCAGGGCCTCCTGGTATGCCGGCGAGTCAAAATCACTCCGGGCTTCACAAGCACGAATTGTATCGGCTGTAGCTTCAGGCAATTGATTAATCCAATCTTGCTGGTCGGCTTCCCATAACGCTGTGCTCAGGTAAGGGGCTGAAAGCGTCAGGCTTTTTACACCGCCAGGCTGATTGCGCAGCAAATATTCCACCGCAAGCATGGTTCCCCATGATTGTCCCAGCAGATGTATGTTGCCCGGGGCTAAGGTTTCGCGTACCAATGTCAGCTCTTCGACATAACGAGCCACAGAATACAAGGAAGTATCTCCCGGCCGATCGGAATTTCCACAGCCCAACTGGTCGTAAAAAATCACAGGACGCTCTCCCGCCAATGCTTCCAACGGTTCAAGATAATCATGGGGTACACCAGGACCGCCATGCAGTACCAGCAAAGGTGTTCCCTTTTGCTCTTTCCCGATAATCCGATACCAAACCCTTCCACCGGTAACTTCAACAAATCCTTCTTCAACAACAGGCAACACGGGTTCATCCTTTTGCCCGCAGGCACTAAACATCAGTAAAAAAAACATAACCAATATTTTTTGCATCCTTAATCGCGCTTATTTTTTATTCGGAAAACTTCTCAGCATATTCATGTTGACTTCAAAGATAACAACATTACCCGTTATTCTGCGGATTGCAGAAAAAATTACATCGAAAAATGTTGCCCGATTGGGTTAAAACCAGGATTCGTGCCTACCAGAAGGGCTGTTTAGCAATTAAATAATAGATCGTTAGCCGACTTATTCATCTAACTCAAAACAATCCCCGAAAAAAAATCAGCGCACAACGAATAAACTCCGGGGCAATTCAACCAAAGGAAAAGTCTTTTAAATCCCTGATATTTACCAAAAATCAGTAAACTCAGGCATTTTCTGTACATTTGCAACCTTAATAAACATAAAACGTACATTGGGATATGTTTAAAAGAGTAAGCATAATAATCCTAGGGATTATGTTGACAGGTTCAGTTATTCAAAAAACTGAAGCACAAACGGTTACAACACCATGGTCGTTTAGTATGGGCACAAATTTTATCGATCTGACTGCCCCACAGTTTGGAATAGCAAAACAAGTCAGGAATGCCAATTGGGAAGGATCTTCAACGGGTTTACCCCTACATCTGGCAGTGGGTCGACGCATCAATTCATCCTTAGCGTTTCAAGTTTCCTATGGAATGGTTAAGTTAGAAAATGTGGCAAAATACGGGAAAGGCACACCTCTTGAAAAATACAATCTGAATATTACTGACCCCTATTTCTGGTCTCTCTTTGGTCAACTCGCTTATAATTTTGCCAACGGATACCTTATTCAGGAGGAATCACGGGTCAATCCATACCTTACGCTGGGTGGAGGGAATACCCGGCTAAGCCGCAACGATCATTGGTCAGTTCTCATGGGCACCGGTATCAATTTTCGCACAGAGGATGTGGGGTTTACTGCAGAACTCGGTTATGTGTATATCGGTCAACGCGATGATTACATCCGTTTTACCATGGGAATAAATATTTTTATTGGCAAGAAGAAAAAAATGCCATCCGATGAACCCGCCAAGTCTCATCTAACAAAAAAATTGACAGAGATTCCACAAGAAAAGAAAGAGGACGAAGGAGAGGATAAGGGAATCACAATAACTATTAATATAGGCACGATGAATGGGATGCAACCCGCTGTGGAAACCACTGTTTCCAAACCAAGGGAAAGAGAAGCAGAGGAGACACAAAAAGGCATTGAGCCAATGCCGGAGCCAAAAGAGAAACCCTTAGAGGAACAACCCATGGAGGAGCTCTTTGACCATATTGAAAAAGGGCCGATAGAAAAAACAAAAACGGAGCAGCATCAACCGACTGACATTACGGCTCAGGCAGACTATCCGCCCGGGCAACGTATCCATTTCGATATTGACAAATATGCCATTAAACCTGAATCCTATCCGTATTTAAATGAGATTGCAAAACGCTTAAGAGAGCATCCCGGGTATAAAATACGTATTGAGGGCTACACCGATAACACCTATACAAGGCAATATAATCTTGAATTATCAGAAAGCAGAGCATTTGCCGTACAACAATACTTGCTAAAGCAAGGCGTTTCGCCACAACAAATATTGCCACCCAGAGGATTTGGTGAAGATTTTCCTTTACGACCTAACGATTCGGAAATCCATCGAGCCATTAACAGGCGCACAGAACTTTCCTTGATCACACTGTGACACTCGGGTTAAAATTTCGTTGAATAATTACCGGAGCAGGTTCCCTTTCTCCCACACGGCACCATCAACAGCGGCAAAGGTTGGAGGAAATTCACTTCTGGCCTCAGCCAACAGAAGATCAGGAGTAGCGTAGCGGTTTGAAAAATGACCAATCACCAGTTGTTTCACCCTTGCCCGTCGGGCTATTATCGCGGCCTGTCGGGCGGTACTGTGGAGATGCGCTTCTGCCAGATCGGCATGAGCATCGCTAAAACTCGCCTCATGGTAAAGAAGATCCACCTCCTCAACAAAAGGAATAATGGCTTCACTGTAGCGGGTATCGGAACAATAGGCATAACTGAAACGAGGGGAAGGGCTGGTTATTCTTTCATTGGGAAAAACGTTCCCCATCCTGTCCACATAATCTTCCCCTGCTTTTATTCGTGGGTACCAATCGAGCGGAATATCCTGACTAAGGATAAACTCACGACAAATTTTCCTTGGTTTTGGGATACGACGAAAAAGATACCCGGCGGTCGGTAACCGATGCTGCAATGGAATGGTAAAAACATCGATTTTATCATCAGTATACACCTTTTGATATACGGTAGTATCAACCGTATGATAATCGATTTCATACGCCAGATCATGGCGGGCATAACCAAGCTGAAGTGTTAGAATCTGCGCAAGTCCATCCGGTCCGAAAATATCCAGGCGGGCTTTTCTGCCTTGCAGATGAAGAGTGGAAATTAGTCCCACGAGTCCAAAAAAATGATCTCCATGAAGATGGGAGATAAAAACAGCACGAAGGCGTTGCAATTTCACGCCAAAGCGCTGCATTTGCAGCTGCGTCGCTTCGGCACAATCGACCAAATAGATTTGGTCATCAACCGAGAGCGCCTGCGCCGAGGGGTTGCGGTGTAAAGTGGGGATTGCGCTTCCGGTACCGAGAAAAGTAATTTTTTCCGACATAAATACAAAGTTACGATTATTCAGCCATTAAACCATATACAATCGGGCAGACCGAGGAATTACGCCCCGGTTCTCGCACGGCAAGGCAAATTCGTTTCGTATCCAGCGTTTTCAAATAAGCGCGAAACATTGGTAAATTTCAGCAATCGTTAAGCAGTAACACGCAGAACTTGTCTTCAATAATCCACATATGGCTTCCTTCAGATTCAGGATCATTCCTGGCACGCCTGTCAATGGCTGATGTTTCGGGTCAAATAGACATTTACAAAAAATTTCACTGTGTGAGGTGAAAAACAGGCCCGACAAATAAAAAAACAGGCTACTCCGGGGAGCAGCCTGTTACAGGTCAAAACCGGAACCAGCCTGGCTCTGACAAATATTATTAATAGATTACGCTTCTGATTCCGGAGTTTTTTCTTTTTCTTCTTCATCATCTGCCTCCGGAGTCACTTCTTCAGTAGACTCCACATTTTCAGCCTCGACGGTTGAAACAGGAGTTTCTGGTGTTTCCGTTACATCCATTGCATCTGATGATTCTTCTGCAACGTCTTCCACTTCCTCCGGTTGATCTTCGTCGTTAGCCGTTGCTTTCTCTTTCGCATCTTCTTTTGCCTGGAGAATGGCTTTTGCTTTTTCAGCTTTTTCAGCTTTCACGGCTTTTTCTTCTTTTTCCATATCCGATTTCAGAGAAGCTAATGCCTCAAGATCGCCGAGGGTTGTTTTTTCCATTCCGTCGTTGATTTTCTTAATCGTTTTACGGGCAGAACGCTCTTTCGTCGTTTTCATTTCAAACTCTTTGGCTTTTTCTGCCATAACTGCATCCTGAGATATTCGGGAATGCGAGAGAATAATTTTCTTGCCTTCTTTATTAAATTCGATTACTTTAAAATCAACGGTTTCATCGGCACGAAGGTTAGATCCATCTTCCTTCTGGGTATGGCGTGATGGACAGAAACCTTCCACACCATAAGGCAGGGTGATCACCATACCTTTATCATTGATGGCATTAACAGTACCTTTGTGTACTGAGCCCACGATAAATACGGACTCAAACACGTCCCAGGGATTTTCTTCCAGTTGTTTATGCCCGAGGCTTAACCGGCGATTTTCAACATCCACATCCAGGACAATCACCTCGATATTTTCGCCAATTTTGGTAAATTCAGCGGGGTGTTTAATTTTCTTCGACCAGCTAAGATCAGAGATATGGATTAATCCATCCACACCTTCTTCCAATTCCACAAAGATACCGAAATTAGTAAAGTTGCGTACAATGGCATTATGTTTTGAATGAACCGGATATTTCGTGGCAATATTAGTCCATGGGTCAGGGATCAGTTGTTTGATACCCAATGACATTTTACGGGCTTCGCGATCAAGGGTAAGAATAACCGCTTCGACTTCATCGCCCACATTCATGAAGTCCTGAGCAGTACGTAAGTGTTGTGACCAGCTCATTTCTGAGACATGAATAAGGCCTTCCACGCCGGCAGCGATTTCAATAAAGGAGCCATAATCAGCAATTACGACAACTTTACCGGAAACTTTATCCCCCACTTTCAGGTTTTCATCCAGGGCATCCCAAGGATGAGGAGTCAGTTGTTTTAAGCCGAGGGCGATTCGTTTTTTGTTTTCATCAAAATCGAGGATAACCACTTTGATTTTTTCATCCAGAGTAACAATCTCCTCAGGATGGTTAATGCGTCCCCAGGAGAGGTCGGTAATATGGATCAGTCCATCCACACCACCCAAATCGATAAATACACCGTAAGAAGTAATATTCTTAACGGTACCTTCCAATACCTGACCTTTTTCAAGTTTGGCGATGATATCCGCTTTCTGGGCTTCCAGTTCGTCTTCGATGAGTGCTTTGTGCGATACCACCACATTTTTATATTCCTGGTTGATTTTCACCACCTTAAATTCCATGGTTTTATCCACAAAGATGTCATAATCACGAATTGGTTTCACATCGATTTGTGAACCGGGGAGAAAAGCTTCTATGCCGAAAACATCCACAATGAGACCGCCTTTGGTGCGGCATTTTACATAGCCATTGATAATCTCATCGTTATCGTGGGCAGTGTTAATACGTTCCCATGATTTCAGCACGCGGGCTTTTTTATGGGAGAGCAATAGTTGGCCGTTCGGGTCTTCCTGGCTTTCCACATAAACTTCCACCGTGTCGCCGGTTTTCAGGTTCGGGTTATAACGGAATTCATTTACCGGAACAATGCCATCGGATTTAAACCCAATGTTAATCACGACTTCACGACTTGTTTTTCCAACCACCGTACCCTCAACAACCTCATGTTCAGCTACTTGATTCAAGGTTTTTTCGTAAAGGTCTTCAAGCTTAGTGCGTTCGTTTTCCGAATACAGTTCTTTTTTCTTTCCTACAGAATCCCAATCAAAATCAGGGCGGTTAGGTGTTTCTTCCTGAACTTCAGGTTGAGTTTTCACTTCCTGAATTTCAGGGGTTTCATTAGCAATGTTCTCATCATTTTGAGCAACATTATCGAGTTCTTCTGCCATTATAAAATGGTATTACTGTGGTTTACTGGCAAAACCGGGTTTAACAATTTGTCATTTTTCCTTCAGATTGTATTCCTGATGCCAGTTTAATAATCAGGAACCACTTCGTTAAAGGGCTGCAAAATTACAAAGTAAAATTTTAAAAATCAACATTTTATTTCCAGTAAAAAAAAGCAAAAAAAGCGCCGCAGGGTAGTATTCCACGGCGATTTTATCGAAGAAGAAAATGCAGCAGCCTATTTTTTGGGCAATTGCCTTCCTTGTTGCTTGGCCATTTCTTCCAATCGTTTTTGGAAACCTGATTTCTTTTTAACTTTTCCTTTTGCCTTCGCCTGTTGAATTTTCGCATGCACTTTATCTTCGTTGATAAACTTGCGGAAAAGGAACATCTGTAAAAAAGTAATAATATTTGCCAGGAAATAGTAATAGCTTAATCCTGCGGAATAGCTGTTAAAGAAACCAAGGAACATAACAGGCATCAGATACATCATGGTTTTCATTCCCGGCATTTGGTTGGCTTGCCCCGACATTTCATTCTGCACCTTGGTATAAATAATTGTCGAGATGGTCATTAACAGCGTAAAAAGGCTCACATGGTCGCCGTAGAAAGGAATAGTAAAGGGCAGATCAAGGATCGAATCATAGGTAGATAAGTCGGTAGCCCAGAGAAAGGATTGTTGCCGCAATTCGATGGCTCCCGGGAAAAAGCGGAACATCGCGATCAGGATTGGCATTTGAAGCAACATAGGCAAGCAACCTGACATGGGACTGGCCCCGGCTTTCCGGTACAACTCCATGGTAGCCTGTTGTTTTTTCATTGCATCCTCCTGTTTAGGATACCGGGCATTAATTTCCTCTACTTCAGGTTTTAGCACACGCATTTTAGCAGAAGAAGTATAAGTTTTATAGGCAACAGGCAACAGAACCAGTTTCAACAGAAGAGTTAGCACAAGAATAATAATTCCATAATTCCATCCAAAACCTTCCAAAAAATTAAATACAGGTATAATTGCAAAACGGTTAATCCAGTGCATGAGGAAAAAGCCCCATCCTAACTGAATCTGTTGTTCCAGATCCAGGTCCATTTTATTTAAAATGCGGTATTTATTCGGGCCAAAATAAAAACGCATGGCAATCGAATTATCTGAGGCAGGATCGTAAGGCATGCCAATAAGTGATTGCATAGATTTAAGGTAACGCTCGTTAGCCTCTGCTTTTTGGGGGTTGGTAATTATTTTGATGTCGGCATTTTCTAAATAATCATCAGCAATCAGGGTGGAAGAAAAGAATTGCTGTTTGTACGAAATCCACTTAAGCCGTGTAGGGATACTTTTATCGCTATCGGAATTATCCTTCAAATGCTCCACATCGTCGTTGTAATTTTTGTAATAAACGGTAATGGCATTAAGGCGGTTTTCTTTCAGCCGTTCCTGTTGCAGTAAATCTATATCCCATTGAAAATCAACAAAATTACCGCGTGTAGTAATCAGATTATTCATTCCCACAAATGAAACGTCAAAATCCACCACATAGGAATTACCGGTGAGCGTATAGAGGTATTCGATATATTTATCCGGATTTGGTAAGCCCTCTTCACCGTCGGGGTAAAGGCGCAGGGCGAAAGAGATTTGCTCTTCACCGCTCACCGACATGGCATGGGACGAAAATCCACGATCTTGCCAGACCGGTTTAAAAAACAAGTCGTTGGTATTGATGGGCCGGTTGTGGGAAAAAAATGATAGGCCCAGCTGATTTTCCTCTCCTTTAAACAGGTTCAATGGCAAAGAGTCAAAAGTCTGAAACTCTTTAAGTTCTACCGCTACCGGCCGACCGCCTTTGGCGGCGAGAGTAATTCGAAGAACTTCATTTTCAAGAATATAAGTTGTATCGGAAGCCAGCGTGGAACCGGCAAAAACACCATAAAGAGCGCGATTCAAGGTTTCAGGGGCCTCCGGAACTTCGACGGTTCCGGGAGCCGTCACATCCGGATTCTGCAATTGCTGTGCTTTAATAGATTCGACAAGCGCCAGGCTGTCGTTATAGTGTTTAACGAGTGCAATTGAATCCCGGTAGCGAAGGGCGGCCTCTTTTTCTTCCTTTGAGGGTTGATTCCACCAGGTAAACAGGGTAATCAATCCAAAAATCACGAGAAGGCCGACAATATTATTTCTATCCATTCTATTTAACTTTTTCTCAGCGTAATTTAGTTATACTTTTTTTTGGCTATACTCGATGGCAGCATTAATAAAGGAGGAAAACAGCGGATGTGGTTTTGCCACGGTGCTACTGTATTCAGGATGAAACTGGACCCCAATAAACCAAGGATGTTCAGGAATCTCGACAATTTCCACCAGATTATCTTTTTCATTAATTCCACTGGCGATCATCCCGGCCTGAATAAAATTTTCAAGGTAGGTATTATTAAATTCATAACGGTGGCGATGGCGTTCGCGAATGTTGTTTATTTCATAGATTTCACGCACTTTCGACCCCTTCTTCAACGTACAGGGATAGCCGCCCAACCGCATAGAACCGCCTAGTCCGGCAATCTTTTTTTGATCTTCCATAAGGGCAATAACCGGATACTTGGTTTTGGGGTTCATTTCGGTGCTATGGGCATTGGAATACCCCAGAACATTACGGGCAAACTCCACGACAGCACATTGCATCCCAAGACAAATACCCAAAAAGGGCACATTGTTTTCGCGGGCGAAACGAATCGCCTGAATTTTTCCTTCAATGCCCCTGTCACCAAAACCTGGCGCAACCAGAATACCCGACATCCCTGCCAATTTTTCACTGACATTATCGGCAGCTATAGTTTCTGAGCTGATCCGATGAACCACCACCTTGCACTGGTTTTCTGTTCCGGCATGAATAATAGATTCAAGGATGGATTTATAGGCATCCTTCAATTCGATATATTTTCCAACAAGGGCAATTTCAACATCACATTTAGGATGCCCGAGGCGATAAAGAAAATTCTCCCATTTTGCCAGGTCAGGTTCGCTATTCCAGGCCGTATGTGTTTTTCGGAGCACTTCGATATCCAGTTTTTCATCACGCATCAGCAAGGGCACCTGATAAATGGAGGAAGCATCGATGGACTCAATGACTGCACTGGGCTGCACATTACAAAAAAGGGCGATTTTTGCCTTCAGCGAATCATATAAAGGTTTTTCTGTGCGGCAAACAATGATATCGGGTTGGATTCCGGATTCCAGCAGAAGTTTTACCGAATGCTGGGTGGGCTTAGTTTTAAGTTCTTGAGCTGCAGCAAGATAAGGAACAAGCGTCAGATGAATCACGACACATCGGTCGCCCAGTTCCCATTTCAACTGCCGAACCGATTCAATATAAGGGAGTGATTCAATGTCACCCACCGTACCCCCGATCTCAGTAATCAGAAAATCATAATCATCACTGTTACCCAACAACTTCACCCGATACTTAATTTCATCGGTAATATGTGGAATAACCTGTACCGTTTTTCCCAGATAATCTCCGCGGCGTTCCTTCGTGATCACCGACTGGTAGACCCGTCCGGTAGTCACATTATTAGCCTGAGAGGTTTTAACATTCAAATAACGTTCATAATGACCCAGATCAAGGTCTGTTTCCGCACCATCGTCGGTAACATAG
>Ga0116152_10001043_pt1 | contig 22708 bp, 20 predicted proteins | sample AD_UKC119_MetaG_FD_89894 | JGI IMG/M metagenome (GOLD analysis project Ga0116152, IMG submission 89894) | Active sludge microbial communities of municipal wastewater-treating anaerobic digesters from Hong Kong - AD_UKC119_MetaG | ecosystem: Engineered > Bioreactor > Anaerobic > Digestate...
GCATCACCCAGGCATCGGACTGATCTACCACGCCAAACGCCCCACCCAACACTCCGGCCACCCGACGCTCCGGATAGACCGGCCCATCCTCCAACAGCAGCCCGAAGCGATCCTGCTGCAGCCCCAGCAGACGCAAACTGCCATCAGCATTGCTGCAGCTGTCCCCAACAGCGGGCAGGCTGAGGGCAAATGCCTGCCGCAGAGCCTGTGCCAGCGCCGCCTGTTCCTGCTGCGCTGCTGATATCAGCACCAGCGCCCGCCCGTTCAGCTCCCGCAGACGGATGCCGTTGATACGCTGTGTATAAGCACCCAGCGGAGACCGGGCCTGCAAACGGTAGTCAGACATGCAAACGCTCTCCCTTGGGATCAAAGAAATGGGGTGAGACAATTTCCACTTCGATATCACGATCACGCACCGGATCAAAAGCCCGCACCACCTCACCCACCCGTTCGTGGCCACGCTGAATAAAGCCCAGACCGATGGCATGCCCGAGCATGGGCGAAAAGGCCACCGAGCTCATCCAACCCTGATCATGCTGCATCCCGGGACTGGCACCACGGGCCAGAAAATGGGCTCCGGCATTGAGGTGCTCATCACGCTTCAGCGGGCGGAAGCCCATCAGGCGCAATGCATCAGCACGGTTCATGTCCGCTCGCCGGGACAGGACATTGCCGATAAAATCACTGTTTTCCGCCTTGCGTGCCACCATGGCTCCCATCCCCAGATTCAGGGCTGTAGTCTGGCCGTTCAGCTCATTTCCGGCGGCGTGACCTTTTTCAATCCGCATCACCCCAAGGGCCTCGGTTCCGTAAGCCACCACCCCCAAGGTCTGCCCGGCCTGCATCAGCACCCGGATCAGCGCATCCCCGTAACGGGCCGGAACCGCCAGCTCATAAGCCAGTTCGCCGGAAAAGGAAATCCGGAACAACCGGGCCGGTATCCCGTCACAGATCGTCAGCTCGGCACAGGCCATGAACGGGAATGCCGAACCGGAAAGATCGCTGCCTGCATCCACCAGACGCTGCAACAGCTGGCGTGCCCTGGGTCCGGCAATGGCATACTGCGCCCACTGCTCGGTGACGGAAACCAGCTGCACATCCAGCTGCGGCCACAGGCACTGGCGCGCAAATTCCAGATTGCGGTAGACCAGTGCGGCATTGGCGGTCGTGGTGGTCATCAGGAAGTGCTGCTCACCCAGACGTGCCGTGGTGCCATCATCACAGGCAAAGCCGTCCTCGCGCAGCATGAGGCCATAGCGCACCCGCCCGACGGCCAGGGTCTTGAAGCCATTGGCATACACGCGGTTGAGAAATTCCAGTGCATCCCGGCCCTGAATATCGATCTTGCCCAGGGTGCTGACATCACAGACCCCCACAGCCGCCCGGACCTGCTTCACCTCCCGGTCCACCGACTCGCGCCAGTGCGTCTCACCCGCCTGCGGAAACCACTGCGCCCGCATCCACAGGCCGGTTTCCGTCATCACCGCACCCTGCTCCCGTGCCCAGGCATGGCTTGCGGTCTGGCGTACCGGGCGAAAGTGCCTGCCACGCGCCCGCCCTGCCAGGGCTGCGATCGGTACCGGGGTATAGGGGGGGCGAAAAATGGTGGTACCGGTTTCAGGAATGCTCTGGCCGGTGCAGGCTGCCATGACCGCCAGTGCATTGACATTCGCGGTTTTGCCCTGGTCCGTAGCCATCCCCAGGGTGGTATAACGCTTAAGGTGCTCGACGGCATGAAATCCCTCACGCCGGGCCAGCTGCACATCCTTGACGGTGACATCGTTCTGCAGGTCCAGCCAGGCCCGCTTGCGTCCCGGTACCTGCCAGCAGGGCGTGATGCCAAAAGCCTCATCAGCAACCTCCGGCAGCGGTGCCGGAACCGGTTTGCGTCCCAGTGCCAGCACGGCGGCATTGGCAGCCTGCTGCCCGTCCAACAAACAGGCAGCCAGTCCCAAGCTACCCTGTGCTGCCCCGGCCACCTGCATACCCGGCGGCAGTTCCGTGCCCGGCACAAAAGCGGCAATGCGCTCATGCCACTGCGGACGCCCGCGCTGATGGCCGGTCAGGTGCACATTCGGATTCCAGCCCCCGGAGACTGCCAGACAGTCGGCCTCAATGCGCTGGCCGCCCGACAGCTTCAGGGTATGCAGCCCATGCCGCCCGCGGGTGTCAATCACCTGCTGGCCCCGAAACACGGGAGCCGCCTTAAAATCCGGTACCCGCGCATCGGTACGGGTATCAATCACTGCCGCAATCGTCACCCCCCGAGTGCTCAGGTCCAGTGCCGTCTGCCAGCCATTATCATTATTGGTCAGCACGGCAATCTGTTGTCCCGCCGCCACGCCGAAGCGGTTGGCGTAGGTGCGCACGCTGCCTGCCAGCATGATCCCCGGACGGTCATTGTTGGCAAAGGCAATCGGACGTTCGGTGGCTCCGGCACACAGAATGGCCTGACGTGAATAAATGCGCCACAACACCTGGCGCGGCTGGCCTTCGCTCTGAAGCTGGTGATCGGTCCGGCGCTCCAGTGCGCCATAAATGCCATGATCGAAAGCGCCGTAAACCGTGGTGCGCGGCAGGAGACGTACCTGTGCCATGGTGGCCAGTTCTGCCACGGCCTGTTCGGCCCATTCCGCCCCCGACAGGCCGCCGACACGGTACGTTTCCGCATTCAGGCGTCCTCCCATGCGGAAATCCTCATCGGCAAGAATGACACGGGCACCGCTTCGTGCCGCTGTCAGTGCCGCCATCAGCCCGGCAGGCCCGGCTCCGATCACCAGCACATCACAGTGCAGATAACCCTTGTCATACACATCCGGGTCTTCCTGTCCGGACAGCCGTCCCAGACCTGCCGCTGCCCGGATCACAGGCTCATACAGCTTTTCCCAGAAAGCGACCGGCCACATAAAGGTCTTGTAGTAGAACCCGGCAGACAGAAACGGGGCCAGCCAGTCATTCACAGCCAGCAGGTCATGCCTGAGCGAGCCACGAAAATTCTGGCTGTGCGCTTCCAGTCCGGCAAACAGCTCGACCATTGTGGCACGGGTATTGGGTTCCTGATACGCCCCCCGATGCAGCTGCACCAGGGCATTTGGTTCTTCCGAACCGGCGCTGAAAATGCCGCGTGGACGGTGGTACTTGAAAGAGCGCGCCACCAGCCGCAGGCCATTGGCCAGCAAAGCCGAGGCCAGGGTGTCACCGGGGTGGCCCTGCAGGATTGTGCCATTGAAGCGGAAGTCCAGGGTGCGGTCATAATCCACCAGCCCCCCGGCAATGCGTCCGGACTGGCTCATGTGTTCCCCTCCCGTGCCCGTACCACATCACGCGCCAGCTCAACCCGGAGAATCTCATGGGTCAGGGTATTGCGTGTCACCACCAGCCAGGAATGATCTCCCTGCTCGTGAAACCACAGTTCCCGGTGCACACCAGCCGGATTGTCACGCAGGTACTGGTACTGGTAGAACTGCTCATCAGCGTCCGCTGCGGCAGCATCCGGACGGTTCAGCAGTGCCGCATCGCCCAAGTACACAAACTCGGTGGCATCACGCGGCCCCAGCAGGGGATGATCAATGATCATGGTTCATACTCCTCAGTGCAGGTTGGGCTGGGCACCTGCGCCCTTTTCATCAAGCAGCGCTCCGGTGCGGAACCGGTCCAGACGGTAAGCAGCCGCCACCGGATGCGGCGCATCCTTTGCAATCAGGTGCGCATAACAGAAACCGCTGGCCGGGGTGGCCTTGAAACCGCCGTAACACCAGCCACCATTGAAATACAATCCCGGTATCGGGGTACGGTCGATAATGGGTGAACCATCCATGGACATATCCATAACACCGCCCCACATGCGCAGCAGGCGTGCACGCCCGATCGCCGGCATGAGGGCCATGCCACCTTCGCACACATCCTCAATCACGGGCAGATTGCCGCGCTGGGCATAGGAATTGTAACCATCAATATCCCCGCCGAATACCAGCCCGCCCTTGTCGGACTGGCTGATGTAGAAATGCCCCATGCCAAAGGTGATCACGCCCGGAATCAGGGGTTTCAGCCCCTCGGAAACAAACGCCTGCAGCACATGGCTTTCAATCGGCAGCCGCATCCCGGCCCGTGCCATGACCCGGCTGGAAGACCCGGCCACACAGACAGCCACCTTGGGAGCACGGATGCTGCCACGGGTGGTCTCCACTCCCTTGCATACCCCGTCCTCCAGCAGAAAGCCGGTCACTTCACCGTTCTGGATAATATCCACTCCACGCGCATCCGCCCCGCGGGCATAGCCCCAGACCACGGCATCATGGCGTGCGGTTCCGGCCCGTGGCTGCCACAGGCCGCCCCTGATGGGAAAGCGGGCATTGGCAAAATCCAGAAACGGGTATTGGGCACGCACTCCCTCCTGATCCAGCAGCATGGCATCGGCACCGGCCAGGCGGATGGCATTGCCACGGCGGGCATAGGCATCACGCTGGGCATCGCTGTGGTAGAGGTTGATGATGCCACGCTGGGAAACCATGGCATTGTAGTTCAGGTCCTGCTCCAGCCCCTCCCAGAGCTTCATGGACAGCTCATAAAACGGCTCGTTGCCGGGCAGCAGGTAGTTGGAGCGGATAATGGTGGTATTACGACCGATATTGCCCGAACCCAGCCAGCCTTTTTCCAGCACGGCAACCCGGTTCAGGCCGAAGGTTTTGGCCAAGTAATAAGCTGTGGCAAGGCCATGCCCGCCACCACCGACAATGATCACATCATAAGCCGCCTTCGGATCAGGCTCGCGCCAGAGTGGTTTCCAGCCTTTATTGCCGGTCAGCCCTTCACGCAGCACCCGCCAGGCTGAATAATAGCCCATGACTCCTCCTCCCTTGCCGTTTATGCCGCTCATCAAAGCCCGCTGCAAAACCGGTCACGCCTGATGATCATCTCATGATAGACCTGCAGACAGGACTTGACTTTCCCGATCCGGACAGTAACTTTCCTGAAATGGACAACGCGCTGCCCCCTGTTCCGGCCCGGCCTTACCGGATCGGTTTTCTGCTGATTGACGGATTCGGCCTGATGTCCTATGCCGCAACCATTGAACCACTGCGAGCCGCCAATCTGCTGGCCGGAAAGACACTGTACGAAGTTTATCACCTGCCGACAGCAGGGGCGCGTGCCACCAGTTCCAGTGGAGCCATCATCCGTGCCAATGCCCAGGTGGGGGAGCAGGTCGATTTTGACCTGATGCTGGTCGTGGCCGGTGGTGATCCGTTCAGCTTCCGGGATGAGCGTCTGTTCCAGTGGTTGCGCCATCTGGCCCGGCGACGTATCTGGCTCGGGGGGGTCTCCGGCGGCCCGGTCATTCTGGCACAGGCCGGCCTGCTAAAAGGACGGCGTGCCACCGTACACTGGGAACATGTGCCCACCATGACGGAGCTGTTCCCGGACATGCTGCTGGAAAAGAGCCTGTATGTCATGGATCATGACCGTATGACCTGTGCCGGTGGTACGGCCCCACTGGACATGATGCATGCGCTGATTGCCAGCCACCACGGCATCGGTTTTGCGCGGCAGGTCTGCGACTGGTTCATGCACACGGAGATTCGTCCTTCCGGCAATCCGCAACGTGCCGGACTGGCCGAACGCTATCGCACCCATCACCCAGCCCTGCTGGCCAGCATCGAACTGATGCAGAACAATCTGGCCATGCCGCTGGACCTGCCCCAGCTGGCACGGCTGGCCGGCCTCACAACGCGCCAGCTCAACCGCCTGTTTCACGACAAGCTGCACCAGAGTACCATGGCCTTCTATCGCGACCTGCGCCTGGACAAGGCCCGCAACCTGCTGCTGCAGTCACCGCTGTCCATTACTCACATCGCCCTGGCGACCGGATTTGGCAGCTCGGCACATTTTTCTCAGGCTTACCGGGTAAAGTATGGGGAAAAGCCTTCAGTACTGCGCAGACGACGCGTCAGGCAGAATATGCTTCCTCCATAAAAAAAGGGTGCCCGAAGCACCCTTTTTGATTCTTCCGTTATGACTGCAGGTCAGAAGTCATACTTCAGGGCAGCACGAGCATGAGTCACGTCATTATCGAAGTCACTGTACTCAAACCAGACCGTTGTTTTGGCGCCCACAGCAATGCCATAACCCACGGCCCATGGGGTGGTCTTTTCACCGACATCCGGATCAATCTGGCCGATATTGACATAGGCATCGGAATTACCGAAGTCATAACCGAAGTGGGTACTGAAGCTGTTGTCATCACCATTTTCAAAGTAGGACACGGCGGCATTCAGACCGGCGAACTTGCCACCAGCGCCAATGGTCCACAGTGGATCATCACCGGTACCACGGGGACCATCGGTATCACGTACCGCAGCAGTCACCGTGATCTTGGACTGCTCGGGGCCGAATTTGCCAGCCATACCGAGTTCATAACCGTCACCGTGCTCTGCATCACCGGCATAGCCGGTGGCACCGACACTGAAATTACCGAAGGTGCCGTCATAGCTGATGGCATCACCGGTACGGAAACTTGAGTCACCCAGGCAGGGCAGACAGGTGTCCCAGTAACCCTGGTCGGTCAGCTCCTGACCGAAATGATAGAAAGTGTGATAATCCTGCCCCAGACGGACACGACCCCAGTCACCTTTCAGGCCGACATAGGCTTTACGGGTGCTCATGGCACCATTGCCATTGTCGGAAGAGTTGGTATCAACACCGAATTCATAATGACCAAAAGCGGTCAGGCCGTTATTCAGGTCGCTTTCAGCCTTGAAACCCAGACGTGAAGCATAATTGCGCAGAGACGTATTGGTATCGTTACCGTCATCAGCAGCATCAATCCCGACACGGATGCTGCCGTAGTAAGAGGCTTCAGCAAAAGCAGTACCGGAGACTGCACTCAGAGACGCCATCAGCATGGCGATAGTCAAACTTTTCATCTTCATAGTAATTTCCCATTCCACCGTTGCATAAACGCAGCGAACTGTATTATAAAGCCAACACTTTCCTGACACAATTGTTCATCGTGCAGTTTTTTGTACGGACCCGAAATCTCCTGAAAAATCACATTCTTCCATCCATCGGCAAGTCACTTTCCACTCAGGAGTTGCGCCGTTTGAGCGCTGTTTACCGGTAGTTTTACCCTTTTTAAGCCTTTCTTACAACAGGCATATCCCACTCCGGCCTTAACAAAAACCAGTTACATTACGTTTTGGTAATTTACTTGACGTTAACGTCAGGCACTATTAGTATCCCGATCATGGAAATAGAAAAGCAACCATTTTGGTCAATTTCCGACCTAAGCGACGAGTTCGGCCTCAGTCAGCGCGCCATCCGCTTTTATGAAAACAAGGGTTTGCTCACGCCCCGGCGTCTGGGGGCAAACCGGGTCTACAACTATCAGGACAAGGCCCGGTTGAAGCTGATCCTGCGTGGCAAGCGACTGGGGTTTTCCCTGGATGACATTCGGGAGTTCATTGCGCTTTATGATGTGGCACTGGACCCGGATCAGCAGGAGCAACTGCACTACCTGTTAAAAATGGTGCAAAGCCGCCTGCAACAGCTGAAAAAGCAACAGGAGGACTTAATCGCCACCATCAGCGAACTCGGCAGCATTGAGCAGGAATGCCTTTTCCATATCAATCAGGCAGGACAGGCACGCAAACCGGCACCCTGAACCCCGCGCCTCACCCAAACCAACCGTTGGAGAACCCGAATGAAAAATGTTGTGATTGCAGGCTATGTCCGCACCCCGTTCACGATGGCCAGAAAGGGCGCACTCGCCAGGGTCCGGCCTGATGACCTTGCCGCCACGGCGGTCAGGGGATTGCTGGCAAAAACCGGTGTGGACGGCGCAGAAATCGAAGACCTGCTGCTGGGCTGTGCCTTCCCCGAAGGGGAACAGGGTTTCAACATGGCCCGTCTGGTGGTGCTGATGGCCAGCCTGCCGATCTCGGTGGCCGGAGCCACCCTCAATCGCTTCTGCGGCTCTTCCATGCAGGCCATCCATCAGGCGGCCGGGGCCATACAGATGAATGCCGGTCATGCCTTTATCTGTGCCGGCGTCGAATCCATGACCCGTGTTCCGATGCCGGGCTTCAACCCCTCCCCCAACCCGGCCCTGTACCAGGAAAACCCGGCAGCCTATATCAGCATGGGCATCACCGCAGAAAATCTGGCCAAAAAATACAATATTTCCCGTCAGGAGCAGGAAGCCCTCGCCGTCACCAGCCATCAGAAAGCGGCAGCCGCCCAGGCAGCCGGAAAGCTTGCCGATGAAATCATTCCGGTCGGTGATGTGACCCAGGACGGCTGCATCCGCCCGGATACCACAGCCGATACGCTGGCCGGTCTGAAACTGGCCTTTGATGAGCAGGGCAGCGTCACAGCCGGCACCTCATCTCCGCTCACCGATGGTGCCGCTGCCACGCTGGTGTGCAGTGAGGAATTTGCCAAAGCCAACGGCCTGCCCATGCTGGCACGCATCAAAAGCGTCGCCGTGGCCGGTTGTGCCCCGGAAATCATGGGTATCGGCCCGGTCAATGCCACCCTGAAAGCGCTGGAACGGGCCGGACTCAAGGCGGCAGACATTGACATCATCGAGCTGAATGAGGCCTTTGCTGCCCAGGCCATTCCCTGCGTGCGCGACCTGGGGCTGGACATGACACGCATCAATCTGGATGGCGGGGCCATTGCACTGGGTCATCCGCTAGGCGCCACCGGTGCACGCATCACCGGCAAGGTTGCCGCCCTGCTGCAGCGTGAGGGCAAGCAGTACGGCCTCGCCACCCAATGCATCGGCGGGGGTCAGGGCATTGCAACCATTCTGGAGGCTGTGTAATGGAAATCCGTAAAGTTGCCGTCATCGGTGCCGGTGTTATGGGGGCAGGTATCGCCGCCCACATCGCCAATGCCGGTGTACCGGTGGTGCTGCTTGACATCGTGCCGCAAGGTGCGGAAAACCATAATGCCCTGGCGGAAGGAGCGGTGCAGAAACTGCTCAAGTCCGATCCGGCTCCCTTCATGCATCCGCGCAATGCAAAGCGGATCACCACCGGCAATCTGGAAGATGATCTGGCCCTGGTTGCCGATTGTGACTGGATCATCGAAGCCATCATCGAGCGCCTGGACCTGAAACAAAACCTCTATCAGCGGCTGGATCAGGTCCGGCGTGCCGATGCCGTGGTATCCTCCAATACCTCCACCATTCCGCTGCAGGCACTGGTGGCCGGATTGCCGGAACCCTTTGCCGAAAACTTCCTGATCACCCACTTTTTCAATCCGCCGCGCTACATGCGCCTGCTGGAAATTACCGGCGGCAAACAAACCCGACCGGAGGCCATTGTCGCCGTCAGCCGCTTCTGTGACCAGAAGCTGGGCAAGGGCGTGATCCACTGCAAGGACACCCCGGCCTTTATCGCCAACCGCATCGGTATTTTCTGGATGCAGGTTGCCGTGCTGGAAGCCATGGACATGGGGCTGAGCGTGGAAGCCGCTGATGCCGTGATGGGCAAGCCCGTCGGCGTACCCAAAACCGGCGTCTTCGGTCTGCTCGATCTGGTGGGTATTGACCTGATGCCGCACCTGATGAAAAGCATGCTCGACGCACTGCCTAAGGGGGATGCCTTCCGTGCCAAGGCCGGGATGCCGGACCTGATTGCCGGAATGATCAGGGATGGCCATACCGGACGCAAGGGCAAGGGTGGGTTTTACCGCCTCAACCGCAGCAATGGTCAGAAGCTCAAGGAATCCATTGATCTGGCCACGGGTCAATACAGTGCCTCGGTTCCCGCCAGCCTGTCCAGTGTCAAGGCAGCCGCTCGGGGCGGACTGACCGCCCTTGTCGATCACCCGGATCAGGGCGGACAGTATGCCTGGCGGGTCCTGTCTCAGGTACTGGCCTATGCGGCTTCACTGGTACCGCAAATTTCCGATGACATTGCTTCGGTGGACAAGGCCATGCGCCTGGGCTTCAACTGGAAATTCGGCCCGTTCGAGCTGATTGACCAGATTGGTGCCGCCCGCTTTGCCGAAAAGCTCGCCACTGACAGGCAGCCGGTTCCGGAACTGCTGCAGAAAGCCGCGGCTGCCGGGGGTTTTTACCGGGTTCAGGAGGGTCGACTCGAATACCTGGAGACGACAGGCCACTATCACAGGCTGGAACGCCCGGAGGGGGTCCTGTTGCTGGAAGACATCAAGCGTGCCGGCAAACCGCTGCTGAAGAATGCCTCTGCCAGTCTGTGGGACATCGGCGACGGTGTGGTGTGTCTGGAATTCACCAGCAAGATGAATGCGCTGGATCCACAGATTCTGGAGCTGGCCATGCAGGCCATCACGCTGGTAAAAAGCAGGTACAAGGCGCTGGTGATCTATAATGAAGGCAGCAACTTCTCCGTCGGTGCCAATCTCGGCCTGCTGCTGTTTTCAGCCAATATGGCCTCCTGGCAACAGATTGAGTCCATGATTCAGGCCGGGCAGGATACCTATGCTGCCCTGCGTTACGCCCCGTTCCCGGTGGTCGGTGCCCCTGCCGGCATGGCACTGGGAGGCGGCTGCGAAATTCTGCTGCACTGCGATGCGGTGCAGGCACATGCCGAAACCTACATGGGACTGGTGGAAGTCGGCGTCGGTCTGGTTCCGGGCTGGGGCGGCTGCAAGGAAATGCTGCAGCGCTGGGTCACCAACCCCAAACGTCCCGGCGGTCTCCTGCCCCCGGTGATCAAGTGCTTTGAAACCATCAGCACTGCCACGGTGGCCAAATCCGCCCAGGAAGCACAGGATTACCTGTTCCTGCGTCCGCAGGACGGTATCACCATGAACCGCGAACGCCTGCTGGCGGATGCCAAGGCCAGGGCCCTGAGCCTCGCACAAGGCTATCAGCCGCCGGAGCCGGTCGAAATCAGCCTGCCCGGTCCCACCGCACTGGCCGCAATGACCATGGCAGTCCGGGATTTTCATACCATGGGCCGGGCCACCGACCATGATGTCACGGTATCACTGGCACTGGCTGAAGTCCTGAGCGGTGGTGACACCGACATGACCGAAACCCTGGATGAGCAGGCACTGCTGGCGCTGGAACGCCGGATGTTCATGCAGCTGCTGCACGATAACAACACGCTGGCACGCATGGAGCACATGCTGGAGACCGGCAAGCCACTGAGGAACTGATCATGCCTGTTTACAATGCCCCCCTGCGCGACCTGCGCTTTGTCTATAACGAGCTGTTTGAGGGTGCCGACCTGCAGCAGCTGCCGGGTTATGAAGATGCCAGCCCCGACCTGATCGAGGCAGTGCTGGAAGAAGCGGGCAAGTTCTGTGAAAACGAACTGTTGCCGCTGAATCAGGTGGGTGATCAGGAAGGTTGCCGCTTTGAGGACGGCAGGGTTTTCGTGCCCACCGGTTTCAAGCAGGCTTATGACGCCTATTACGAGAACGGCTATGGTGCCCTGACCGCACCGGCGGAGTACGGCGGACAGGGACTGCCCAAAACCCTCGGGTTCATGGTCGAGGAAATCCTGTGCTCCACCAATATGGCCTTTGCCATGTATCCGGGCCTCACGGACGGAGCCTGTCGTGCCATTGAAGCTTTTGGCTCCGATGCATTGAAAGCCGCCTACCTGCCCAAGATGATTGACGGCAGCTGGAGCGGGGTCATGTGCCTGACCGAGGCGCACTGCGGTACCGATCTCGGTCTGTTGCGCACCAGGGCGGAAGCCGGCCCGGATGGCAGCTGGCTGCTCAGCGGCTCGAAGATCTTCATCAGTGCCGGTGATCATGATCTGAGTGAAAACATCATCTATCTGGTGCTGGCGCGTGCCCCGGACGCCCCCAAAGGCATCAAGGGCATCAGCCTGTTTCTGGTGCCCAAATTCCATGTCGACGAAGCAGGTGCAGCGGGTAAGCGCAACGGTGTCAGCTGTGGCTCCATCGAGCACAAAATGGGCATCCACGGCAACGCCACCTGTGTCATGAATTTTGATCAGGCCACCGGTTATCTGGTCGGCAGCCTGCACAAGGGCATGTCGGCCATGTTCGTGATGATGAATGCGGCACGCCTGGGCGTGGGCATGCAGGGACTGGGACTGGGTGAAATTGCCTGTCAGAATGCGGTCAATTACGCCCGCGAACGCCTGCAGGGCCGTTCGCTCAAAGGACCGGCCTTTCCGGACAAACCGGCAGACCCGCTCATGGTGCATCCGGATGTGCGCCGCATGCTGCTGACCATGCGGGCCTATACCGAAGGCAACCGTGCCCTGAGCATCTGGGTGGCCCGGGCTCTGGATATCGCCAGCCACACCGGTGATGCGCAGCAGCGTCAGGATGCCGATGCCTTTGTGGCCCTGATGACCCCGATCGTGAAGGCGTTCATGACCGACTGCGGCTCCGAGATTGCCAATATGGCCCTGCAGGTCTATGGCGGTCATGGCTATATCCGCGAGTGGGGTATGGAGCAGTTCGTGCGCGATGCCCGCATCACCCAGATCTACGAAGGTGCCAATGGGGTGCAGGCGCTGGATCTGGTAGGCCGCAAACTGCCGGAAAAAATGGGCCGCAATCTGCGCCCGTTCTTCCATGAGGTGGCCGACTATCTGGAGCAGAAAAGCTACGACGACCGTGCCGAACTGCAACCATTGATCATGGGGCTGGCCAAGGCATTTGGCCGCCTGCAGACCGTCACGGGCTGGATCGCCCTGCAGGGACTTAAAAATCCCGAAGAAGCCGCCGGAGCCTCCAGCGATTATCTGCGCCTGTTTGCACTGGTGGCGCTGGGTTATCTGTGGCTGCGCATGGCGGAAGTGGCGCTGGAGAAACGGGATGGAGACGATGCCCTGTTCTATCAGGCCAAGCTGGATACCGCCCGCTTCTTCTTTGAACGCCTGCTTCCCCAGACCGGTTCCCTCATGTCAGCGATTCTGTCCGGCTGTGATAGCATGATGAACTTCAATGCCGAAGCCTTCTGAGGAGTCACCATGCCACCGGTCGTCGATATCGCCATTCGGGAACGCATTGCGTTCATGACCCTGAACCGCCCGTCTTCACTCAATGCACTGGATGACAGGATGGCATTTGCGCTGCAGGAAGACTGCATCGCCATTGCTCAGGATGACCGGATCCGTTGTCTGGTCATCAGCGGGGCCGGTGAGCATTTCATGGCCGGTGGCGATATCGGCTACTTTGCCCGCTGTCTGGAGCTCACTCCGGAACAGCGGCGCAGGGAAGTGGAGCGCATCATTACAGCCATCCACAATGCCATTACCGCGATCCGCACCATGCCCAGGCCGGTACTGGCCTCGGTACAGGGTGCGGTGGCCGGTTTCGGGCTCAGCCTGATGTCGGCCTGCGATCTGGTGATTGCCGCCGACAACCTGCGCATCACGTCATCCTACAGCCAGCTCGGGGTCTCACCCGATGGTGGCCACACCTTCTTTCTGCCACGCATCATTGGTGACAAACGCGCCCGGGCCATGGCTTTTCTGAACCAGCCCCTGGATGCGCAGCAGGCACTCGCCAGCGGCCTGATCAATCAGGTGGTCGAACCGGAAGCACTGGAAACAGCCACCCTGGCCCTGGCCCAGCGTCTGAGTCAGACACCAAAGCAGGCCATTGCCCGGACCAAAGCCCTGTTCAACAGCTCACTCCGGCAGACACTGGAACAACAGCTGGCTGCCGAGCAGCAAAGCTTCGTGGACTGTGCCCTGAGTGATGATTTTGCCGAGGGCGTACAGGCCTTTCTGGAAAAACGCAAACCGGCATTTACCCACTGAAAACAGCCGGTTATCCGAATTTCTGTTTCACGGGTGCGTGAAACCGTAAACTGTCAGGGTGTCAATCCCAACCCCGATGGTCGCCATGAACAAGCATTACCTGGTTCTGTTCCTTGCTGTGCTGCTGGGCCTTTTTGCGCCCCTGCAAGCCGAAGTCTACCGCTGGACCGATGCCAGCGGGCGGGTTTACTTCGGTGACAAGCCACCGGAAAACAGCCGCGCCACCAATGTCGACCTGCCGCCCCTGACCGTCGCAGACAGCTTCTTCAAACATCACAAGCCGGAAGATGGACAGGAGCAGGAAGCAACAGCGCCAGAAACACCCGACAAGGCCGATGCAGGCCAGGACTACAGGTATTTTGAAGTCCTGTTCCCGAAAAACGAGGATACCGTGCGCACCAATGGCGGGCAGGTCACCGTGCAGCTGGAGATTGATCCTCCGCTGCAGCCCGGACACGGTCTGGTGTTCTACATGGACGGCAAACAGATGGGCAAAAGCAGCAGTACCAGCCTGATGCTGGAAAATGTGGACCGGGGTAACCACAGTGTCTTTGCGGTACTGCATGATGCATCAGGCGAAGTGATACGCAATACCCAGCCGGTACGCTTCAACGTGCTGCGTGCCAGCATTCTGCGCTGACCCCTACTCCCGCGCACCGAAGATCGCGGTTCCGATCCGTACCAGCGTGGCCCCCTCGGCCACTGCGGCCTCCATGTCAGCGCTCATGCCCATGGACAGGGTATCCAGCAGCAGCCCTTCGCTGACCAGCTGTTCCTGCAGTTGACGCAGGCGGGCAAAGACTGCCCGCTGCCGTGCAAAATCCGTTTCCGGAGCCGGAATGCACATCAGCCCGCGCAGACGCAGGCCAGGCAGCACCGCCACCTGATGCGCCAGTACTGATACCTGTTCCGGTGCCAGTCCGGACTTGCTGTCCTCGGCACTGATATTCACCTGCAGACAGATATTCAGGGGCGGGGCTTCAGCAGCACGCTGTTCACTCAGGCGCTGTGCGACCTTCAGGCGCTCCACGGAATGGATCCAGCTGGCTGTCTGCGCGATCAGGCGTGTCTTGTTGGACTGAATCGGGCCGATGAAATGCCACTCAATGCCCTGCCCCGGCAATGCTTCGGCTTTTTCCACCATTTCCTGCACATAGTTTTCGCCAAATGCGCGCTGGCCACAGCCCAGTGCCGCCTGCAGTGCACTGACCGGATGGCGCTTGCTGACGGCCAGCAACTGCACACTGCCGGCAGGCCGCTGATAGCGGGCTTCTGCTTCACGCAACTGCTGCCCGATTGTCCGGAGATTGTCACAGATCATCATGGTTCGTGTTAACTTCCCTTAAAACATTAACCGTTTTGATTATCCAACATAATTAACAAGAATTAACCCGATCAGCATGGATATTACCCAGCTTTTGGCTTTCAGCGTCAAAAACAACGCCTCCGACCTGCACCTGTCCGCCGGATTGCCGCCCATGATCCGTGTGGATGGAGAAATCCGCCGCATCAACCTGCCGGAACTCCAGCACAAGCAGGTACACGGCATGATCTATGACATCATGAACGACCAGCAGCGCAAAACCTATGAAGAGCGCTGGGAGTGCGACTTTTCCTTTGAAATCCCCGGACTCGCCCGCTTCCGTGTCAATGCCTTCAACCAGGGCCGGGGTGCCGGTGCGGTCTTCCGTACCATTCCCAGCAAAGTGCTGAGCCTGGAACAGCTGGCCGCCCCTGGCATCTTCCGCACCATATCCGAAAACCCGCGCGGGCTGGTGCTGGTTACGGGGCCGACCGGCTCGGGCAAATCCACCACGCTGGCAGCCATGATCGATTACAAGAACGACTCCGATTATGGGCACATTCTGACCATTGAAGACCCGGTTGAATTCGTGCACGTGAGCAAAAAAAGTCTGGTCAACCAGCGTGAGGTACACCGCGATACCCAGAGCTTCGATGCCGCCCTGCGCTCGGCCCTGCGTGAAGACCCCGACACCATTCTGGTCGGTGAGATGCGTGACCTGGAAACCATCCGCCTTGCGCTGACCGCTGCGGAAACCGGCCACCTGGTCTTCGGCACCCTGCACACCACCAGCGCCCCCAAAACCATTGACCGTATCGTGGATGTATTCCCGGCTGCCGAAAAGGACATGGTGCGCGCCATGCTGTCGGAATCACTGCAGGCGGTGATTTCCCAGACCCTGCTGCGTAAAAAGGGCGGTGGCCGGGTCGCGGCCCATGAAATCCTGATCGGAACCCGTGCCGTGCGCAACCTGATCCGGGAAAACAAGATCGCCCAGATGCGCTCCACCATGCAGACCGGACAATCCGACGGCATGCAGACCCTGGACCAGTCGCTGCAGGCGCTGGTGATGAAGGGGCTGGTGGATCGTGAGACCGCACGCCGCAAAGCCGACAATCCGGACGCCATTTAAGGGGGACACCATGGATCGTGAAGCCGCACTGGGCTATATCCACAAACTGATGCAGAAGACCCTGGAACAGGGGGCATCGGACCTGTTCATCACGGCAGAAGCCCCGCCGTCCATCAAGCTGAACGGGGAGATGGTCCCCCTGTCCCAGACTCCCCTGAGCGAAATGAACAGCCGCATGCTGGTGCGTGCGGTCATGAACGACCATCAGCTGCGCCAGTTTGAATCCGACATGGAGTGCAACTTCTCCGTCAGCCTGCCGGGACTGGCACGTTTCCGGGTCAACACCTTTACCCAGCGCAGCTGCATCGGCATGGTCCTGCGTCACATTCCTTCCAAAGTGCCCACTTTCCGGGAGCTTTCGCTGCCACCGGTACTGCGCGATATTGCCATGACCAAGCGTGGTCTGGTACTGGTGGTCGGAGCCACCGGTTCGGGCAAGTCCACCTCCATGGCAGCCATGCTCGACTACCGCAACCAGAACTCCAAAGGCCATATCGTCACCCTGGAAGACCCGATCGAATTTGTCCACAGCCATCAGGGCTGCCTGATAACGCAGCGGGAAATCGGTATCGATACCCTAAGTTATGAACTGGCCATGAAAAACACCCTGCGTCAGGCCCCGGATGTGATCCTGCTCGGGGAGGTACGCGACCGTGCCGCGATGGAATATGCCATCAACTATGCCGAAACCGGCCACCTGTGTCTGGCCACCCTGCATGCCAACAATGCCAACCAGAGTATCGAGCGCATCCTGAACTTCTTCCCGCAGGAGCGGCATGCACAACTGCTGATGGACCTGTCCCTCAATCTCAAATCCATTATTTCCCAGCGTCTGGTACGAATGCCCGACAACAAGTCACGCCTGCCGGCTGTTGAAGTGGTCATCAATACCCCGATGATGGCCGACCTGATCCTCAAGGGGGATGTCTCCGGGATGAAAACCCTGACGGGCAAATCACGTGAGCAGGGCATGTGCACTTTTGACCAGGCCCTGTTCGACCTGATCGAGACGCGCCGGATTACCGTGCAGGAAGGCCTGCGCAATGCCGATTCTGTCAATGACCTGCGCCTGAAACTGAAACTGGAGAGCCGTTTTGCCAAGGAACATGATGTCTTCCTCGGTACCGAGAAGCTCGAAATTGAACCTGTCAAACGCTGAGGGTGTAAACCGCCATGACAAACATGATCGAAGATGATATGCGTATTGCTCCACTGTTGCACATGATGGTCAACCAGAGCGCCTCCGACATCTACCTCACCACCGGGGCTCATGCTTCCATCAAGGTCAGGGGCCGGCTCAAGCGGGTGAGCAAGGAGCCCATGCGTCCGGGGAATATCCGCCAGCTGGCGGAAGAAGTGCTGAGCACCAGTGAAATAGACGAATTTTTCCGCGAACGGGAACTGAACAAGGGCATTGCCCTCAAGGGGATCGGGCGCTTCCGGATGAACCTGTACTTCCAGCGTGGCGAGGTCTCAATGGTGGTCCGTCATATCCGCAGCAAGATCAGTTCCCCGGATGAGCTGGCTTTACCCGCGAGTCTGAAACAGCTGGTCATGAGCCACGACGGCCTGATCCTGTTCGTCGGCTCCACCGGCTCGGGCAAATCCACCTCCATGGCCTCCCTGATCCAGTATCGCAATGAGCGCCACAGCGGGCACATTCTGACCATTGAAGACCCGATTGAATATACCTTTCGCCACTGTCAGTCAATCATCGGCCAGCGTGAAGTCGGCTTTGACACCCTGAGCTATACCCGCGCCATGCGCGAAGCCATGCGTGAAGCACCGGATGTAATCATGGTCGGGGAAGCCCGCGATGCCGAAACCATGGAAGCGGTACTGGGCTTCGCCGACACCGGACATCTGGCCATTTCCACCCTGCATGCCATCAATGTGGTACAGGCCCTGGAACGCATCCTGTACCTGTTCCCCGGCGACAGTCGTACACGCGTGCTCATGGACCTGTCCCTGAATCTGCGTGCCATCGTGGCCCAGCGCCTGATTCCCTCGCCGGACGGTGAAACCCTGCATCTGGCGGCAGAGCTGATGGTCAACACCCCCTATGCCGCCGAACTGATCCGCAAGGGCAGTTTCAACCAGCTCCCGGAAGTCATTGAAAAAGGTGCATCGGATGGCATGGTCAGCTTTGACCAGTCCCTGCTCAAGCTGTACAAGGAAAAGAAAATCTCGCGTCAGAGTGCGCTGGAATACGCCACTTCGCGCAACAATCTGGAATGGCAGATGAACTTCGGCACACCCGGCTTCAATGACGAAAGCGGTAAATCCGTCAAGGCCGGTGACGAAGAAACCGTGTACGAAAAAGTCACCAACTCCCAGAAAAAAACGCAGAAACCCGACTTGACCGCCACGGGGCTGCCGGTTCTGGCCTGACCCCGATCACGCCCGCCCGATACTCAATCCGGCCAGCGCAATACCGGTACCTGCAGGAGGGTCCGCAAATCCTGCAGGTTGTCCATGCCCGGTGTGGCCGCCCGAATCGGATTCAGCATCACGCCGGCCACAGCCAGCCCGCGCTGCCGTATCGCTTCCAGAGTCAGCAGCACATGATTGATGCACCCGACCCGATCTTCCGTCACCAGCAATACCGGCAGCTTCAGCGCCTGGGCCAGATCAGCATTCAATCCGTCCATGGCCAGTGGTGAGTAAAAACCGCCGGCCCCTTCCACATGCACAAACTGTCCGGCCCGGATACCTTTCAGGCAGCTGGCAGCCAGATCGGCAATCTGCAGCGACCGCCCTTCCAGCAGGGCTGCCCGTGGCGGTGACAGGGGACGCTGCAGGCGATTGGGACAAACCGCATGCAAAGGCTGGAATCCGCTGCCACTGGCCGCCAGCCGCCAGCTGTCGGTTTCCGTGACCTGCTCATCCAGCCAGCCGGACTCCACCGGTTTACGTGGAATCACCCGCATACCACGCTGGCGCAGCAGCTGCATCAGCCGCACACCAATCCAGGTTTTGCCCACACCGGTATCGGTACCGGTTACAAACCAGCCCGGCAGCCGGCTGATCTGATCCAGCCACAGGCTCAGCCGGTCCGGCTCATCAATGGCCGGTTCTCTGTTCAACGGAGTTAACTTCATGCGCCAGATTTTCCATTATAATTGCAGTCCCCGACAACTTATCGATTATCGAGGACATGGATTTATGCAGGCACAATTCTGGCACGACCGCTGGGAACAAAACCAGATCGGCTTCCATCAACAGGACTTCAACCCCCATTTGCAGACCTTTTGGGACCAGCTGAGCCTGCCGGAGGGCGAAACCGTCTTTGTGCCCCTGTGCGGGAAAAGCCGTGACATGCTCTGGCTGCGGGCACAAGGCTACCCGGTGCTGGGTATTGAGCTCAGCCCGGTTGCCGTGCGTGATTTCTTTGCCGAAAACCGGCTGGAACCCCGGATAACACCACAGGGCAAATTCCAGCGCTGGGAAGCAGACGGGCTGGTCATTCTGCACGGTGACTTCTTTGACCTCACGGCAGCCGACCTGCAGACCTGTTCTGCCGTATTCGACCGTGCATCGCTGATCGCCCTGCCGCCTCCCATGCGCCCGGATTATGTGCGGCACTTCCATACCCTGTTTCCGGTCCGGGTACCCACCCTGCTGGTGACGCTGGAATACGACCAGACTCTGGCCAAAGGGCCACCATTCGCCGTGCTGCAGGAGGAGGTCAGGGCTTATTACGCAGCGGATTTCGACATCCACCCGCTGCACACGCTGGATGTGAGTCAAGAGATGAGCGGGCTGACCCGGCGGGGTGTGAAATCGCTGCTCGAACAGGTTTACCTGCTCAGGCCACGCTGACACACACCGGCCACGGGTTCGGCCAGCCTTGCGTCACTGCTGCACAATCAGGGCCTCCAGCCGCTCACGCACCAGTTCGCTGCCGGAGGCTCCGTTACACATCTTGCCCATCAGGATGGAAAAATCATCACAGTCATGCAGCGCCCGCCCCATGACGGCATCAATGCAGTGACGCCACTCTTCCAGCTCCGGTGAGGTACTGAACGGCAGAAAGCTGCCACGGTAGATACCGACAGCATCCTGGGTACGGTTCTGGTTCAGGCTCTGCCAGATTTCGATGAAGTCCGCCCACACCGATACCATCAGGCGATAGGGACGCGACCCGACCTGCCCGTCCAGCATGCGCCGCATGTGCGACAGCTCCGCTTTCAGGGTCGAGGCGGAAACCGGCTGATCACCGTACAGGGCGGCATGAAAGGCATCCAGTGTCAGGCCCTGAGGGTTGAGCACCAGCAGACAGAGAATTTCCAGCTGACGATGGGACAGGTGCAGCGCCTGCCCCCGGAACACCACGCGGGGCTGTCCCAGCCCATGAATCTCCAGCTCGGCACGTGGCAGGACCTGCGGCAATCGTCCGGCAATCGAGCGTGCCAGCTCCTTGACGGCAGCCTGTCCCAGCGGGGTGTGGTAATTCCAGGTAGTGGAAATATCCAGCACCCCGAGCATCTCCCCGGACTGCGGGTGCATGATCGGGGCGGCATAACACACCCAATCATGCACCACCGGCAGAAAATGCTCGGCAGAAAACACGGTCGTCGGGCGACGCAGGGTCGCGGAGAGTCCTACCGCATTGGTACCGGCAGAATGCTCGCCCCAGTGCCCGCCGGGAACGAAGTTGACCGACTCGGCCCGGCGGCGCATGTGCCGGCTGGCAAACGTCCAGATCAGATAACCCTGCGGATCGGAGACTGCCGCCACCAGCGAACCTTCCCGTGCCAGCTGTTTGAGCTGGTCCAGCTCCTGCCCGGCCACCAGACGCAGGATGGAATCCTGCCACAGCCGGCTGGAGACATATTCTTCATCACGGGGAATGACCAGCTGCTCATCCTTTGGATCAAGCCGGGAAGCGGAACGCTGCCAGGAGGTGGCAATTTCGTTGTTGAGCAGGTCTGAATTCAGGTTGACACGGCGACCGGAGACAAAACGGCTCCATTGCCTTTCGGTCCAGAGACGGCGCTGCATCAACACATTGTTGGCTCGTGCGGGGATCATGCCATGTGCACCTGCGACAACTCCTGGGCATCTGCCTCCATGGAATATCAATAACGGCCCTGTCAGGAAACCGTGCTGCCCCAAGCATAACGGACTGGAATCAATCAATAAAGAATCCGGACACCCGGTTGCCGGCATGAAAACGAACCTGTCCCCTGTCCCTTCAAATAATTATCGGCGCTGGATGGCACAGAACACACCATCCAGCACCGTTATAAGGGCACTTGCCTCAAGCTCAGGGGCGTATTCCGGCAAAAATCCGCTCCCCCATGAACTCGTGCCAGATTGCAGCCAGGGCATGCAGAATCAGGTAAACCCACATCAGGTTGCCGAACAGACCGTGAACCTCGGCAATTTCTTCAAACAGCGGGTTCTCAAAACCACCCAGAAAATCCATCACCACATACAAACCAACCCCGGTAGCGGCCATCAGCGTGGCAATCAGGATACCGAGTCCATGGACGAAACCGGACAGGCCGCCATGCTCACCGACCGGAGGCAGCTTGCGGTGTTTGAAGAGGTAGCTCAGCTCGCCCAGAATACGCTTGATACCACTCGGACTCCAGGGAAACAGGTTGCTGAATTTTATATCGCTGCGGGCCATAAACAACCACAGCCAATGCAGCAACAGCACACCGGCGGCTACCAGACCGACCACTTCATGCCCTTCCATCGCGCCTTGCTGCAGCGCACTGGCTCCTTCCAGTTCATCCGGCGGAACCATCAGCAGGGAAAGCACCAGCTGAGTGGTGAGGGTCAGCGCCACCAGCGCATGGAGCCAACGGGTGGGTGTGGCCCAGCGTGAAGTAGTGGCAAGCGGGGCGGTTTCTGCACTGTTCATCGGTATGATCCTGATTGTTTTGATGTTGAAGAACTGCAGTCTATTGCCCGAAACTTAGCTGTTACTTAGCAGAACACATCATCAACATCCGCTGGCCTCAGGGCACTGGTGAGCGCCATGGATCAGGTTTTCCTGCCGGATTTCAGGTACCACAGCAGCCCGAACAGCGCTATCAGCCCTGTCACCACCGCATAAGGCATCAAACCCCGGAACGACTGTTCAATCTGCTCGAAATGACGTCCCAGATAGTAAACACCTCCACACCAGAAAGTCACCCACAGCACCCCGCCCAGCACATTGAACAGCAGAAAACGTCCCCAGGGCATGTGCATACTGCCTGCCACCACACCATTGAGCTGACGCAGAATCACGATAAAACGCGCCACCACCACGATACCGCCGCCGTAATGCTCGAAAAAATGCTCCGTGCGACGCAGATGATCTTCTTTTACACCCAGTCTGTGCAGTACACGCTGCCCGCCCCAGCGTCCGATCATATAGCCCACGTTGTCCCCCAGTACCGCCGCCAGGTACCCGTTCACGCGCTCTATAGCGGGTTAGGTCAACTTCGGGCGTTCCTGCTCTGGTAGTGGGAAACGAACAGTCACGGTTTTCTTCGCCAGGCCCTGAGTGCAAATTTCCCGCATCAGGGC
>Ga0116152_10001047_pt1 | contig 22670 bp, 22 predicted proteins | sample AD_UKC119_MetaG_FD_89894 | JGI IMG/M metagenome (GOLD analysis project Ga0116152, IMG submission 89894) | Active sludge microbial communities of municipal wastewater-treating anaerobic digesters from Hong Kong - AD_UKC119_MetaG | ecosystem: Engineered > Bioreactor > Anaerobic > Digestate...
CAACTCGGATATGATCCACAATATGATATGCGAAGTGGCTTACATAAACTACTCTCATAGAGTATTCAGAACATGAAAAAAACGACCGACGAAATTAAGCGGACGGGTGAAATTGAGGAATTTACAAACCTGTATATCATCCACCCTATCAGCAGCTGGCTGGTTCCGCAATTTATCAGACTGAATATCACCCCAAACATGGTGTCATCGTTTGGCATGGTTTGCGGACTTTTGTCTGGTTTTTGCTACTATCATTATCAAAATCCACTTTTCGCTGTGCTTGGGTTTGCCCTGATGTTTCTTTGGCATATTTTTGATGGGGCTGACGGCCAGCTGGCAAGAGCCACACAAAATTTTTCCGAGATAGGAAAAGTTATCGACGGCATCTGTGATTATGTAACGTTTATCAGTGTTTATGTTGGTCTTTCTCTCGCCTTGGTTCCTTTATATGGTACTAAGATATGGTACCTTTCGATATTTGCCGGTATATGCCACGCAATCCAGTCCGGTGCATATGAGCTTCAACGAAGTGAATATGATTTCTGGGGCAAAGGCAAGCAGGGAGCCGATTTGCCAAATATCAATGAAATGATTGAAAGCGGGAAAGAAAAATCAGCGCTGGGGCAAATCGCCAATCAACTGCATATTGGCTATATTAGAATGCAGTATGTTTTCAGTGGCGTCGATCTGTCATTTCGGAATTCATTAAAACAGCTTCTGGGCCTTTCCCCCGAGAATGAAGATAAACTCCGAGAATTATATCGGGAGATATATGCTCCGGCTGTAAATAATTGGTCACTTCTTTGCGCGAATTATCGTACTTTTGCCATATTTTTAGCGTCAATTAGTGGCGAACCGCAATATTACTTCTGGTTTGAAATAATCGTTCTGAACCTGACATTGATTTTTCTGGCACAGAAGCAAAAATTGTTAAATAATCTGTTCATCCTTAGATTAAAGGAAATAATCTGATTTTAGTATTTAATTGGGACCTTAATAGATGCGTCATATCATTTTAATAGCTGGTTTTATCGCATTCTTTTGCTTTCCCGTTCCGTATTCATCTGCCGAAAAAATAAACAATATCAAACCGATGATGCTGGAAGATAAAAATTATACAGAATATTGGGAACAATATTTTTATCTGAATGATGGATCGCTGGTGACAAGCCAGTTTCTGGTTGCAAACTTTCCCTGGCCCATAGGAAAAGAGCACGGCATAATGCTCGGGACGCTGGTAACGCCAGAAGGAAAGCTTTACGTTATCAAAAACGGACGTGACCGTGGTGAATGGGGTTTTGATGAAAATGCGCTTGATATTTACATTCATACGCACCGGTTAAAAGCTACCGAAAACAGTTATCTTGTTCATCTTGAAAATACGATGGCAGTCGTCGATCTACAGCTTAATTCAAACTTGCCCGCTTTCGACCATAAAAGGTTTGAAAGTGAGGATGGTTATATTGAAACATCATATTATGCACCTTCTCTTACCGGTATTGGCAATTGGCAGCTTGGACCCGAAGCAGGGTTTGATCCTGCCGGGCCAGTTCACAATGCCGATTTTGCCACTGGTTTTGGTGTCCACGTTCTAATGACTGATAAAGTTGACCAGTTCATAAAATACTGGTCCCGTATTATTGGAGTCAGTAAGGATGGAATTAAACCATTTTTATCCTCAATCACCCGACCAGATATCTCTGAAGATATAATTTTCAAGCTGTTTGAAGGGGATAAGGTTATTGATGACTTTAATGATGTAAAAATCAATTATAGTGACATTGTATCTGAAAAAGATGCCTCCTACCCGAAATTAATCACTGTTAGTGCGAAAAGCAGTCGTGGAACTTTGGAAGGCACATTTAAATATACAAAGAAATTTTCTCATTTTAATCTCAATGAACATTTGAATTTCTTTGAAAAATCCTTTGCAAAGTCTAACCCTGTGGTATCAAATTTTCGCTATCTTGTTGACTATAATCTGGTGTATAAAACCTCTGAAGGTGAAAAAGTCCTATCAGGTAAGGGGTTAAGTGAATATATGGATATTTTGCCGCCCAAAAAAGCGCCTGTGAAGACAAGACGCCGTAACCGTAGATAAAAACTATAGAAATCAGCGTATGTCATTATCGACTGAAGAAGCCGAAGATAAAGCCCTTGCCACGGCAAAAGACAATAAGGATATAGCCAAAGGAGCAAGAGCAAATTTCTTTGGGTTTATTATCCGGCTAGGGTCACGCTTACCGTTTCTTATCATTGCTGTCGCCTTATTCGGTTCAGAACTTTATGGACGATATAACTACACGATTACAACAATAGAACTTTGTGCGGCCTTTGCCACATTCGGCTTTAGAAGATCACTTTTTAAATTTATTCATGACAAGAAATATAATGGAATTCATTCACTTGAACAGGTTATGATCTCTGCCCTGCTTTGCTCACTTCTGGTCGGCGCGGCTTTTACAGTAATTATTTATTTTAGTGCTGGATTATTGGCAGCCCTATTTGATTATCCACAAATGGTTTCAGGACTAAAATCTCTAGCGCCCATGATTATGGTTATAACCGCCCTTGATGTCATTTTAGCTGGAACAAGAGCAACCAGAAAAATGCGCTATGAAGTTGTATCACGAAGTATTGTTGAGCCTTATATTCTGCTTTTTGCCATTCTTGCTTTTTATTTTCTTGGCTTTGATAAATATGGGCTTCTGATGGCTTATGCCGTTGCTCTAATCTCTGCGCTGATTTATGCAATTTGGGGTTTTTGTCATCTTTTCTCCCTGGAAAAGACTTTGTCGGCACGACCCGATTTTTCACTCATGAAAAAGCTATTAAAATTTTCCGGCCCTACGGCATTTCATGATCTGGCACTGCTCTTTTTTATGCGTATGGATATATTCACTGTTAAATTCTTCTTCTCTGAAGCCATTCTGGGTGTTTATACAATGGCTCAGCAATTTGCCACGTCGGTCGAAAAAATTTATCAAAGTTTTTATCCCATTTTATCACCGGTTATGGCCAAAAACCTAGTTGAAAAAGATTTCAAAACTGTTGAGAAACAAATGGTTATGGTTTCCCGCTGGATTTTGATGATACAGCTCATTCTGGTCATTTTGTGCGTATTTTATGGCGTCAAAATTTTTGAAGCAATCCTCCCGGAAGGATCAGGAGATCAGATGCCTCAAATGGGCGCGATGATACTGTTCTTCCTGATGTTGGGGGAAACTATAAATGGCGGATTTGGTATGGCTGATTTACCCTTAATCTATCGCACGCCATTGTTTAATCCGATCATCTCTCTCATTATGATCCCTGTATATCTTTTGCTCGCATTTTTATTCACACAATATACCGGACTTGGCCCAATTGGTGTCGCAATGGCCCTTTGTTCAACTTATTTTTTAATGAATTTGACCCGCGTGATGACAATAAAAAAGCTTTACGGAATCAGTATGCTTCAATTCGAAATACTGAAAGTCTTAATTGCCGCAGGGATTACATACGGATTATTCAGATTGGCACAAAGCTATAGTCCCATTGACTTGCTAGTTGGAGGCGGTATACCTGTTGGGATTTTGATCCTGATCGGCGTTTATTTACTATCTTTATCTATAATCGCATTGAAAAAATCGGACGCCAGAAAGCTGGAAGCAAAATTCTTTAAAAAATAGTCTTTTTAAATTTTATAATCTTTTGCTAAGTTCGATTTAAGGAACCAGATAGGGGTAAATAAATTGAGCGATAATAAAAAACAGACAGCTGAAGAAACAAGAAACAAACTACTAGAATACAGAAGCAGCATCGACAATATAGATGCCGCTCTTATCTATATGCTCGCTGAAAGGTTTAAAATAACCCAGAAGGTTGGATTTTATAAAGCTAAACATAAACTTCCTCCCGCTGATAAATCACGTGAAAAAGAACAGATTGCGCGCCTGCGAAAACTTTCTGAAGATGCCCAGCTTGACCCGGATTTTTCCGAGAAATTTTTGGATTTTATTATTAAGGAAGTCATTCACCACCACAAAAAAATTCGTGGTGGTGAGAAATAGTTTTTTATAGCTTACCTTCGTTGACATAAACAATGGCTTTACCAAAAGCCATAGGGTCATCCACATCAAGCCATAGACGACCTTTAATGTCAAAAGTACGCGCTTTATTCTGTGCACCAAGCACATGCATTGCGCCGGTAATGCTTTCATCACCTTCTTTAAAGCTTTGCTCAAGAGCATCAAAAATAGCAGGCGTACAGTAAAAAATACCTGTATCAAACGCATTATAATCGCGTATAATTTTACCAATATTTTTAATCTCTGTGCTTGTACAGTTCACCCGTGTAACATCATCAAGATCAATAACCGGGTTTTCAATATTATAATCGACACATAAAGTAACTGTACCCTCATCATGTTTTGAAGAGATCAGGTCCTTAATAATTTCCGGGTCAAAAAGATGATCACACATCGTAAGCACAAATGGGCCGTCAATATAATCCTTGGCAACAAAAACAGACAGTCCGTTTGGACGCAACCAGTCATCATTGACAATATGTGTTATTTTAATATTTTCACGCTCCGCAAGCTCATCAAGAAAAGCGCGTACCTTGGTACCCCGATATCCGGTAACAATGTAAAAATCATCAAGTCCTCCGGCACGGGAATTCAGTATGACGCGCTCCAGAATTGGAACGCCGTCTATTTCTATAAGGGGTTTACTATCCCCTTTGTCCCTCATCCTGCTGCCCTGTCCGGCAGCTACGATTAAACATTTCACTCTGCAGCACTCACTGATTCAGTACGTGATTTGATAAATTGTTCTGTCATTTCATAAGCCTGATCGTCTGTAAACTGTACAGGAGGATGTTTACAGAAATAAGCAGACGCGGCTGAAAGAATACCCCCTTCATTATTCATCAGTGCCAGCTTACAGCAACGGATCATGTCAATTGCTACACCGGCTGAATTCGGGCTATCCTCAACACTGAGGCGCATTTCAAGGTTCATTGGAACACCGCCAAACAGGTCACCTTCCATACGCAGGAAACAAACTTTGTTGTCATTCTGCCACGGAATATAATCACTCGGTCCAACATGGATATTTTCATCATCTAGGCGTGAACCGGCTACAGACTGAACGGCTTCTGTTTTAGAAATTTTCTTGGATTTAAGACGGTCCTGATTTTTCATGTTAAGGAAGTCTGTATTTCCGCCAGTATTCAGCTGATAGGTACGCTCAAGCACCACACCACGTTTTGCAAACAGATCTGTAAGTGTTCTGTGGGTAATGGTAGCGCCGAGCTGTGCTTTAATATCATCGCCGATAATTGGCAAGTTTGCATCTTCAAACTTTTTAGCCCATTCCGGGTTGCTGGCAATAAAGACCGGCATATTGTTGATAAAACCAATTCCGGCTTCGAGGGCGCATTCTGCATAAAATTTTGCGGCTTCCTCTGATCCAACTGGCATATAGTTGGTCAGAATTTCAGCGCCGCTTTCTTTTAACTCACGGACCACGTCTTCTTTTGTAGCCGATGGACGTCCATCAAGAACAAAAGTACGATTTTCATCATATTCAGCCATATGCGGGGAAACACCATCTAGGATATTGCCCATTTTTACAATGGTGCCTGTCTTTGGGATATCGCCGTAAAATACTGTTGTACAGTTAGGTTTCTGGAAAATAGCTTCGTTTAGGTCTTTACCAACTTTACGGGCATCAACATCAAATGCTGCCACAACTTCAATATCACAGGGACGGAATCCTGCAACATCCCAGTGCATCAAACCCGGAACTATTTTTTCATTTCCGACACGCTCAGGCGTATAATAGTAAATTCCCTGAATGAGTGAACTCGCACAATTTCCAATACCAGCAATCGCAATTTTAATTTTCGACATTTATTTTACCTTTGTCTAATTCTTTTGTTGAATAGCTCTTCACATAAAAAGCCCATTTTCCTGAAAATTTTATATCGTATATTACATAATTGTGACAAGCGTTTAACAGTTACATGGAAGGTTGAGAAAAGGGATGATAATAATTGAAACTTGGAACCGCCACATTTTTGCTTTATAGCAGTGATGTATTTAAAATAATTGAAATCATTTATGGAGTATTTTAATGCAACTCACCCTTAGCAAACTCGGTCAGTTCATTGCGGTTCCTCTGGCAGGAATTATTCTTATGTCTTGTTCCGACCAATCAAACGAAGAGACCAAAGTGTCTCAATCCACTGAAACAATGGAGCAACCCATGACGGCAGAACATAGTTTTTTAGAAGAAAATAAAAACAGAGAAGGCGTTCACGTCACTAAAAGCGGCCTACAATATGAAATTATCACCGAAGGAACAGGTGAACGCCCCATGGCGACTGACATGGTAACCGTACATTACGAAGGCACCCATACTGATGGAACTGTATTTGACAGCAGTATTCAGCGTGGGCAACCAGCAGAATTTCCTCTAAATCGCGTAATCGCTGGCTGGACAGAAGGTGTGCAGTTGATGAAAGAAGGCGCAAAATATAAATTTTTCATTCCTTCAAACCTTGCCTATGGTGCAAGTGGGACGCCTGGAGGACCAATCGGTCCCAATGAAGATTTGATTTTTACGGTAGAACTTATTCGCGTGAATTAATTAAAAAAATTAGGTGGCCCCGATTAGCGTTTTGCACAAATTGTGAGGGGAGTGTTTATACAGAATAAACCGGGACCACCTAAACTCAGTTACTACAACTCAAACTACTCAAAAAATTCCTTTTAATTGTTGACTATTTTCCAGTCACCGTCTGGTTGACGACATGCTTTACCATAAGCATTCTGGGTTTCACCACCGATCGTTACAGTTTGCTGAAACTCACGACAATACTGTCCTGAATCATTTTGTTGTGCCGGTTGGGCAATATAACTGCCGGAATGTCCGTTATCTGGATTATACCAGGTGGAAGCCTGTCCTGATGGATAAGTTTCCAGTGCAACCTGCTGTGCCTGATACATGGACTTCCGATCAGCTTCATCCAGTGAACGGCCAATACTGTTCCCGATTATACCACCGGCTAGAGCACCTATAACCATGCCATTCCCTGTACCGCCACGGCCGTTATCTGAAATAGCCGACCCTACAAGCGCACCGCCTATGGCACCCATGAATGTTCCAAATCCTTCTTTGGAGCCTTGTTCACAGGCTGACAGTGTAAAAACACATAACACCAATGCTGTAACTTTTTTCATAACTCTTTCCTCACATAGATCACTAAGACTGTTTTCATGATTTCATACTAACAATATCAAACTGAATGAATTCTGAACATCAGGTTCAGCAAAAGATGTATTTTTGTTCATAATTCTATACTGATGGTAGAATTAATGTTGCAAGAAGCCCGCTCCCCGTGTCTGATTGCTTATTTTCATCCAGAATTATTTTCCCACCATAGAGGTCCGCCAAGTCTTTGACTATTGATAGTCCCAATCCTGTCCCTGGAATTTTTTCATCTAGGCGTCCTCCCCGGGCGAAGACAGCTTCTCTGGCTTTTATATCTATACCCGGGCCATCGTCACGAATTTCAATTTTTATATTTTGACCTTCTTTAAAACATTCAACGGTGATATTTCTTCTGGCCCATTTGGCAGCATTTTCCATAATATTGCCAACCATCTCTTCAAAATCATTAAGATCGCCTTTAAAGACCAGGCGCTTTTCTTCCATTTCAGTCTTTACAATAATATTCTTATCCGGGTGAACTTTATTTAATGCACGTGCAATATTATGTATGGAGGGCATAATCTGGCTATGACTGCTGATTGTTTTAACATTCGCGGCCATCCGTGCCCTTTTTAAGTAATGTTCAACATATTTATGCATATTCTCTGTTTGCTTGGCGACCGTTTCCGACATTGGACCATCATTCATTCGTGCCTCATTCCTCAAAACAGCTATTGGTGTTTTAAGAGCATGAGCCAAATTTCCTACCTGAGTTCTCGAGCGTTCAACTATTTCATTATTATGATCAAGCAATGCATTTAGCTCATCTGCGAGCGGCTGAATTTCACTGGGAAAATCCTTCGGTAAATATTCCTCTTCACCATTTCTAACTTTACTGAGCGATTCCTTAATATGGCCAAGTGGCCTTAGGCCCAGAAATACCTGCAGAAGCGAAGCGGCAATCAGACCCGCACCGAGAGCCCCTAGTCCAACCAGGAGGATTTTATCAAAACGATCCGCCTGTTCATCAATTTCTGAAGTATCAATAGCAACAGCAAAACGGTAAATTAAATCACTTCCCGGCAATGTCACATCGCGCTCAACTAAACGCAACTGCTGTTCTTCCGGGCCTTTTGTAAATCGATATCTTGTCCTGTTTACTGTTTGATTAAAATTGACGTCGAGACTGACATCCCATAACGACCTTGATCTTACCGGACTAAATCCTTTCGGGGCAATCTGCCAATACCACCCGGAATAGGGTTGTTCAAACCTCGGATCAACCATTGGCCTGGATAAATTAACAGTTGCTGAAGTATCATCCGAGCTTATCCCAATCAGATTTTCGAGCAGGCTATTCAGGCGCTCATCAAAATTTTGTTCAAGCGTATCGCGAAATACAAGGGAGAGAAGATACCCTCCAAGGACCAATGCAAGCGCTGTCCAGATAACAGAAATTGTAACCAGTCGCACCCATAACGACCGCCTTCTTCCTGTTTTTGTTTTTTGCGCTTCATTCAGCGTCAAGCTGATACCCCAGTCCTCTAATCGTTTTAATAATATCTATCCCGATTTTCTTCCTGATCCTTGTTACAAAAACTTCTATTGTATTAGAATCACGGTCAAAATCCTGATCATAAATATGCTCTGTCAGTTCAGTTCGTGAGATTACCTTATTTGGATGATGCATCATGTAAGACAACAGTTTGTATTCCTGTGCCGTCAGCTTTATGGGCACTCCATTAACCGTTACTTTTGATGAAGCACTGTTTAGTATCAGGCCTTTAATTGAGAGTTCAGACGAACTTTGACCAGCCGCACGTCTTATTAATGCTCTAATCCTTGCAAGGATTTCTTCAATCTGAAATGGTTTAGGAACATAATCATCTGCCCCTGCATCAAGACCGGCAACTTTCTCAGACCAACTGTCACGAGCCGTCAAAATCAACACCGGCGTATCAATGCCTGCCTCACGCCATTTCTTTAAAATACTGATCCCATCCATGATCGGCAGACCAAGATCAAGAATAATGGCATCATAGCTTTCTGTCTCTCCTAGAAAATGGGCATCCTCACCATTCAGTGATGCATCAACTGCGTAGCCCGCATCCTCCAAAAAACTTTTAAGTTGTCGCGACAAATCCGGATCATCTTCAGCCAGCAACAATCTCATATTTTATCCTTTCACATCTACAATTTGTGCGCTTTTTGCATCCACTTTTACGGAGACCAGTTTACCCGCATCCGTTAACACTTTTACATCATATAGATAATTTAGTCCTTCTCTTCTGGGAACGAGAAGCTGTACATCAACGATCCTGCCCGGATATTTATCTCTCACAGCTTTTCTGATCTCTGAAAGGGATAGAATCTCACCGCTGATTACTTTGCCCGGAAGGTCATCATGTCTGGAAAAAGAATCGGGAATTCGTCGGGCGGGCTGGGGAATGGATAAAGAATTTGGTTCAATTCTCCGTTGTCCAGGCACCTCAATAGGCTCCTGTGCATTGCCGGATATTGGAATGATTATAGAACAAACCAAAATCACGTATATGTACAAAGTGATTCTTTTCATGGTCGAATACTAGAGGCGACCTGCTTAATCTAGGATGAATAGGAATAATTTCCTATTCATCGTCTGTTGACCCCAATAGTTTAATGTTTTGAACATTATGATTATACGCCCAATCTTTCCTGAATTGCTGTATTTGTTGTTGTATAGCCTGTAGTCATTTTTCGGTCCGGAAATGCATATTTGAATGAAGCATGACACATAACAGCCGCTTCATAAAAACCCGTCAATATCAATTTTATCTTTGAAGGATAGGTACAAACATCTCCAATTGCATAAATTCCTTCCACGTCTGTGGCAAAAGTTTCTGTATCAACCGTTATATGCTTGCGATCCAGATTTAAACCCCATTCCGCAATTGGACCAAGGCTAACTTTTAAACCCAGAAAAGGCAGAAGGTAATCGCATACAACCTGGTGAATTTCGCCTTCTGCGCTTTCAACCTCTACACTGCCAAGCTGACCATCTTCACCATTAAGTTTCGTAATATTACCTATGATAAAATCTACTTTTCCTAACGCAACCAGCTCTTTAAACTTACTTTCGGAATCTGTTGTAGCCCGAAAGCCCTCGCGACGGTGAATAAGAGTTATTTTCTTAGCCATGGGTTGAAGACTTAGCACCCAGTCAAGAGCGCTGTCTCCACCTCCAACAATTACAAGTTCCTTACCTTCATATTTATTCATTTTATGCACTGCATAATCAATGGATTTATCTTCGAAAACTTCCAGATCAGGATAGTTTGGCTTTTTGGGTACAAAGCTCCCCGCACCAGCAGCCAGAACAATTATTGGCGCCTCCAGCACTTCTCCCCGACTGGTTACTAATTGCCAGTTATTGTTTGGAAGTTGTTTAAGAGCCTCAGCCTGCTGACAAAAATGAAATACCGGTTTAAACGGGCTCGATTGTTTTAAAAGGTCGTCAACCAATTCCTGGCCGGTGACTTTGGGCCTTGAAGGGATATCATAAATTGGTTTTTCAGGATAAAGTTCCGTACATTGTCCCCCTGGCCGATCTAGATTGTCGACCAAATGGCATTTTAGCCCAAGCAGCCCCGCTTCAAATACAGCGAATAAGCCGACTGGCCCAGCACCAATGATAATCATATCGGTTTCTACTTTTTCAACATCCATAAAAAACTCCCATATTTTATTTATGAAAAATAAACTATTTTTAATTTTTTAGGCACATATTGACTTTATCACACTTTAGACTGGATTAAATTGAATTTTTTCTACAAATTAGAAACCGCTTAATTTGATCAGATCAAAACAAAAGGGTTATCATGAAAGGATTATTCCTTTTCAGCATTTTTGTAATTATTTATGGATCCCTATTTCCTTTTGATTTTCATTATGTTGGCTGGCTTGAAGAAGGTCGATATGCATTCTTTTCCCACACCCTTTCGGAAGCAGAATTGCCAGATATTTTAGGGAATATAATTCTTTTTATGCCATACGGCTTTGCCGGCAGCGAGCTTATTTCAAGAAATCATAAACAAAAAGAATTTTATCTGGCCCTTTATTTTATTGGTATTTTCCTCGCCATTTCACTGCAGGTCTTACAGGTTTACTTGCCGGGCAGAGTCCCTGCCCTTTATGACGCCGTCTGGAACAGTGTGGGATTATTTTTTGGTGTCATTTTTGCAAGAGTCATGCGCATAAAATTTCCAGGAATTTTAGCTTCTGATGACAGAATGGCCCTTCTCGCGCTTATAATTTCCTGGATCATTTTCTTGCTGGTTCCTTTCTTTTTTGAATTTAATGTGGCAATCCTAAAAGAAAATATAGCCATTCATCTGAACATAAATGAGCACCGATTTGCCAATGTTATATTCTACGTTGCCATCTGGATTACTTATTCAAAGCTGATTGACGAAGTTCATCCTACTAAAAGAAATATTTTTCTCTCATTGGAATTTTCGGTCATCATTATGCTCAGTGCCAAAATTTTTGTTTACCGAGATTTTATAGAACCTGAACTTCTATCCGGCGGAATCATAGCAATTATCCTTATGCGCAGTCATCTCTTTGATATAATCAGCCCCTATAAAATGGCCGCTCTGATCCTGGTGCCCGTCATGTTTTATAACAGCCTTTATCCGTTCGAATTTTATTCAAATCCTTTTAAGGAATTTATGTGGATACCGTTTTCAGAGCTATTCTCCGATGATATGCTGCCGATAATCCGTACGGTGTTTTACAAGGTATTTGCCTATGGTGCGATCGTCTGGACCCTTTATAAAAGTTTCCCAAACGCAAGATGGATAAATTATTTCTGTCTTATTTATGCAGGTTTAATTGAATATTTGCAGCATTTGACCCTAACCCGCATCGGCGGACTGACAGAGCCGCTTATGGTTCTTTTTCTGATTACTTTTATTCATCAAAAACCAAAAACATTTAATCTGTATGAGGATGCAGACCTTCCCGCTGATTTAGATCCGGAGAAATCTTAATTCCATCATTCACCATAAGCAGAACATAATATCCCAGCGGCAATGCAAGTGCAGAGATGATTATATTGGTAATATCAGGGGTTCTTGAACCCCAACATAGGACTATCAATTCAAACAATAGCGAAACACCTGCCCCAAGTTGAAAAAGCTTCAGAAAATGTCTCCGTTTAGAGCGGTGTCTATGAATATCCTGCAGAGCGACAATGGCTCCAATTGGCATAAAAATTACAAAATTAATCAAAAAACTGAGCAGTGCTTCTCCACTTCCAACATCCACATAATATCTGAAGGGCAGGAAACTGGTTGTTTCAATGACACTAAAAATGCGGTCAACTGAGAATGGATCTTCAAAATTCATCCCTTTTAATTTTAAAACCGCATAAATAAAAACCGGCAGAATTGCGATAAAAAGCAATCTTAACTTTATGGCCAGATTTATCAGCGTTTCAAGAGACATCAATCTTGCAAAATATAACCCAAATGAAAAACCAAATATTTTACAGAAATACGAAAGCAGAGAACTTTGACCGGACATTTCAAAAAACTGCAGAATCTCCAGAATGAGAAGAATAAATGCATATTTAATAACGGCAGCACTATTACTTTTGCGTTCAATACTATTTGAATATTGATAAATCATCCCAAGGGGGAAAAGGAGCAATATTGAAGCAGCGAGTGATATAATGCCAATTTGTCTATCTGCTGCACTTTCAAATAGCGGCACGCCTTTTGTTGCAAATGCCACCTCCAGCTGAAGTCCATTAATAAAAAAATCAAACGGAAACAAAATAATAATAATAACAAACGCAAGATAGAGTTTTCTGACAAATTCAATTGGCAACATATGAAATTTGAGGAAATATTTTAAAGCATCTATTGAAAATTTCCCAAAAAATTTCCAAAGTATAAAACCAAAAAACAGTCCTGCCAGATTGGCATAAATATCTTCAAGTGAGGTTCCTCTGGAACCAATGAACATTTGGCAATATTCAACCAAAAAGCCAAAGACTATTATTGCACCATAAAGCAGAATCCAATTTTTTTTCTGTCCATTGATTTTTGCATACATACTGGCCACAAAAGTCAGTAATGCCGTGAAAATAACATGTGCAATCCATTGCCCCTGTTCTTCACCGGTCGGTGAATATTTTAATGTTTCAATAAAATCTATTAATGAAACACCACGTGGGCTGGATATAATATTATAAGGGAGGAGTGCCGCATAAAAAATAAAGAGAAATATCAGACTTGTCGCATTGAGTAATAGCCTGGCAATTTTTTTGTCTATGTCCTGCTCGGTCGAATGATGATCCATGTTTTGGTATTGCCCAAATGTTTTTTTGCGAGAGTTTAAATTTATCATAAAAACCTTAACTCACGCTAATTTAGTCTATATAGTGAATAAGATACAGATTATTTTTTTGAACATTTTTTTAAAGCATGACTATAAATTCATTTAAGGACTTTTGACAACTCGTTGTAGATGTATGGCAAAATGGTGTTTACGGCGTTGCTGTCGGGCAATTGCTTGCGGCCGCATTTCTTTTTTTCACATTTTTGCTTCTTCGAAACGTCTTCAGCAGAATTGTAATCGGCCGCTTAAAAGTCTTCACCAAAAAAACAAAAAATAAAATTGATGATGAGATTTTAGAGGCAACAGAAGGTCCATTAAGTTTTCTGCCGATCGTTCTTGGTGTATTTTTTGCTACTGAACTTCTTGATTTAACGGGTAATCTCGCGCTCGGTGCAGCAAATTTAAACCGTTCCCTGATAACCTTTAATATATTCTGGGCATTTTATAAAACCATTGGTCCAATCAGCCTTACATTCGGCAGACTAAAAGAAATTTTTTCAGAAAGTATGATTGACTGGCTGATTAAAGCAATGCGGGCATTGTTTATTTTTCTTGGTGCTGCATCAATTCTCGAAATCTGGGGAATTCAAGTCGCTCCATTAATTGCTGGCCTTGGTTTGTTTGGCGTTGCTGTTGCTCTTGGCGCTCAGGATCTTTTCAAAAATCTCATTTCAGGCATTTTCATCATTGCCGAACAACGCTTCCAACCTGGAGACTGGATTAAAATTAACGATATCGTCGAAGGCACGGTTGAGAGTATAGGTTTTCGGACAACCACTATTGTACAATTTGACAAGGCCCCTGTTTATGTTCCCAATTCAAAACTGTCCGATAATGCTGCCATTAATTTCTCCCGCATGAGTCATCGCCGTATTTTCTGGAAAATTGGACTTACATACAGCACAACAATTGAGCAGCTCAAAAACATACGTGCAGAGATCGAAGAGTATGTAATGAAGAATGATGATTTCGCCAAACCGCCGGAAGTTTCAACTTTCGTTCGCATCGACAGTTTTAACGATAGTTCAATTGATTTAATGCTTTATTGTTTTACGAAAACAACAGTTTGGGGCGAATGGCTTCAGATTAAAGAAGACATGGCACTCGCAATAAAAGATATTGTCGCCAGAAACGGCAGCAGCTTTGCCTTTCCAAGTCAGTCTATTTATTTAGAAAATTTCCCGCAAAATAGTGACCCGAATAAACCGGAAATTTTTCCTATATGATTTGCCCTTAAACATCCTCATAAGGTTTATAATTATCATAAAATTTAAGAGCTTTCCCAATCGGCTCGGATAAAATTCGTCCATTCCGCATGACTTCCTGGCCACGAACTATGGTTGATATGACCTGTCCTGTTAATTCACTGCCGGCGAATAAATCCCAACCGCATGCCGTTTCAACGTCTTGGTCTTCATATATCCACTGACTGTTCAAATCCACCACAGTAAAATCCGCATCATAACCAACGGCAATACGTCCTTTTGAAGCAATATTAAAAACCCGGGCCGGACCTGTGCTTGTAAGATCCACAAGTGTCTGCAACGATAAAGACCCTTTATTCACCTGATCAAGCATCAGTGGCATCATGGTTTGCACTGATGGCGCTCCAGATGCACATTTGGGGTAAGAAAGTTCTTTATCTTCTATGGACTGCGGACAATGAGAAGAGGCCAGAATATCAACAATACCACCGGAAAGTGCTTTCCAGAGACCAATGCGGTTTTCCTCTCCCCTCAAGGGTGGGTCTATTTTCGCGTAATTTAAATAGTGGTCATAGCAGTCTGGCGCAAAGAGAAGCAAATGTGTAGGTGATACGGCAGCCGTCGCAATATCCTTATAAGCTGCCAACATCGCCATTTCCTTATCTGTAGAAATATGCATGAGATGCACGGGGCGCCCAGCTCCACGGGCTATTGCCAGTATCCGTCTTGTCGCCTCAACCGCAACATTTTCATCGTGCCAGGTCAAATGTGATCTGATATCATCCAGAGCTATCTGGTTCTCACGCTGGTCAAGTTTCATCTGATCTTCAGCATGAATGATAACTCGGCGTGAGCCGTTTCTTAAAACTTCCAATAAAGTCCGATCATCAGAAACAGGCTCAAATTCGCTATTCCCTCCCATGGACAGGAAAATCCCCGCACATCCCTCTTCCTGCTCCAGCTGGTTAAGCTGGTCTTTGTTTGTTGAAGTCGCCGGTTCAAAATATCCATAATCGCAATAAAATTCTTTTTCATTAGAATGATGACCATTTATAAACAATGCCGAAGTCACACCGCCCCTAATGGCAGCACGGCTATCATTTCCTAGCAATTCATTTACGTAAATTTCTGTATCAATAACACCCGGCAAAATATACTGACCCGCTGCATCAATGTTTTTTTTGGCGTTCAAATTACCCAGGTCCCCAAATGCAACAATAATGCCATCCCGCACTGCAATATCAGCACGGTTCTGCCCGCGATGCGAAACACATGTACCACCCCTGATTATCAAATCCACCTGCACAATTTTTCCACTTATATTGACGCAATTTTTCTATTCACTACATTAATTAAATGTTAGCGTATAGCAATAATAAACAGGGACAGTAAATGATCGAAATACATAAGAACAGGGCAATCATTACCTTATCAGGGCCGGAAAGACAAAGCCTGCTTCAGGGAATTATTACCAATAATATTGATCGGCTTAACCATGAGCCGGCCATTTATTCCGCCCTGCTCACACCGCAAGGAAAATTCCTTTATGATTTTATATTATCAGAACGGGACAACAGCATTTATATGGATTGCGAGGCTCAATTCCAACCCGCTCTTCTTCAAAGACTTATGATGTATCGACTGCGCAGGGACGTTGAAATTCTCGACAGGAATGAACAATACACCATCATTACTTCTTCTCAGCCGCTCGATGAATATGGATTTTCATTTTCTGATCCCCGATATCCGGACCTGGGGTATCGGGCCATCGTCGAAAATATGCCTGAAGGAAGCAATGATAAACCCTATCATATGCGCCGTATCAGCCTGGGCATTCCAGAAGGCACACATGACTTCATCATGGACAAAAGTACTATTCTTGAAGGGCATTTTGAAGCGTTAAACGGTGTCGATTTTAAGAAAGGCTGCTATGTCGGACAGGAAGTGACCGCACGAATGAAATATAGGGGCAAGGTTAAGAAACAAATGTTCCCTGTTACCCTGTCTGGATCCGCCCCGGAATTTGGGTCATTCATCATGGACAAAAATGGCAATAAAATTGGTGACTTAAGATCAAGATGTGATAAAAATGCCATAGCATTATTTAATGTGGAAAAAATGGAATTTGGCAAAGAGTATAGTTGCTGTGATATAAAAGTCACACCATTTATGCCCGCTTTTTTGAAAGAAAAAAGACATGAATGATAAAATCAGGTGTCATTGGTGTGGTGATGACCCGCAATATAGAGACTATCATGATCAGGAATGGGGCGTTCCGGTTTATGACGGCCGGGCACTTTTTGAAAAATTAATTCTGGATGGTTTCCAGGCGGGTCTTTCCTGGATCACGATCCTGAGACGCCGTGATAATTTTATTTCTGCCTTTGATCAGTTTGATCCTGTGAAAATCGCCGCTTACGATGAAAATGACGTGGAACGATTGATGAATGATACGGGCATCATCAGAAACCGGATGAAAATTGTTGCAACCATTAAAAATGCAAAATGCTATCTTGAAATGGAAAATGAAAAGCCTGGCTCCTTCAGTGACTTCATCTGGAGTTTCACGGATAGCAAGGTCAAACAAAATAAACCCAAAACCATGGGCGATATACCGGCCCAAAGTCCTGAATCTGTTGCCATGAGCAAAGCCCTTAAAAAACGTGGTTTCGGGTTTTGCGGCCCGACGATCTGCTATGCTTTCATGCAGGCGGTAGGCATCATCAACGACCATATTGTAAGCTGTCATCGTTACGAAAAATTAAAATAAATAACGCTTATCAGGCGAAGGCACCGCCACGGGGGATAGACGTATCCTTGTGAATGGCCGTGCTTAAAATAAAGCCAAAACCGACCAGAAGTGTCAGCATTGCCGATCCACCATAAGAGACAAGCGGCAATGGCACGCCAACCACAGGGACAAGCCCCATCACCATGGCAATATTGATAAACATATAGAGGAAGAAAGTAATAACCATGCCGACAACCAGCAATCGGCCAAACTGGTTCTTCACACTCATACTCATAATCATGGCGTAGCCAAGAAGTATAAAATAAAGGGTCAGCAACGTTAAGCCGCCTATCAACCCAAATTCCTCAGCAATTACTGTAAAAATAAAATCAGTATGTTTTTCTGGCAAAAAGTTTAGCTGACTTTGTGTTCCCTGGATAAATCCCTTTCCATATACACCGCCGGACCCAAGAGCAATCTTTGACTGGATAATATGGTACCCCGCTCCCAAAGGATCAGTCTCCGGATCAAGAAATGTCAACACCCTTTGTTTCTGGTAAGGTTTTAAAAACTGCCAGGCCCCAAAAGCCGCAGGGATCATCGCAACAAAGCTTACGATAAAAAGCCACATGCGAACACCAGCGACAAAAAACATGGCAATGCCACCCATAACAATAAGCAGAGTTGTTCCCAGATCAGGTTGCCTGAGAACCAGAACTGCCGGCAGTGCGATCAGAATAAGCGGCTTTATCAGGCTTTTAAGCTTCAATGTGTCTTCATCTGAAAGGCAATGAAAATAACGGGCTAAGGCCAGCACAAGGGCAATTTTCATAAATTCCGATGGTTGAAGGTTCATAAAGCCAAGGTTAATCCACCGCTGCGAACCCTTGCCGATTGTCCCCATAATATCAACCACCACCAGCATTGAGAGGGACAGCGCATAAAGCGGATAGGCCAGAAACATCCAGACCCTGATATCAATTAGTGCAATGAAGATCATTGCCGCTAGCCCGATAAGAAAACGGATAAGCTGATTTTTGGCCCATGGATCTATGCTTCCCCCGGCTACTGAATAAAGCATGGCAAATCCGACACTGGCAACACAGACAATGATGAAAACTATGAACCAGTTCAGGTCAACGAATTTCTGCCTGAATGATTTTTGTTTATGACTACCAATTCGTGCTGAAAGGGGCATTATACGTCCTGCCCTCCATTCAACTCATTCTGTTTTGCAAGATCCCGATCCAGCATATATTCGAGAATGTCACAGGCGATCGGCGACGCAACTGATGACCCGCCACCGCCATGTTCCACAAGTACTGAAACAGCATATTTTGGGGCTTCAACCGGACCGTAACCAATGAATAAGGCATGATCACGTTCAATCCATTCTTTATCTTCATTCTGTATGACACCGCTTTGCCGTTCCGCCATGCTGATCCTGGTGACCTGGGTTGTTCCCGTTTTCCCGCCAATTTTATAGTCTTTTTTTCTGCTTCTATGAGCATAGGCTGTGCCACGGGGATGGTTAAATACATCACTCATACCCTGATCAACTATTTTTAGATTTTTTGAAGAAATGCCCATATCACCCGGAATGGTGATACCATCATCCTCGTCATCAAAATAAATTTTCGGGCGTACGGCAATGCCGCCATTCACCAGCCGCGAGGTCATAACAGCCAGCTGCAGTGGCGTTGTCGAAACAAAGCCCTGGCCGATACCAACATTTGCCGTGTCACCAAGCTGCCATTTGACACCCTGTGCCCCCATTTTCCATTCATTATTCGGATTAATGCCGCGGGCTTCACTCATAATACCAATATTAAACCGCTCTCCCAATCCAAAGCGGGCAGACATTTCATGAATTCTGTCAATCCCCACTTCAATGGCAAGATCATAAAAGAATACATCGCAGGACTGGGCCAGTGCCTGAACAACATTGATCCGGCCATGCCCACCCCTTTTCCAGCAATGGGCAATGCGGTTGCCGATCCTATACTGAGAATTACAGAATTTGGTATCTTCTTCAGTGATAATGCCCGCTTCAAGTGCAGCAAGGGCAACAACCGTTTTAAAAGTTGACCCAGGAGAATATTGACCTGAAACTGCTTTATTAATAAGCGGTTTTCTAATATCACCACGAAGGCTGTCCCATTTTTTCTGACTTATGCCATTATTAAAATCATTGGGATCAAACGACGGCGTTGAAACAATAGCCAGAATTTCACCATTATGGACATCCATCACCACGATCCCTGTGCTTTCGTCACGCACACGGTTTGCAACATATTTCTGGAGATCAAGGTCAATTGTCAGGCGCTCAGTTTTGCCCGGAATACTATCCTGTCTGGAAAGTTCGCGAATAACCCGGCCCAATACATTCACCTCAACTTTGCTGTTTCCTGCACTGCCCCGCAATTTTTCATCAAGAACTTTTTCAATGCCGTTTTTACCAATTTTAAATTCTGGAAGCTCAAGAAGCGGATCCCCTGTCAGTTCCTCTTCACTTACCGGCCCAACATAGCCGATAATATGAGCAGCGAGTTCCTTTTCCGGGTATAATCTGCTGGTCCCGACATCAGGCTGAATTCCCGGCAAATCAGGCATATTTACATTAATGTTAGAAAATGTTTTCCAGTCCAGGTTATTGGCAACACTGATGGGCAGGAAAGATCTCTGTTTCTTCGATGCTTTAACTATTCGATCATTATCACTTGCAGAGATGGGTATAAATTTTCCGAGCGACTTTAAGGTATCCTGCAATTCTTCTGTTTCTTCAGGAATGACATTTACCCGATAATCAGTCGTGCTTGTCGCCATGGGATGGCCATTTCGGTCTACTATATCGCCCCTTTTGGGTGCCAGCAGGCGCATACTGATACGGTTCTGTTCGGCCAGAAGTTCATACTGACTGCGGCTGATCACCTGAAGATAATACATACGTCCAACCAGAGCGGATGACAAAAGCATCATGCCGCCGGACAGAAGAGACGCCCGACGCGTATACATTTTCAATTTGTTTTTATCAGATGGCTGCATCTAACTAACCATTTTCTTTGTATTCCCGAGAAGCCAGGTAATCAGGGGATAAAAGGCAATTGTTAATAATATCTGGCCGATTATACCAATATAATCCAGAAAAACTCTGAAATAAAGGGAGACAATAATCCAGGTTAACGTTCCAAATCCAATGACAATCATTACAAACACAAACCAGTTGAAGAGAAAGTCCCTTTCCAGAAAACGACGGCCCTGAAAAAATATAAATTGCTGCACAACAACAAGTAATAATGAAGTCAGGCCCAATGGGCTACCCAGCAATATATCCTGCAATATTCCAATCGCAAATACGACACTGACCGGCATATATTCGGGTTTGAAAACGCTCCAGTAATATACGCCGATTAACGTCAAATAAGGCATAATATCACTGATAAGTGGCATATTATAGGGCAGGACCATTAAAATAATTAGGAAAACGACAGTGAAAAAAGGAATGACCGATTTCAATCCGAATGATTTTTCATTTGACTGAGAAATGCTCATCACTGATCTCCATTGTTTCCTGTTTCGCCATTTTCTTCGCCTTGTTCTTGATTTAAAACAGGAAAACTGGCAATTTCGTAAGCGATCACACTTACATAATTTAAGCGGTTTAAATCAACGGCCGGTTTAATTCTGATTTCACCTATTTCCGTTACTTCGCTTACTTTACCGACGGCCATATCAGGTGGAAACACGCCACCCATACCCGAAGTCAGAATAATATCACCCACCAGTGCTTTTTCTTCATTGGGCATAAAATTTATTTTGAGTGTCATAGAATTATCACCTGCCAATATAACATTAACACCTGACTTGGCAAATTTGACCGGAATTCTGCTGTTTATATCATTAAGAAGCAATACTCTGGCCGAATTGGGGGCAACATTAATTATTCTGCCGATAATACCATCCTCATTGACAACGGCATGACCTTTTTTTACCCCGTCATTGGTGCCGCTATTAATCAGCATGCTTTTAAAAAATGGGCTGTTGCTGTCGGATACAATTCTCGATGCCGTGATTGTGGTGACCGTGCCGTCTTTAATTTTCAGCAAATTTTTCAGCCGGAGATTGTCAACCTCAAGTTCAGTCGAAGCCGCAAGCTGGCTTTTAAGTTCCGCATTTTCGGCTCGTAGGAATTCATTGTCTGAATATACAACGGCAATATTTCTAAACCAATCCGAAAGACTTGATGTTGCCTCACGCGGAAAATCCACGACCTGAATGACAGGGATAAAAGTCGCAAAAATCTGTGCCCTGATTTCTTCAATAAGCCTGGTTTGACTTCGGCCGAATATAAGCAAGGCGATAGATGCAATAATAAAGAAGAAGGCAGTAAATCGCTGTCCAAACCCCTTCATAACTATCCTCTTTCTTTATACCGATACCGATCCCGTCTTAATTAATAAGAGTCGCTAAGAACATGTTTTAGAATTTCACTTTCCAGTGAACGGCCGGTTCCCAGTGCAACACAAGTCAGCGGTTCTTCAGCTATGATCACTGAAAGCCCGGTGGCCTTTCTAAGCACTTTATCGAAATCACGAAGTAACGCACCACCACCAGTAAGCACGATACCTTTATCAACAATATCAGCTGCCAATTCAGGAGGGGTTTGCTCAAGAGCAAATTTAACACCTTCAATGATTGCGCTAAGTGGTTCGGCAAGTGCTTCAGAAATCTGAAGCTGATCAATGACTATTTCTTTTGGTACACCATTCATCAGATCACGACCTTTGATCTGCATGGTCTGACCGACACCGTCTTCTGGTGCCGCGGCGGTACCGATTTCTTTTTTAATCCGTTCTGAACTGGCTTCACCTATCAGCAGGTTATGATTGCGTCGGATATAGGCAATGATCGCCTCATCCATTTTATCACCGCCAACACGGACAGACGCAGAATAAACAATCCCACCAAGAGAAAGAACGGCAACCTCACTGGTCCCTCCGCCAATATCAACAATCATAGATCCGGTCGGCTCCGTCACCGGAAGTCCGGCACCAATCGCGGCAGCCATTGGCTCTTCAATCAGAAATACGCGTCTTGCACCGGCTTCAAGTGCACTGTCGCGGATCGCTTTTCTTTCCACAGGCGTAGAG
>Ga0116152_10001048_pt1 | contig 22668 bp, 22 predicted proteins | sample AD_UKC119_MetaG_FD_89894 | JGI IMG/M metagenome (GOLD analysis project Ga0116152, IMG submission 89894) | Active sludge microbial communities of municipal wastewater-treating anaerobic digesters from Hong Kong - AD_UKC119_MetaG | ecosystem: Engineered > Bioreactor > Anaerobic > Digestate...
AAGCGCCCGGAGGGGCAAGCGGGGAACGCTGACAGGCTTGCGAGGTGGTCGGCCGGTCTCAGCCTTCGCCCCGGTCGCCCAGCAGGCGGTCGATGGGGGCGTAATCGTCGGTGAAGATCACCGGATCGCGCCCCTCGACAAGGGCCTGCACCGACGGCGCCGCAATGCGGATCGCATCGCCCGAGGCGTTGGTGATGCGCGTGCGGCCGGACGGGGTTTCGCCAGCGACCAGGATAAAGACCCGCCGGGTTTCGGCGGGGTCATGGGCGGGATCGGTCCAGACCTCGACCGAGGGCCAGACCTGCCGCGCCGTCGCCACGACCGAGGCCAGCACCTGAAGCCGGTCCATGTGGTCGATCACGTTCATCAGATAGACCCCGCCCGGGTTCAACCGGTCGTGCACCAGGGCAAAGAATTCGCGCGTGATCAGGTGTTGCGGCACCGCGATGTCGCCAAAGGCATCGCCCAGGATCACGTCATAACGCGCCGGATCGCCGGCCAGCACCTGGCGCGCGTCGGCGTTCAGGATGCGGTCCTGGCCCGGTTCATACCAGAACCAGCGCCGCGCGGCCTCGGTCACCGCGGGATCGAGTTCGGCCACCGTCACGCGCACCGGCGTGCCCGCGGCATGCCAGGCGCGCGGCACCGAATAGGTGCCGCCGCCGATCAGAAAGGCGCTCCAGTCCGGCCGGCCCTGCATCCGCATGGCAGGCAGCGCCGACAGCATCATCGCGTGCGCGGTCAGCAGCCGGGCGGGATCGGGGCTGGCAATGCCGTGCACCAGATGGTCCAGCACCATCAGCCGCGCCACCTCGGGGCCGCTGTCGTCGGCGATCACGCGGATGCAGAAATAGTCGCTCTCGACCGTGCAGGGATCGGGACGGGTCAGCCCGCCCGCCGCCAGCGCCAGCACCACCATCGCCGCCAACGCGCCCTGCCCCGCCCCCTTGAACCCGCCCGCCGACGCCAGCGAGGCGATCCCCAGCGCCGCATAGACCGCCGCGACCGTGGCCAGCGTGCCCACCGATCCCAGCCACGAGATAAAGACGAACCCCGCCGCCAGCGTGCCCAGGATCGCCCCCCAGGCACCGGCCGCAAACATCGCCCCCAGCGCCCGGCCCTTGCGCGCGGGGGCGCTGGCGACCGCGATCATCGACAGGATCGGCGCGGGCACCCCGGCAAAGAACGAGGGCAGGAAGAACACCAGCGCACTCAGCACGACGATCGCCGCGACCGGATCGGGCAAGGCCGCGATCACCGGACCCGCCGTGCCACGCAACGCAAACACCGCACCCGCCGTCGCCGCCGCCGCCGCCAGCAAGGCCCAGCCATTGGCCCGCAGTGCCGCGGCGGGCGGGCGCTCGGCCAGGCGTCCGCCCACCCAATGCCCGGCCGAAAACCCGGCCAGCACCACCGCGATGACCGAGGTCCAGGTATACAGCGACATCCCGACATAAGGCGCCAGCATCCGTCCGGCCACGATCTCGACGACCAGACTGGCGGCGGAAATTGCGGCCTGGACCGCGACCAGGACCCAAAGTCGATGCATTCGCCCCTCGTTTACCGGATTGTTGACCCTGCGCGAACAACCTTAGCCACGCGGCGCGCGAAAACGCAATCGCCGAGGCCGAGACAGCGGAATTGGCGCGGTCCAGGAAACGGTCCTTGCATGGATCGGGGACGTCAACACATTGTTTACATGTTACTTTTTTGGCGGAACTGTGGCAACATTATGGCATCCGACAAGATTTTCGTGACCGTGTGGACTGTAGACTTCTGCGCGGGGCGACCAGCCAGGAGATGTGACAGATGTTCAATTTCGGTGGATTGCAAAGCTTCGGGAGCGCCTGCAGGACGGTCTTCGAAACCATGGCCGGCGGGCGCGGCGGCCACGATGCCTGGGGGCGCGACGACGACGACCGCGGCCACAAAGGCGGGCGCGACGGCGACCGCGACGACCGGCACGACGATCACAAGGGCGATCACAGCGGGCATGGGGACCAGCATGGGCATGGCGACGATGACAATCATGGCGGTCATTCTGACGGTCACGACGGCCATGATGGCGGCCATGGTGGCGGCCATGGTGACGGGCAGGACTGCGGCGACGGCACCTGCAACGGCGCGGCGAACGGCGTGGACATCTCGATCCCCGAGAACGCCCATGTCGCGATCATGGTGATCGAGAACGACCCCAGCAACGACACCTATGACGATTACCTGCGGGTTTATGCGGACGATGTGCAGGACCCGTCGAATCTGAACGACTACATCGCCGCCGCCGAAGAGGAATACGCCGCGCGCGGCAACAGCCTCGATTCGTGCAAGGAGGTGATGAAGGTGGTGGTCGAAAACGACCAGCACCAGGTCATCAAGGTGCTCTACAAGGACACGGACGGCACCTTCACCGACCACGACCCCAGCCAGGGCGATCCCTCGGGCAACGGCGGCGCGAACGACGATCAGACGACCGACCACACCGGCGACGACGATGCCGACGGCGACCGCGACCATGGCGGCCATGACCACGACGAAAAGGGCCACGGCGACAGCGGGCACGGGGACCAGTCGTGCGGCGGGCTGTTCAAGTTCGGTCGCCACGACACCGAGGACCACGCCGCGCGCGACGATCACAACGACGACGACTCGGGCGACCACGGTCACGGCCACGGGCACCACTTCGCCTTTTTCTGAGCCGACGATCCGCGAGTGTTCAGGGCCGGGGCAGATTGCCCCGGCTTTTCACATGCCTGAGCACCAGATGGGTCTGCACCTGCGCGATCCCCTCCAGCCGGAAAAGCGTGCGTTCCATGAAGGCGTTGAAGGCGTCAAGATCGCGGCACAGGACCCGCAGGTGATAGTCCATCGCGCCGGTCGTGGCATAGCAATCCAGCACCTCGTCATGGCGCATCACCTCGGCGGTGAACCGTTCGACGATCTCGCGCGAATGGCGCGTCAGGGTCAGATGCAGGATCGCGTGAAACCCCAGCCCGGCGCGCGCCGCGTCCAGGTCGGCCCGATAGGCGCGGATGACGCCGGCATCCTCGAGCGCGCGCACGCGCCGCCAGCAGGACGAAGCCGACATCCCCACCCGATCCGCCAGTTCCTGGTTGGACAGCCGGGCATCCTGTTGCAACAGACTCAGCAACTTCCAATCCTGATCTTCCAACATGAGGCGCTCTTTCGGTCAATCTTTGCCAAGTTGGCCAACATGTTGGTTCATCCTTTCAAAAACGACAAGAGAAAGCGGTGTCTTTGACACCGCTTTTCACCCCGGCGGCGCTATCGTGCGACGAACAGGAGGCCCGCCATGACCGCCCATACCCCCGCCCTCGACGATTACGGCCTGGACGACCGCTATACCCGCCGCACGGGCCGAGTCTTTCTGACCGGCACGCAGGCGCTGGTGCGGGTGGTTCTGGACCAGGCGCGGCGCGACCACGAGGCGGGGCTGGACACCGCCGGGCTGGTCAGCGGCTATCGCGGCTCGCCGCTGGGCGGGGTGGACCTGGAGCTGTGGCGCCAGAAGTCCCGCCTGCAGGACGCCCGCGTCACGTTTCTGCCGGCCGTGAACGAGGACCTCGCCGCGACCGCCATCCTCGGCTCTCAGCAGGTCGAATCCGACCCGGCGGCGCAGGTGCGGGGCGTGTTCGGGCTGTGGTATGGCAAGGGCCCGGGCGTGGACCGCGCGGGCGACGCGCTGAAGCACGGCAATGCCTATGGCTCAAGCCCGCATGGCGGCGTGCTGGTGGTGGCGGGTGATGACCACGGCTGCGTCAGTTCCTCGATGCCGCATCAATCGGACGTGGCGTTCATGGCCTGGTTCATGCCCGTGCTGAACCCCGCCTCGGTGGCCGAGTTCCTGCCGTTCGGCGAATGGGGTTTCGCCGCGTCGCGCGCAACGGGGCTGTGGGTGGGATTCAAGGCCGTCTCGGACGTCGTCGAAAGCGCGATGTCGGTGGACCTGCCCGCCGACCGCGTGTTTCGCGCGCCCGACCTGCCCCGCCATGCCGACGGCCTGCACTACCGCTGGCCCGACCTGCCCGGTTTCCAGATCGAGGACCGGATGCAGGCCAAGACCCGCGCCATCCAGGCCTTTGCCGAGGCCAACCCCATCGACCGCGCCGAATACGCCCTGACGAACGCGCGATTCGGCTTTGTCACCACCGGCAAGGCGCATCTCGACCTGATCGAGGCCCTGCGGTTGCTGGGTCTCGACCGGGACGCCTGCGCACGGCTGGGGATCGACCTCTACAAGGTCGGCATGGTCTGGCCGCTGGCCCGCCGCGACGCCCTGCGCTTTGTCGAGGGCAAGGACGAGGTCATGGTGATCGAGGAAAAGCGCGGCATCATCGAGAGCCAGTTGAAGGAGTATTTCTACGACTGGGACGGCCAGAAACCGCACCACATGGTCGGCAAGACCGACGAGACCGGGCAGCGACTGGTGCCCTGGACCGGCGAGCTGTCGCCGCGTCTGCTGCTGCCGCTGATCGCGCGGCGGCTTCACCGGCTGTTCCCCGATCAGGACTTTCCGGCCCGGGCCCGGGCGCTGCTGGCGCAGGCGCCGCGCCTGTTGCAGGTCCCGGGTGCGACCCGCACGCCGTATTTCTGCTCGGGCTGTCCGCACAACACCTCGACCCGGGTGCCCGAGGGGTCGCGCGCCCTGGCGGGGATCGGGTGCCATTTCATGGCCAGTTGGATGAACCGCGAGACGACCTCGCTGATCCAGATGGGGGGCGAAGGGGTGAACCATGCGGCCGCGAGCCGGTTCACCGGGAAACCCCATGTGTTTCAGAACCTTGGCGAGGGGACGTGGTATCATTCGGGGTCGATGGCGATCCGTCAGGCGATCGCTGCCGGGGCGAATATCACCTACAAGATCCTGTATAACGACGCGGTGGCGATGACCGGCGGGCAGCCCGTGGACGGGCCAGTGAGCGTGCAGGCGATCGCCGCCGTGTGCCGGGCCGAGGGCGTGCAGCACATCGCCCTGGTGTCCGACGCCATCGACAAGTTCCGCCGCGCCGATTTCCCCGCCGGGACCCGTTTCCACGACCGCGCCGAAATGGACGCCGTGCAGCGGGACCTGCGCGGGGTCGAGGGCGTCTCGGTGCTGATCTACGAACAGACCTGCGCCACCGAAAAACGCCGCCGGCGCAAACGTGGCACCCTGCCGCCGGCGCCCCGCGTGCCGATCATCAACCCGGCCGTGTGCGAGGGTTGCGGCGATTGCTCGGTCGCGTCGAACTGCCTGTCGGTGGAACCGGTCGAGACCGACCTGGGCCCCAAGCGGCGCATCAACCTGTCCACCTGCAACAGCGACCTGTCCTGCCTGGACGGGTTCTGCCCCTCGTTCGTCACCGTCGCGGGGGCCGCGCGCCGCAAACCCGCGCCCGACGCCCGCCCCGACCTGGACGCGGCGCTGGCCAGCCTTCCGCTGCCCGATCTGCCCGCCCGGTCGGTCTGGGATCTGTTGGTCACCGGCGTCGGCGGCACCGGCGTCGTCACCGTGGGCCAGATCGCCGCGATGGCCGCGCATCTGGAAGGGCGCGGCGTCTCGGTCCTGGATTTCACCGGATTCGCGCAGAAATTCGGCCCGGTTCTCAGCTATCTGCGAATCGCCGCCCGGCCCGCCGATCTGACGCAGGTGCGCATCGACGCGGCCTCGGCCGATGCGCTGATCGGCTGCGACATCGTCGTGTCCAGTTCGCCCAAGGCCTCGGCCTGCCTGTCGCCCGCGACCCGCGCGGTGGTGAACCTGGCCGAGATGCCGACCGGCGACATCGTGCTCGATCGCGACGCCTCGCTGCGGGTTCCGGACCGGGTCGCGGCGCTCTCGGGCGCGGTCGGCCAACTGGGCACGCTGGACGCCGGCCGCCTGGCCGAGGGGTTGCTGGGCGACACCGTCTTTGCCAACATGATGATGCTGGGTTTCGCGTGGCAGTCGGGCCTGGTCCCCGTAGGGCTCGACGCCTTGCACCGCGCGATCGACCTGAACGCGGTCGCGGTCGCGGCGAACCGGCGGGCCTTTGCGCTGGGCAGGCTCGCGGCGGCGGACCCGGCGGTCTTCGCCGAAAAGCCCGCCCCCGTCGAATCCGCCGACGCGCTGGTCGAACGCCGCGCGGCGGCGCTGACGGCCTATCAGAACGCAGCCCTTGCCACGCGGTTCCGCAATGCCCTGACCCCGGTTCTGGGCGACGCCGATCTGACCCGCGCCGCCGCAAACAGCCTGTTCAAACTGATGGCCTACAAGGACGAATACGAGGTCGCGCGCCTGCACCGCGATCCCGCCTTTGCCGCGCGGATCGCGCGGGATTTCGGACCCGACGCGCGCCTGACCTACCACTTGGCCCCGCCCCTGCTGCCCGGGCGCGACGGGCGCGGGCGGCCGCGCAAACGCCGCTTCCCGGGCTGGGCTATGGGACCTGCCTTTGCCCTTCTGTCGCGGATGAAGGGGCTCAGGGGCACGGTTCTGGACCCGTTCGGGCATACCGCCGAGCGGCGCATGGAACGCGATCTGATCCCCTGGTTCGAGGGGGTCATCGGCCAGGCCGCCACGCTGGCAAGGAGCGACCGGCGCAACGACGCGCTGCGCGTGTTGCAGGCGCCAATGGGGATGCGCGGCTTTGGTCCGGTCAAGCGGGCGGCCGTCGAACGGGTCCAGGTCGAGGTGGCGGCGCTGCTGCGCGATCAGACCCAGGTGTAGCCGAACACCAGCCCGAAATCGCGCGCCGCCAGCGGGTGGTTGCCGCGTCGGGCCCCGCGCAGCCACAGCCGGCCGTGCACCTGCGTGTCGTCGAACCGCGCCGCGCTGGCAAAGGCGGCGGACTGGGCCCAGAAGCCGCCCAGAAACTCGGACCCGGTGAAATCCACGGCGCCCCCCTGGACCCGCGCAAAGTCCGCGTTGCCAAAGCAGATGAGGTCGCGGAAATCGCCGGCCGGCAGGAGCGCCGCGTCGAATCGGGCGATGCCGCGGAACTCGGCGCCCCGGAACGCGGTGGCGTCGTCAAAGCGCGCGCCGTCGAAGCGCGCGTCGTTGACGAACAGCGCGCCCGAAAAATCGGCCCCCGCAAAGTGACAATTCGAGAACCAGCTCAAACCCTCGAACCGGGCACCGCGTGCGCACACCGGCGCGCGGAATCGGGTGCCCGTGAAATCCGCCCCGCGCAGGGTCAGTCCGCTCAGGTCCAGGGGTTCGTCCACCGTCAGGCCGCGCAGGTCCTCGGCCTGGCCGTGGACCCAGGGGCGTCCGAGCGCGGCGCGGATCTCGGCGGCCCGCATCACGCCAGCGCCGGTTCGGCCAGCGCGATCACCGCCTCGGCCCAGGGATAGGCCAGATCGTCGGCCATGTCGTCTCCCGAGGCGTCATGCGTGACGCGCGCGCCCAGCAAGGTCGCGCCGGCGGCCAACATCATCTCTTCCAGGCGTTTGCCGCCGAAATTGAACGTCTCGGGGTATTCGCTGTCGCCCATGCCGAACACCGCGAACTGCACGCCCGCAAGATCCGGCGCCTGCGCGGCCATCGCCGCGCCGAACGGTTGGGCCGAGGCCGGCAATTCGCCGTCGCCATAGGTCGAGGTGACGATCAGATACAGCGTGCCCGTGTCAAACGATGCGGGCGCGAAATCGCACAGGTTGGTCACCGTGACATCGTGGTCGGACAGATGCGCGGCGATGTCCTCGGCCAGCATTTCGGCATTGCCGGTTTCGGTTCCATAGAGAATGGCGATCTGCATCAGTGTTCTCCCGTCTGGCGTGCGAGGCGCAGCATCCCCGCAAGATCTGTCATCTTGGCGCGCACCCGGCCCTCGGGCGCGGCGGCGCGTTCGGCGGCGTCGATGCGCAGCCAACCGGCGTAATCGGTGGCGCCCGCAAGCACCAGGCCAGGCCGACCCGGTCCCTGCGGCAAGTCGGCGGCGATCCGGGCGGCAATCGTCTGGGCGTCGGCGCGGTTCTCGGGGATCGTGCCGCGCGGGCCACGCCGCACCCAGCCGACAGCATAGAGTCCCGGCCCCAGCACGCCGTCTTCGGACGGGGCCCAGCCTGGCGCACCATCGAAGCCGATCGCGGTCAGAACCGTGTCGGCCTCCAGGGAGGTGCCATCGGCAAAGGCGACGCCCTCGACCCGGTCGCTGCCCAGAATGCGCGTCGGAACCAGGCCAAAGCGGAAGGTCAACCGCTTGCGCGCGCCCTCCGGGGCGTGGCCGTCGATCGCTTGCAGGGCCTCGACGATCTTGCCCTCGCCCGTCAGGTCGCGCACCGCGATCGCACAGCTTTCAAGCCGGCCGAGTTCCTTCAGCATCACCGGATCGAACTTGGCCGCTTCGGCGCGCGAACGGCCGACGATGGTGATCTCCTCGACCCCGGCGCCCGGGTCCAGCGCCATGTCCGAACCGTGGAACTCGTCTGGCCGCTTGGCCAGGATCCGCACCAGGTCCACCGCGACATTGCCGTTGCCGATGACCACCACGCGGCGACCGATCTGCGGAACCGGTTCGCCCGGAAAGCCGTTCCAGGCGCGTGTCACGGCACCCGAACCAAAGACACCGGGCAGGTCCTGCCCCGCGATGCCCAACCCGCGGTCCTGCGACAGACCGGTCGCCAGAACCACCGCGTCATAGGCATCGCGCAGCGCCTCAAGCGTCACGTCGCGGCCCAGCGTGACATGGCCCGCAAAGCCGATACCCTGGCGTTCGAACAGCCGTTCGAACTGCCGGATGACGCTTTTCGTTCCCTGATGATCCGCCGCCACGCCGTAGCGGATCAGGCCATAAGGCACTGGCAAGGCATCGAAAATCGTGATTTCGGCATCCGGGCGCGATTTCGCCAGCGCCTGGGCGACATAGCAGCCCGAGGGGCCGGCCCCGATGATCGCGACGCGGGGCATCACAGCCTCGCCCAGGGGTGCGGGCGCCCGGTCAGATCGACGTAGAGCGACTTTTGCGCCATGTAGGCGCGGATCCCCTCGCGCCCTTTCTCGCGGCCCAGCCCGGCGTCCTTTTCGCCGCCGAACGGGGTCGAGATCGAGAATTGCTTGTAGGTGTTGATCCACACCGTGCCCGTGGTGATCGCGCGCGCGACGCGATACGCGCGGGGAAAATCCCGCGTCCAGATCCCGCAGGCCAGGCCATAGGCGTTGTCCTCGGATTGGGCGATCACGTCCGCCTCGTCGTCAAAGGGCAACACGGCCAGAACCGGGCCGAAAACCTCGTCGCGGCAGAGCGCGGCGGTGTTGGGCAGGCCCGCCAGGATCGTCGGCAGATAGTAGCTGCCCTTTTCGAACTCCGCGCCCTCGGGGGGGGCGCCGCCACACAGGACCTCGGCGCCGTCAGCCAGGGCACGGGCGACGTGACCGGCGACCGCGTCGCGGTGGTCGTGATGGATCAGCGGCGCGACCTGCGTGTCCGCGTCGAACGGGTGGCCCACCACCAGCCGCCGGGTCGCCGCGACCAGCCGGGCGACGAAATCGTCGAACACCGCGCGCTGCACGAACAGCCGCGAGCCGGCGATGCAGCTTTGCCCGGTCGAGCTGAAGATCCCGTAAAGAACCCCCGCGACGGCAAGGTCCAGATCGGCGTCGGCGAACACGATGGTCGGGGATTTCCCGCCCAGTTCCAGCGACACCGGCATCAGCTTTGCCGCCGCCTGCGCGGCGATGCCGCGCCCGGTCGTGGTGCCGCCGGTGAAGCTGATCTTGCGCACCAGGGGATGCGCGACCAGCCGGTTGCCGACCGCGCGCCCCGATCCGGGCAGCACCGAGAACAATCCCTTGGGCAGCCCGGCCGCGTCGATGATGCGCGCAAGCTCCAGCGCCGTCAGGGGCGACCAGCTTGCCGGTTTCAGCACCACCGCGTTGCCCGCCGCCAGCGCCGGCGCCACCTTCTGGGCGTCCGAGGCGATGGGCGAGTTCCAGGGCGTGATCGCGCCGACGACGCCCAGGGGCTCGTGCACCGACAGCGTCAGATAGTCGCCGCGCGGCACGGTCATCGTGTCGTCCAGCGTTTCCAGCGCGGCGGCCATGTAGCGGAAGGTTCCCGCCGCCGAGCCCGCCAGCGCCGCCGTCTCGCGCAGGGTCTTGCCCGTGTCGCGGCTCTGGATCTGGCTGATGCGCTGGATGTTGGCCTCGATCCCGTCGGCGATGCGGGTCAGCAGCCGCGCGCGCTCGTGCGGACGCAGGGCGCGCCAGGCGGGGTCGGCCTGGGCCCGCGCGCCGGCTTCGATCGCGGTATCGACCTGCGCCGCGCTGGCGCCCGCGAGCACCCGGTTCACATCGCCATCGGCGGGAAAAACAGATGTGATTTCATCGCCCTCGCCCGCCACCCACTGGCCGGCCAGAAACAGGCGCCCGTCCGGAAGTTCGGTCATATCGCCACCTTGCGGGTTCGGTTCAGGACCGCGCGCGCGACGGAATAAACGGTCGTCACCGAGGTCTTGGGATTGTCCGGCGAGGGGTTCCCCTCGATCCGGATGGTATAGTTCGCGGCGCCGGCGCGGACGGTGTATTCGTGGATGTTCCTGGTCACCTCGGGGTCGGCGATCAGGCGCACCTGCGTCGCCTCGAACCCCAGACCGGCCAGCGCCAGGGTCGCGGCGACATTGGCATTCTTGGGGTATTGCGTGGCCGCATCCCGGGCGTTGCCGGTGAAAAAGACCGCTTCACGGGTCAGCGCGGGCAGGTCCAGAAGATCCTCGGCCGGGGTGCCCGACCAGGCCATGGGCGGCTTGCGGCCCGAATAGGTGACGCTTTCGATCCCCGAGGGGCGCAACGCCGACAGGATATCGACCCCGCCGATGGCGCCCGCGGGCAAGGTGATGCGCGTGCCGCCCTCGGCCGCGGCCCGTTCCACCGCATCGAGCAGCGCCGCGTCCGCCAGCGCCCCGATCGAGACGATCAGAACCTCGATCCCGGCGCGCAGCACGGCGGTGGCATGGGCTTGCACGGCGGCGTGGCCCGCGCATTCGACCACCAGGTCGGGCCGCGCCTGGATCAGTGGCGCCGAATCCGTGTAAACCGCGCTTTCGCCAGCGAAATCCTGCGCCAGGGCGGTGCGGGTCGCGTCGGCGAATTCGGGCAGGGACACCACGCTGACGCGCGAGATGGCGGCGTTTTCGCGCGCCAGGACCCCCATCAGCGTGCGGGCGATGTTGCCATATCCAATGAGACCCAGATGCATCACGCCACCTTTCCCGCGGCGCCCGCCGGCGGTCCGGCGAAGCTTTCGGCAAAGGGACCGATGGCCAGCATGTCCACCTCGATCAGCACGGGGCCGGGTTCGGCCAGCGCCGCGTCCAGCGTGGCGGCGAAATCGGCGATCGCGGCGACCTTGCGATGCGCCAGCCCGATCGAGGCACAATGCGCCCCGAAATCAGGCGTGTGCAGCGCGGAATAGTGATACCGGCTGTCGTATTGGGCGTCCTGGATGTTGCGGATGACGCCATAAGCCTTGTCGTTCATCAGCACATAGACCAGCGGGGCCTGTTCCTCGACCGCGGTGATCATCTCGGCGATGCCCAGTTGCGTGCCCCCATCGCCCAGCAGCACGATGGCCTTGCGGTCCGACGCGAGGGCCGCGCCGATTCCCATCGCCACCCCCTGCCCGATGCCGCCCCCCAGCGCGTGCACGCCCAGATGCGGTTCGGCGACCCGCACATAGCGGTTGCCAAAGGTCGAGTTCGAGATCGTCACGTCGCGCACCCAGGGGTGCCGCCCCTCGGCCACGCGCTCGCACAGGGTTTCGGCCAGCGCCTCGTAGGGGCCCAGCCGGCTGCGCAGCGCGCCTTCGGACTGGGCGCGCGCGGTGGCCACGTCAAAGGCCAGGTTCGGGTCCACCTCGAGCCGGGCGGGCAGACGATCCAGCAGGCGGCGCAGGGTTTCGGCGGCATCGCCGTGGGCGAACAGGTCCACCGGATAGTTGCGCCCGCCCTGGCTGGGTTCGGCGTCGATCTGGGCCAGCGGCCGCGGCAGGCGCATGGCGTTGTTCAGCGTCTCGTTGCCCCTGAGGCGCGAGCCGACGACCAGCATGAAATCCGAACGCGCATACAGCGCCTGCGCCTCGGGGGTCATGTTGAAGGCCCCCAGATTGGCCGGGTGATCCTCGGGCACGATGCCGCGTCCCTGGGTCGAGGTGACACAGGCGAACCCGCGCGCGACCAGTTCGCGCGCCTCGGCGCAGGCGCCGCGCGCCCCCCCGCCCAGCCAGAGGATCGGGCGCCGGGCCTTCAGCACCATCGCCGCCAGCGCGTCCAGCGCCGCGTCCGAGGCCCGGGGCCGCTGCGGTTCCGGCGCGAACACCGGGGCCGCCCCCTCCATCCGGGCGCGCTGCACGTCCACCGGGATTTCCAGCGCCACCGGGCCGGCCGGGGCCGAAACCGCCGCCGAAACCGCCGCCGTCAGCGCGCCGATGGCGCCGCCCGCGCTCCACATCCGCACATAGGTCTTCGAGATGCCCTTGAGCATCTCGTGCTGGCGCGGCACATCGTGGATCGGCGCACGGTCGCGGTCGGCAAAGGCCAGATCCACGGTCGAGGTGATGTGCAACAGCGGCGTGCCGGCGGTCAGGGCCTCGACCTGGGCGCCGGCCGCGTTGCCCGCCGCCGTTCCCGTCGAGGTCAGGACCACCCCCATCTTGCCCGACACCCGCGCATAGGCGTCGGCCATGTTCATCGCCCCGGCCTCGCCCCGGGCGGGAACGAAGCGGATGCGCCCCTGGCGCGCCACGGCGTCCAGGATCGGCATGTTGTGGATCGAGATCACGCCGAACATGACCTCGGTGCCGATCTCGGCCAGATAGCGGGCGATGAATTCGCCGACGGTCTCGACCGTCACGCTGGTGTCCATTTTCATCGCTTCCCCCCTCAGATGTGACGCGACAGCCCGCCCGAAACCTCGAGCTGGGCGCCAGTGATGTAGCTGGCCGCCCGCGAGCCCAGAAAGGCGATGGCGGCGGCGGCTTCTGCCGGATCGCCCAGACGGCCCAGCGGAATACCTTTGGATCGGGCGAGATCGCCATACCATTCCTCGCGGCTGACCGACTGGTCGGCGCGGGCGGCAAAGCGGCGGGTCCATTGGCCCGAACTGACAAGCCCCAGCAGGATCGAATTGACCCGCACCTCGGGTGCCAGCTCGATGCTGAGGGATTTCAACAGGTTCTGCACGCCCGCGCGGGCCGACGCGGTGCAGACCATGTGCGGTTCCGGCTGGGTCGCCAGCAGGGAATTCACCGCGATGATGGCCCCCCGGGCGGCGCGCAGCATCGGCAGGAAGGCGCGCGTCGGGTTGATCTGGCTGAACAGCTTCAACTCGTATTCGGCGCGCCAATCGTCGTCCGAGGTGTCGGCAAAGGTGCTGACCCGGCCCTGACCGGCGTTGTTGACCAGCAGGTCGCAGCCGCCAAAGCGTGCCTCGACCGCGGCGGCAAAGGCGTTGACGCTGGCCGCGTCCAGCACGTTCACGGCCTGCGCCAGCACCCGGTCGGCGCCAAAGTCGCGGACCAGAACCGCCGCCACGTCCATCAGACGCCCCTCGCCGCGCGCGCAGAACGCGACCGAGGCCCCCTGCTCGAGCAGCAGCCGCACCGTCGCCAGCCCGATGCCCGAGCTGCCGCCCGTCACCACCGCGACCTGTCCCTCATAGGGCGGTTTCATGCCTTTGCCCCTTTCGCAAGTTCGGGAAAGCCCGGATCGGGGCGGCCCTGCATCACGGTGCGTTGCGCTGTCGTCGGCGCCCCGGCCGTCATCCACTGATCCATCTTTTCCGGCACGTCCCGCGGCCAGACCTGGGCCTGATGCGTGGCCTCGTCGATCTGCTGCAACTCGCTGGTGAACTCGATGCAGAACCCCGAAGGCGAGACGAAATAGGCAAACGGGTTGTTGCCCGGCCCGTGACGGCCCGGCCCCCAGGTGGGCACGATGCCCTTTTCGCGCATCCGCCCGATCGAGCGCATGAATTCATTGATCGACGGCAGCTCGAACGCGACATGGTTCACGCTGGCATAATGGCCGCGCACCAGCGCGATCGAATGGTGGTCCGAGGCACAGCGCAGGAACACCATCTGATCGGCGCTGTAGTCGGACACGCGAAAGCCCAGCGAGCGAATATACCAGGCTTCGAGCCCCTCCATGTCGGCGGTGTTCAGCACCACATGGCTGACCTTGCGCGGGCGCGCCCAGTGCGGGGCCTCGGGCAGGCTGCGGGCCTCGGCGCGGAATCGCAGACGGCGATGGTCGGGATCGAGGATCTCGAACCCCCAGCCACCGACCCAGTCGTCAAAGGCGGCGGGCGCGCCCAGCACGGTGGCGCCCTCGGCGGTCGCATGGGCGTGCAGGCGCGCGACCTGGTCGCGGTCGTCCATGGCGAAATCGACATGGTCGATGCCATAGACCGGCCCGTCCTTCAGGCCATAGAGAAAGGCGTTCGTGCCGGTGCCGCGCAGCCAGACGGTGCCGGGTTCCTCGGCTGCCAGGTCAAGACCCCAGCTGTCGGTATAGAACGCTTTGGTGGCCGTGATGCCGGGCGCGCGCATGACGATGCCACGCAGGGCACCCACAAGATGGTCGCTCATCGGATTGCTCCTGTCGGGGCGCAGGCAGCCTGCGCGAGAAGGGTTTCGGCCAGCGCCCTGGGCGCCTGCAACGGCAGCGCGTGGCCACAGTCGGGCACCAGGGTCAGCCCCGCGGGGTTCGGCAGGGCGGCATGGGCGCGCCGGGACTGTTCGGGCGGGGTGACGATATCCTCGGCGCCGACGATGACAGCCGTGGCTGTGGACAGGCTTGCGCAATCGGCCGCCAAATCGCCCGAGGCCAGCATCCGCATGGCCTGTGCATAACCCGGAAGGGTCACGCTCTTCATCGACGCCTCGACCGCCGCAACCAGGGCGGGATTCGCCTCGGGTCGGTGGATCAGGCGCGGCGCGCGGGATTTCGAAAATTCAACCGGACCAAGAGCTTGAAGATCATCGATCCGTGCCTGGTGACGCGACGCCAGGGTTTCCCCCGGGCTCACGCCGCCCCCTTGCGCGCAGGACACCAATGTCAGGCTTTTCAGCGCCTGTGGATAATTTCGTGCATAAGATGCGGCGATCAGCGTGCCGAGGGAGTGCCCGACACAATGAAAGTCTGACAATTCAAGAGCATTTGTCAGGCGTTCCAGCGCGGCGGCGTAGTCCCGCGCGACGGGCCAATCCTGCGCCAGCGGGGCCGAGGCGCCGTAGCCCGGTGCATCCCAGGCAATCAACCGCCAGCCGGGCAAATGCGTGGCCAAGGCCTGCCAACCCGCCGCGCGCGAGCCGATGCCATGCAGACACACCAGCACCGGCCCGGCCCCGGGGCGCTCGCGCCAGGCGATGCCGCCGGTGTGCTGATCGCGCCAGTCAGCCATTGAACACGAACCCGTTGTTCACCGGCAACACCTGGCCGGTCAACGTCAGCGCCGCCTCCGAGGCGAGGAAGACGATGGTGCCCGTGATCTCGTCCGCGGCCTGGGGGCCGGGAACGGCCCGGCCCTCGGCATAGAGACGGTGCCGGGCCTCGGGGACATAGTCGGTGCTTTCGGTGGTCAGGATGCCCGGCGCGACGCAGGTCACCCCGACGCGGTCCTTGCCCAATTCGCGCGCCAGGGACCGGGTCATGGCCATCACCGCCCCCTTGGACGCGGTATAGGACAGCAGGTTGGGCGCGCCCCACAGCGCGGTATCCGACGCCACGTTGACCACCCGCCCCGACCCCGAAGCGCGCAGCAGCGGCGCGACCGCCCGGGTCATCAACCAGGTGCCGCGCACGTTGACCCGCATCACCCGGTCCCAGAGTTCGAGCGCGATGTCCTCGAATCCCATGCCGCCCACATCGGTCGCGACGGCACCGTTGTTGACCAGCGCGTGCAGCACGCCCTCGCGCTCGGCGATCCGCGCGGCCAGCGCCTCGATCGCGGCGGGATCGCCCAGATCGACGGGTTCGGCCCGGCCGCCGACCTCGGCCGCGGTCGCCTGAACCCCGGCCAGGTCGATGTCGGCCAGCACCAGCCGGGCGCCCGCGGCGGCACAGGCGCGGGCGATCTCGCGCCCCAACCCGCGCGCCGCGCCGGTGATCAGCAAGGTGCGCCCGGCCAGCGTCATTCCGCCGCCACCTGGGCCTGCTCGGCCTCGATCTGCTCCTTGGCGGCGCGCGTCAGGATCTGGCGAATGCGGCTGACGCCGACGTCGTGCTGATACAGCATCTCGCGGCGGCGCGCGTCGTCCGGCATCCCCTCGAGCATGACGCGGTCCTGTTCCAGGACGTTCCAGTGATGCTCTTCCAGTTTGGCGCGATAGAGGAACCGCCAGCTCGAGGCCGCGAGGCCCGTCACCTTGCGCAGCCGCCAGAAGAAGACCTTGCAGGTGGTGGCATCGACCGGCGTCGCAAAGCCGACGATGCGCATGTTGCCCCCCGGCCCGGCGGCGGGCGGATAGGGAATGTCCAGGAAGCAATACATGTTGCCCGGATGCACCACGAATTCCGACCAGTCGAAATTGTCGCCGACCTGCCCCACGCGGGTGATGTGGAACCCGTGCTCGGTCTTGTCCAGCTTCATCAGGTCCTGCTTGGAACCATAGGCCAGAGTGAAGCTTTCGGAATGCAGGTAGCAGCCGTGCATCGGGTCGGCGAGGTTGTCCAGCGCGTAGCGGTAGTTCGCTTCCCAGACCGAGGTGCACAGGAACCCGGTCCATTCGCCGCCGGTCAGTTCGGGCGGCATGACCAGTTCGGGCGGTTCGGGCTGGGTCACCGAGGGGACATAGACGAAAACCGCGTCCGAATGTTCGGTCACATGAAAGGATTTCAGCGCCTTGCGCCTCTCGAGCGCGCATTCCGGCATGGCCGGAACGCGCACCACCACCCCCTCGCCATCGACGACGACGCCGTGATAGCGACATCCGATGTTGCCTTCGTGGATCTCGCCATAGCTGAGCGGGGCACCGCGGTGGGGGCAAAAATCCTCGATGCACTTGATCGTGCCGTCAACCGACCGCCACAGAACCAGTTTCTGGCCCAGAAGGACGGCGCCATAGGGGCGGGTCGATTTGATCTCGACCGATTTGGCGACGGGATACCACTGGCCCAGCAGGCCGGTATTCACGCGGTCTTCGATCAGGGCTTTCTTGTCGGGAAGGGCGGTCATGGGAACACCTCTGGCGAGAGTTGCGGGCGGCGGATGGGCCGGTTGCCCATCCGGCGGGCTTTCCAGGGTCGGAAGGGGCGGCACGCCCCTTCGCTTTGCGATCAGCCGGCGGCCTTGGACCCTTTGGGGCGCGGAATCTTGGCGACAGGATGCTCGGGCGGATAGGTGGGCGTCACCGGCTTGGGGTTGCCGATCAGGACGCACATCAGCGCCTCTTCGATCCCTTCGTTGCGCAGACCGCGATAGACACCCGGCGGCACCGACACCAGGTCGCGTTCGGTCAGCACGGTTTCCACCATCTCGCCCTTGTGCTCGATGAAGAAGCGGATCTTGTGGCCCTTGAGGATGAAGAAGATTTCCTCGGCGTCGCGATGGATGTGCAGCGGCCCTTCGCAACCGGCGGGCAGCACCATGGTGGAAAAGGTGAAATGCTCGGCCGGAACCACGTTTTCGTCGGCATCGACCCCGGTCGCGCCAGTGCCGACATAGCGCATCTGCGCGCGCCGATAGACCGGGTCGTAATCGGCCTGGAATTTCAGCGCGTCCCAGTCGAGGGTGCGGGTCGCATAGGTCGCGGTGCGGCTCTGGATCCAGCTTTCCAGCGTCTTGCCCTCGGGGATGACCACGTCATCGGGTTCGATCGAGGGGAATTTCATGGGAGCGGTGCTCATGGGTGACTCCTGCGGTTTCGGAGGGGGCGCGGCGGGCTTTCAGACCTGGCCGCGAGGGAATTCAGTGGTCCTTCTTGGGGATGTAGTGCAGCAGCCGCTCTTCCGCCCAGACCAGGACCGAATAGAGCGCGATGCCGATGATCGTCAGCAGCACGATGGCGTTGAACACCATCGCCGCGTTGGCCTGCCCACCGCCGTAGCTGATGAGAAAGCCAAGCCCGGTGTTTCCGCCGACCAGCTCGCCCACCGTCACGCCGATCACGGCCAGCGTCGAGGCGATGCGCAGCCCCGCCATGAGGTTGGGCAGGGTCGAGGGGAATTCGACCTTCTTGAAGATCTCCCAGCGGGTCAGCGAATAGGCGCGCGCCAGGTTGACCATGTCGCGGTCCACCGTCTTCATCGCCGCCAGCACGTTCACCAGGACCGGAAAGAAGACGATCAGCACCGTGACCAGCAGCTTGGGCGTGGAATTGTAGCCGAACCACATGATGAACAGCGGCGCAAAGGCGACCTTGGGGGCGATCTGCAAGGCCAGGATATAGGGCGACAGGACGCGCTCCCAAAAGGCGGACAACCCCAGCAGATAGCCGATCGCCGCGCCCAGGCCCGAACCGATGGCAAAGCCCAGGACGGTGAAAATCGCGGTCGAGGCCAGGTTCGCGATCAGATTCTCGCGGCGATACATCCGGCCCAGTTCCGTCAGCATGTCGGACACCGTGGGAACGATGTATTTGGGCACACCCAGCGCCGGCGGCAGAAACTGCCAGACCAGCAGCAGCAGGGCCAGGATCGCCACGGCGACGAATTTCTGCGTGGTGGCTTGCGACATCGGGGGTCCTCGGAAGGCTTGGGGACAGGCAAGGGAACCCCGCCGCCATCGGTGCGCGATGGCGTGACAGCGGCGGGACGCGAGGGTGCGTGGCTCAGTTCGCGATGAACTGGTTGGTGTAGGCGTCTTCCACCGGGACGGCGCCGGTCACCAGATCGTTCGCGACATAGAAGTCGTCGGCGGCCTGCAATTGCGCCGGATCGAAGGCTCCCAGCGGGCGGTCCCCGTCGGGCGCGTAGACGCTGTCCACATACATGCGCATGATGCGTTCGATCTGATCGACGGCCTCGGCATGGCGCGGCACCAGCGTGACATAGTCGAGCGCGGCCTGGTGCGGATCGGCCATGATGTCACGCACCGCGTGCAGCGTGGCGTTGACAAATCCCTGCACCGCCTCGGGGTGGCTGGCGATATAGGCGTCCGAGGCGATGATCGCCTGGGCCTGCGACGGGAAGTAGTTGCGCGCGGGCGTCACGGTCAGCGGCACGCCGGCGTCCTCGATCGCGACGATCCATTCCGGCACGCCCGACATCGCGTCCAGGGCTCCGCCGATCATGTTCTGGATGATGCCGCCCGGGCCAAGCGCCTGGACGTTCGCGTCCGACCGGGTGATCCCCTCGGTCGCAAGCACCGCCACCAGGTTGTAGAAGGTCGTATCCTGGAAGCCGATCACGCCGATGTCGCGGCCACGCAGATCGGCCACGCCGTTGATGCCGCGATCGTTGCGCCAGGCGATCTGGGTGATCCCCTGCCCGCCCAGCAGCGCGACGCCGCGAATGGCCAGCCCGTTGGCGCGCACGATCAGCGCGGTGTCGCCCATGCCGCCGCCCAGGTCGGCGTTGCCCACGGCCACCTGCGTCGCCACGTCGGCGCCGCCCTGCCCGGTGCGGAAGGTCACGTCCAGCCCCGCGTCGGCGTAATAACCCTTGCCCAGGGCCAGTTGGAACGGCGCAAAGGCCGGCAGGAAATCGGGCGCCGGGAACAGGTAGGTCACCGCCGTCTGCGCGGACGCGGCAAAGGCCGAAACCGCCAGTGTGGCGGCGGCGGCAAGGCCAAGGATCGTCTTCTTCATGGTTCGTTCTCCCGTTGGTTGGTCTTGAGGGGGTCAGGCCGCGCGCTGATCGAGGCGCAGCAGCGTGAAGATCTCGCTGGCGTGCTGATGAATTTCGGGCATCTGGCGGCGATGCAGCGGGTGCGCGCGGTCCGGCAGGTCGATCGGGATCTCGCGCATCACGGTGCCCGGACGCTCGGACAGGACCAGCACCCGATCGGACATGATGACGGCCTCGGACAGGTCATGCGTGATCAACAGCGTGGTAATCCCGGCCTCCTGGATCGTTTCCGCGAAACTGTTCTGGATCAGCAGCTTGGTCTGCGCGTCCAGGGCCGAGAACGGCTCGTCCAGCAAGATGATCGCGGGGTCGATCGCCAGCGTGCGCGCCAGCGCCGCGCGCTGCCGCATCCCCCCCGACAATTGATAGGGATAGTGGTCCTCGAACCCCTTCAGGTGGCAGCGGTCCAGTTCGAACAGCGCGCGCTCGCGGCGCTCGGCCTTGGGCACGCCGCGCGATTCCAGCCCGAATTCGACGTTCTTGATGATGGTCCGCCACGGCAGCAGAAGGTCCTTCTGCAACATGAAACCGACATGCGGGTTGGGTTTGGTCACCACCTCGCCCGACACGCGGACCTCGCCGCCGGTCGGTTGGTAAAGCCCCGCCGTCATGCTGAGGATCGTCGATTTGCCACAGCCCGAGGGGCCGACGACGGCGACGAATTCGCCCTCTTCGACCTTGAAATTGATGTCGCGAACGGCGGTCAGGTCCTTGCCGTCGGGCAAGGTGAAGGTCTTGGTGACGCCCTTGAACTCAAGCGCCATACCCGTGCTCCAGATAGGCGGAGTCCAGATCGGCATTCAGCGCGGCCAGCTCGGATTCGAGCAACCCGAGGTCCCAGTCGCTGCGCCCCGACAAGGGCGCGACCAGGCCACGCGCCTTCAGACCCTCGGCGACCCGGGCGAAATCGGCGCCCTTTTCGGCCAGAAGCTCCATCATCGCCTCGGCCAGCGCGGTTTCGGCAGCGGTCAGCGGACGGCCCAGCGACTGATGGGCCAAGGCCGGGCGGCTGGTGTCACGGGCGCGTTGCGAAAGGCGGTCCTTGAAACTGTCCATCGTGGCTCCTCCGGTCTCAGGGCGTGGGCGTCGGCCCATGTGTTCATATATTAACAGCATGTTCATTATTGGCTGGCTAGCGGCGCGGGTCAAGAAAAAAACCGGGCCCGCCACACATTCCTTCATAACCTGCTCAAATTCCAAGCGTCCCGCGCGGATTGCGGCGGACGGACGAAGCCCCTATGCTGGAATCTGTTCAATATTGAAGGCTTTGACCGTGCCCGATACCGATCTGTCCGAGACCGACACCGAGTCCGGCCCCGAGTCCGCCGCCTATTCCGTTCCGCCGGTGCACCGCGCGTTCACCCTGCTGCGCCACATCGCAGCCGGGGGGCGGTGCCGCAATGCCTCGGCCACGGCGCGCGAACTGGGCATCAACCGCACCACGCTGATCCGCCTGCTGCACACGCTGGAAGCCGAGCGGATGATCGAATCGGTCGATGACGGGCTGAGCTGGCAACTGGGCCCGGGCATGATCGTGCTGGCGGCCGAGGCGCTGAAGTCGCGCGATGTGGTGCGGGTGGCGCAGCCGGTCATGGCGCGGCTGGCGGCAGATCTGGGGCTGTCGTCGCACCTGGGCGTGCTGGACGGGCGTGACATCATCTATCTGCTGCGCGAGACGCCGAACACGCATCTGGTGTCCAACGTGCGCGAAGGCTCGCGCCTGCCGGCGCACGCGACCACCGTCGGGCGGGTGCTGCTGGGCCATCTCGCGCCCGAGGATCTGGACCGGCTTTACGGTGATGCGGTTCTGGCCCGGGCGACGGACAAGACCTCGACCACGCTGGCGGCGCTGCGCGCGCAGATCACCGCCGACCGGGCCCGGGGCGCGGCCTGGAGCGCGGGCAATTTCGAACGCGGCATCGGGTCTTGCGCGGCCGCGATCCGCGATCATCGGGGGCGGGTGGTGGCGGCGGTCAACGTGACCGGGCCCGAAGACCGCTTTGCACCCGACACGCCCCAGGCCGCGCTGATCGAAGCGCGGGTGCGCGCGGCGGCCGACGAGATCTCGCGCGGGTTGGGTCATTCGGGGTGACCCGCGCGGGGGCCCCGGCCGAACCGCCTGACGCGCAAGGACGCACGCAATTTTGCCCAAGAGGTGCCGCATGACCCCTGCCCTGCAAAGCCACGCAACGCTTGCCCTCTGCCGTCTGGCACCGGTGATCCCGGTTCTGGTGATCGAGGACCCGGCCCACGCGGTCCCGCTGGCGCGGGCGCTGGTCGGGGGGGGGCTGCCGGTGCTGGAGGTGACATTGCGCACGGATTGCGCGCTCGAGGCGATTTCCCTCATGGCGCGGGTGCCCGGCGCGCGGGTCGGCGCGGGCACGGTGCTGGGCGCCCATGACGCCGAGCGGGCCCGCGCGGCGGGCGCGACCTTTGCGGTGTCGCCCGGATCGACGCCGGGGTTGGTCGCGGCGTGCACGGCACTGGACCTGCCGCTGTTGCCTGGCGCCGCGACGGCGAGCGAGGTGATGGGCCTGCTGGAGCAGGGCTATCGGACGATGAAGCTGTTCCCGGCCGGACCGGTCGGGGGGCCGGACCTGCTGAAGGCGCTGCACGGCCCCTTGCCGCAGGCGATCTTCTGCCCGACGGGCGGGATCGGGGTGCAGAATGCCGGGGCCTATCTGGCGTTGCCGAACGTGGCCTGCGTGGGGGGCAGCTGGGTGGCACCGAAACCGGCCATGGCGGCGGGCGACTGGGCGGCGATCGAGGCGCTGGCCCGCACGGCGTGCGCCTTGCGGGTGCCGTAGAAAAGGGGCGGGAGACGGGGGGCGGCGGGGGGGGTCGACGCCCCACAACCCCCCCCAGGGGGGGGACGCCCCCCATTAAAAAATCCCCCCCCCCCCCCCC
>Ga0116152_10001049_pt1 | contig 22667 bp, 19 predicted proteins | sample AD_UKC119_MetaG_FD_89894 | JGI IMG/M metagenome (GOLD analysis project Ga0116152, IMG submission 89894) | Active sludge microbial communities of municipal wastewater-treating anaerobic digesters from Hong Kong - AD_UKC119_MetaG | ecosystem: Engineered > Bioreactor > Anaerobic > Digestate...
GACCAGGCCAGGATCAGGGCGCAATTCGAGGCGAGTGCACAACGTGCTGTAGAGGAGGCGCGCCGTGACAGTGCCGAGCGGGCCCAGGCGCTGCAGAACGAACTCATGCTGAAGGAAAGAAAACTTGCCGCTTACCGCGAGACGGAACTGGCATTGCGCACCGAGAAGGCGGCGCTGGAGGAGCAGCAGCGCGAGTTGACGCTGGAAGTGCAGCGCAAGGTGGACGCCGAGAGTCAGCGCATCAAGGCGGCCGAAGCCGAGGCGTATCGCCTGCGAGAGGCTGAGTGGCGGAAGAAGATCGATGATGCGCAGAAGGCCAACGAAGACCTCAAGCGCAAACTGGAACAAGGTTCGCAGCAACTGCAGGGCGAGGTGCTCGAGCTGGAGATCGAGGGGCTACTGGCCATGGCGTTTCCCTACGACGCGATCGAGCCGGTGAAAAAAGGCGCGCGTGGTGCTGATGTGATTCAGACCGTGCGGCTGCGGTCGGGCACCGCCTGCGGTCGGATCGTGTGGGAAAGCAAACGCGCGGAAAACTGGTCGAACGCCTGGGTGGCAAAGCTGAAGGACGACCAGCAGTCGGCGGGCGGCGAACTTGCAGTCCTGGTCAGCACGGCATTTCCGGCAGGTATCGACCAGCCGATGGTCATGCACGAGGGGGTCTGGCTGGTCAGGCCCGATCTGGTCAAGGCGCTGGCCGAGGCGTTGCGCACTGTGCTGATCGAGTCACAGCGACAGAAAGCCATAGCGGCCGGCAAGGGCGAGTCGATGGAGGCCCTGTACAGCTATATCACCAGCGCCCAGTTTGCACAGAAGGTGCGGGCGGTCGTCGATGCCTACCAGCAGATGCGTGACGACCTCGAAAAAGAAAAGAGCGCGATGCTGCGGCTATGGAAGAAGCGCGAGGCGCAGCTGGAGCGCATCACCACGAACATGCTGGGGATGTGCGGTGAGCTGCAGGGTGTTTCGCAACAGGCGCTGCCGCAGCTGGAAGACATCGGATTGCTGCCCTCCTGAAGAGACTTCCAGCCTGCTCTGGGGTGTCCGCCGGACTGGTTGACGCGCCACAAATCGCGCGTGAGCCCTTCCAACCCGGCTGAAAATGCGTAAATTACGCATCTCGTTCCAGGCAGGTTCGAGTATTACCCGATGCGCCGCGTCGGGCACATCCGGGTTCACAAGCATTACGAGGGTACCCATGGCCAAGACCACCAAGAAAACCACCACCAAGTCAGCTGCACCGACATCGGTGAAGGAGCAAGTCACGCCCCGGAAGGCCGCGTCGAAAAAGGCCAGCACCAAGAAGCAGCCGGTCGCCAAGAAGGTCGCGACGAAGAAAACCGTGGCAAAGCGGGCGACCGGAAAGACGACGCCGGCGAAAAAGCCCACAAAGACTGCGGCGGTTGCCAGCGCGGCAGCACCAGCCAAGCGCGCCACACGACAAATCACCGTGGCGGATCGTCACCAGATGGTCGCCGAGGCAGCCTACCTGCGGGGCGAATCACAGGGCTTTCTGAGCGATGAACGTGAGGATTGGCTGGCTGCCGAGGCCGAGGTGGACGCCTTGCTGGCCAAGGCTAATATTCAGGTTGGCCACTGAGCCAGTCTGCGTGGCCGGCCGACCCCAGGCGTCGGCCGGCTTCAATGACGCGAGGTTTTGCGTCGAACCTCCGGGTCAGGTGACGGGAGTGCAGCGCGATGTCGATACAAAAACCACCGGGTGGGCCGCAGAACAGCAGGCTGGATCGTGTCGTGGCCGAGGCAAGGCGCGCCCGGGACGAGCGCGAGAAGGGTTACCGGGAGCGGGCGCTGAAGCTCTATCCCTGGGTGTGCGGGCGTTGCGGGCGCAGTTTCACCCACGCGAATGTGCGTGAACTGACGGTGCATCATCGTGACCACAACCACGACAACAACCCGGCCGATGGCAGCAACTGGGAGTTGCTGTGTCTTTATTGTCATGACAACGAACACCAGCGATACGAAGAACACATGGCGCGCGGCGGCAAATCCGATGCCGGTGAAAACTCGAAACAGGTGACCCATCGACCGTTCGAGGGACTGGAGTCATTGCTCAAACGTGACGAGTAGCTTTATTTCCCGGGAGCGCGGGTGACCGGCTGTACAACAGGTCCTCCGTCGCGCGTCAGCGTTTTCGCGCCCGCACAGGACGCAGTGCGATGAGGCCGACAAGAGCGGCGGCCGTTATCACCAGCAAGCTGACGGCGACGCCGAGGAAGATGCTTTCGCGCTGGGCGTTGCGGATACGTTGCGCCAGTTCGTCTTCCAGCGCATAGACCCCCATCACCCATTGTTGGTCGCCTTGCGACAGCAGCGGCATGAACATGCTGAGATAGCGCTCTTCACCGACCATGAATCGGTCGTGATAGGTGTGTTGCAATGCACTGAGATCGGGATGGCGTGCCTCCAGACGGGCACCGGCGAGGGCGGTCACGCGGTCGAGATCGGCGAGCCGCTTGAGGCGTACTGTCCCAGACTCATCGCGTTGCGCCAGGCCGGTGGGATCGGGGTGTGCCAGCACGTCGCCGTTGCTGTGGACGATGAAAGCGGCGCCGGTGGCGCCGATGCGTTGCCGGCGCAGAAAGTCCGTGAGTGCGGACAACTCGATATCTGCGCCGACGACCCCGAGAACCCTGGCGTCTGCATCACGTATTGCTGCCGCCACCGTGAGGCCGGGGCGCTGTGAAGTGTAGAAGATGTAAGGATCTGTCCAGATCTCGCGTTTCTCGCCACGCGCCATGTTGAACCAGGGACGCAGGCGCGGGTCGAAGGTGTCGTCCGGATCGTTGCGCCGCGAGGTTTCGTCGAGATCGTGGCCGCGACGGATCAGGGTCACGCGTTGCTCCGGAGTGAGGGATGGCCGGATGATTTTGCTCAGGTAGGGACTCCCGGGTGAGTCGCCACTACGTTTGCTGAACACGAAACGCCCCGTGACGTCACCGAAGTACAGGGCATCGATCTGCGGAATGATCCGCAACTGCTCGAGAAAGTAGCGTTCGAGCGTTTCGGGTTCATCCACCGAAACAAGGCCGGCCTCCATGACACCCGCGGTCAGCAGGACGCTGTCCTGAGCCTGGCGCAGGTAACTGGCTGCGTTTTCGCGCGTCTCGTCGACCACGTCCTTTAGCAACTCGTTGGTGTATTGCTGCAGCGCCTTCTCGGTGGTCATTCGTTGCGACGCCAGGACGGCGAACACCGTCATTGTCTCGACGAAGATCAACAGTACCAACAGGCCGAATATCAGGCCGAAGGATTGTCTCGGGGGGGATTCCGCCGTTGTCTCGGTTGATGTCATCAAGGCCTGCAGGTCTCCTGTGCGGATGGCGTTTTCGGCGGCCGCCTGGTGCGGGCCGTTCTGGGGCCAACCCGATGCGGTGCGGGACGCCATGCCGTGGCGGTTGTCTTCGCGGCTCACAGTGCGGGATACGTGAATTCGATACTGCCCGGAGGGCGGCTGCCGCCCGGCGGCGCATAGTGCATCAGGGCGTTCAGGACCTCGGGCGGTACAGCACCCACCCGTTGGGCCAAGGCCGGAGCATCGATGCCCTGGCGAATCAGAAACACCACATAGCTATGCCACAGTGCGAGGGCATTGATGTTCCCGGGGTCTGCCAGTCGTGCATCCCGGGCGCCAGCGCGCAGGCGGCTGTCGATTTCAGCGACCGGCTGACTCATGCGTGTACCGTCCAGGTCGCCAAGAATCGGCTGCAGACGCTGCCAGGCCCTGGTGCCGATCACGATCTCGCGACGTCCTGCGCCCGGGACACTGATCTGCCCCCGGTCACGGTCGAAGCACCCGGCGTGCAGCAACGGCAATTCATAGGGGGATACCCCGGAAAGTAACAGCGTTGAATAGGCGGCGGTTGAAGGTTCGAGTGCCCCCATCAGGGCTTCGACCTCAGCTGCCGCGAGTTCACGCGGTAGTACCGGCAGGTTCGATGCAGGCGCTGCCAGCGCGTCGCGCGCCCTTTCCGGGTGATCGATCAGTCTCCGGTCGCCGGCTTCGGGGCCGGCCAGCTGATCGCCGGGGTGAATGCGCACCCCGAGATAAGGCGTGCCGGGTGGCGGTGTGGCCTGCCCGGAGAGGTATTCCACCAGCCATGTCACGAACAACGCCAGTCCAAGCGCGGCGGCAATGGCAATCAGCAGGTCACGTTCGTAATCCGGATAGATCGGACGTACCGGGACACGCGCCCACTCGACGACCTGGATCGGGGGGTACTTCTTGAAGTTGCTGACCTGGATCTGCGCCAGCCGCTGCTGGTTGTCGGCGTGCAGCGTATCGAGCCGGGCGAGATTTTCCTCCAGTGCCTTGAATTCCTTGAACCGGTCGTTGAACAGCTGCACATTGCGTTGGTGCTCGGCAAGCTGCTGCTCCAGCGCCGCCACGGAAACGCGTGCTGCCTCGACTTCCTGCTGCGCCTCGTCGCTGACTGTCGTGCGTGCGAGCCGCATCGCATGCGCGAGTTCGTCTTCCATCAAACGCAGTTCGCCGGGCAGACTCTTGAGCACCGGGTCGCGATCGATATAGACCTGGGTATAGCGTTGCCGCAGCTCGGCCAGTCGGACCCGTCCACGCTGCACGCCGAGCTGCAGTTTGGCGATCTCCGCCTTCTGCTCGTTCGGGACCACGGTTTCGCCGCGCGCGATCGCCTCGTCGACTGCCGTCTTGCGCGCGCGTGCGGCGATAAGGGACTCCTGTGCCTTGTTCAGCGAATCGTTCAGCCCCTTGAGCTTGGCGAGGCTGCTGTTCTCGCCCCGCTCCAGGCTGACGATATCGTTGGCCTCGCGAAACGCCTGCAGTTCGGCGCGCGCCGCATCAATGCGGGTCTGCAGTTGCAGTTGCTGATCTTCCAGTTCGGCAGTGGTGCGGCCGGTCGCGGCCTCGATCTCCTCGGCGCGGAATTCCTCGTAGGACTCGGCCCAGCGATTGACCAGCCGCTGCAGTCGCTCGGGATCCTCGCCTTCGGCGCGCAATTCGAGGAGGTTGGTCTCGGGCACAGGCACCACCGCCAGCAGACCGCGAAGCTGGTCCATGCCGGAGATATCGTCGCCTTCGGCGGCCAGGCGCCGTGACAGCCGGCCGAGCAGGTCTTCACCCATCAGCAGGCGTCCCTGGATCACGACATGCTCGGTATCGGCCTCGGCGCTGCGCGCGTCGACCGCCTTGGGCTTAACCGTCAGCACCGAGGCGACCGCGCGGTATACCGGTGAACGTCCGTAGACGATGGCCAGGCCGGCAGCCAGTGCCACCACCAGGACACCGAAGAACACCTTGAATCGCGGGTTGCGCCTCGCTGCCAACGGCGGTACGGGCGGGGTGCCCTGGATCAATTCAACACTGGGTAGCTGTCGCGTACTCACGGCACGAATTCCTTGTTGTGGTTTGCGGTCTGTGCCATGTCTCGATCACGGCTGGGTGCGGTGACGGCCAGTGTAACGCCACCGCGGCGCCGGTGGCGCCATGCGGTTCCCGCGGAGGGCGGCAGGGGGCGGCCGTGGTCCGTGAATCGTCGACACCTGGACCCTGAACGTAGCACGTCGCCGCATCTCGAAACAGGATTAAGTTTAGTAAAAAACTTTGAAAACAATAAATTAAAATTTTTTCTTAATTTAAGAAATGAAGTCAGGTGGACGCCAGCGAATCATGTCCCGGCCGGTGCCGTGCCCCCCTCATCGAGCCGGCAGCAGCGCTCCCGCAGCAGCTGTTGCAGGGCCGGCAGGTCGGTACAGGCGGCAATGCTGTCGGCATCGGCGCAGCATGTGGGCAGACCCCCGTTCAGCGTGAACACGGCCGGCAGCGGTGTGGATTCCTGCGGGTAGAGGGCGGTGAACTGATCGCGGTGCAAAAAACGACACTCGCAGTCCAGTGATGCCACGAAGTCGCGCCACTGGGTTCGCTCACGAAAATAGCCGTGGGTCAGTGCGCACAGGGCACATTCGTAGGTCTGTGGCGAAAACAGCTTGTGGCCGATATCCGCCAGTGTATTGAACATCCCGCTGTCGGCGTTGTACACGAACAACAGGGACCGACGACCGCTCACCCGGCGCTTCCGGTCTGTCCGCGTCGGCGCTGCAGTTTCAGCGCGAGCAGCGCCCAGGGGGCGGCGTGCAGCAGCAGGTCGAAGATATCGAGCGGTCGCGTGAGGTCTCCTGATGCCAGCATTTTGAGTTTTTCCCACACATGCGGTTCAGGCACGAAGGGGGCGAGACCGAGGGTCAGTGCGGCGATGAGGAAAAGGCCGGTGGGTTGGCGATCGATCCAGTTCAAGACAGAGTCCTTGGGTTGTGCAATGGTGTTGACGGAACCTGCGGCATGCGCCGCATCTTAACCCGCAAACGGTGGGTCCAAGGCCGGGAATCAGCCGGGTTGCCCGCGCCGGCGCGCGTCGGCCAGCGCGGCGAGGCGCGGGAAATGCCTCAGGTCGCAGGCCTCGTCGACATCCTGACGAGTTGGCAGTTCCTGCCATGTCCAGCCAAGAGCGCGGAGACGTCGGCGGGTAGCCTGCAGGACCTGGTCCGTGCCCCACGCCACGCCGTCGAAAATTGCCGGTACCGCACGGCGGACGCCGATCAACACATAGCCGCCGTCGGCAGCCGGTCCCAACACGGCGTCGTGGGTGTTGAGTGCCGCGAATGCCGACTCGATATAAGGCACGTCGTACTCCGGGCAGTCGCTGCCGATCAGTACTGCAAAATCGGCGGTGCCCAGGGTGGCTGCAAGGGCGCCGTACATGCGCGCGCCAAGGTCGGGCCCCGACTGAATCCTGATTGGCATCGCGAAACGCCGGGTGAGCGCACGCAGTGGCGCCGATGGTGCCGGGCGGTCGCTCCACAGGGTGTGGGTCTGCGCCGGCACCGCGCTGGCCGTGGCCAGGGTGTCGCGCAGCATGCGTTGGTACACCGCGGTGGCGCCCGCGGCGCCGACTGCGGGGACCAGACGGGTCTTCACCGGTCCCTGCGCGGCATCGCGGGCGAATATCAGCAGATGTCGCCCCGGTTTCGGTGCTGTCATTGGTAGTGCCTGGCGAGCTCGTGCGGCGGCACACCGAGGGCGTAGGCGAGACGCAGGCGCCACATCAGCGCGATTGTCCGCATGACGCCGTGCCTCTCCCAGCGCCGGCTCGAGGTCTGCAGCCGGGGCTGACGAATACAGGCCGGCCTGGCAACGCGACGCAGCACCTTGCTCAAGGCAATGTCCTCCATCAAAGGGATCGCCGGAAAGCCGCCGGCAGACACGAACTGTTCGCGCACGACGAAGATACCCTGGTCGCCGGTTGCCACACCGGTCAGTCGTGAGCGCAAATTCATCATTGCGGAAACGACCCGCAGGATTGGTCTTGTCCCCGAAAGGTGAAGGTCGAATCGGCCCCAGACGCTGCCGCCGTCGATGCAGCTGTGGATCAGTCGTTGCGCGGCACCCGGTGGGACCCGTGTGTCCGCGTGCAGGAACCACAGGATGTCGCCGGTCGCAAGGCGTGCGCCGGCGTTCATCTGCACGGCCCGTCCGCGTTCAGCGTGTATCACGCGATCGACCAATGGTGCGGCGATGCCGGCAGTGTCGTCGGCGCTGCCGCCGTCGACCAGGATCAATTCGTGCCCCACAGCGCGCAGCGGCGCAAGATCGCCCAGCAGCCGTGCAATGCACGATGCCTCGTCGCGGGTCGGAATGATGATCGAGAGCCGTGGGTCAGCCCGCATTCTGCAGTGCCCCGCCGCAACTCGACCCCTGTCCGGCCGTGCAGCCGTAGCAGTGATCCGCGACCGCGATAGGGTTGCCCGCCAGGGTGAGTCGGGGCAGGTCGCGCAGATGCGGGCGTGTCGCACCGGCCAGCCGCAGGCCCAGGCCCAGCATCTGGTTGAAGTCACAGTCGTAGAGGTACCCCTGCCAGTCGACCGATAGCAGCGAACGGCACATCACCTGATCGAGGTTTTCGTGGCAGTGTGCCTGCTTGAGCAGGCTGACATAGTCATCGAACTGGCCGTGTGACAGGAGGGTGCTGCCGAAACGCTGGATCGGCAGGTTGGCCAGCGCCAGCAACTGATTGAAATGGACCCCGTGATCTTCCCAGAGGACCCTGCGGTAGTCGCTTTCCAGGCTGGATTGCGGCGGCGGCAGCGCTGGACCCTGCGGGTTGTAGACAAGATTGAGAGGGAGCTCTCCGGCGGGATCGCCGTAGCCCAGTGCATTGAGCGATCGGAGTGCGGCGATGCTGCGATCGAACACCCCCTTGCCGCGCTGGCGATTGACGTTGTCCTCGAGATAACAGGGCAGCGAGGCGACGATTTCCACCGTGTTGGCTGCGAGAAATTCCCCCAGGTCTTCCTGTCCCGGTTCCTGCAGGACTGTCAGGTTGCAGCGATCGATGACCTTGACGCCCAGTGCGCGCGCGGCGGTCACCAGGCGCCTGAACTGCGCATTCAGTTCCGGTGCGCCGCCGGTCAGATCGAGGGTTGGAAACCGCCGTGTATGCAGGGTCTCGATAACCAGGTCGGCGATCCCAGCGGACAGGGTTTCCGGGCGATTCGGCCCGGCCGCCACATGACAATGCAGGCACTGCTGGTTGCAGCGGTAACCGAGGTTGACCTGGAGCGTCTGCAATTGGCCGCGATGGATCTGCGGGAAGGTTGACGGGGTCAGTTTTTCGAGTGTATTCAGCATTCGGGGCTACCATTCGTTGATCCAGCGCAACTGGTATCCGTCCGGGTTCCTGGACTTTCTGATTCTGACCCAGATTGGAAAATATATCGCCGGCGACGGTCGTGTTTATTTTTTTCCAAGCTTGCCGCTATCCATTTGAGCGTGAGGACCGCGGTTCCGACCATTGCCGGAAACCGGGGGGTGGGTGAGCAGCAATCATTTTCAAGGTATCGAAACGGGGTGAGTGACTTGAGCGCGGAGAAGCTCGTTAAGGAGGATCCATCTTCGTTGATGTTCGACGTGGATTCGGCCGAACAGGCGGCCGAGCACCTGCGCCAGGCATTGTCCCTGCTGGGCAAGCTCAGTGTCGCCCCGGCGCCGCTCTATTACACGCTTTTCTACAACTACATCGCCGGCAAGAACGTGCGCCTCAACAAGGAGGTCGACGAACTGCTGAAACAGCATGGGGCGCTGGACAGGGACGACGCCATCGCCCTTTTCCAGCGCTTTTTCAGTGTGGCCGGCGAGACCCTGATCGAGGATATCCGCAAGGAGCTGGTTGGGATGGTTGCCCAGGTCATCGGTGCCCTGGTGGACGTCGCGGGCAAGACCGCGCTGACCAACGAGGCCGTGGTCAGGCATATCGACCGCCTGGCCGAGACCCAGAGGCCGAGCGAGGTACTGGCCGCCGCGTCGGCGATCCTGGCTGAGACGCGGCAGTTCGTCACTTTTTCGCAGCAGTTCGAGACGGAGCTGACGTCGACCGCGGAGGAGATGAGCAAGCTGAAGCAGGAGCTGTCCAACGCCCGGCGCGAGGCCGCAATCGACAGCCTCACCGGGCTGCACAATCGGCGCGCGTTCGACCGCCGGCTGAACGAACTGATTGCCCAGGTGGACGGCCTGGACGATGGCTTCTGTATGCTTCTGCTGGATATCGACCACTTCAAGCGAATCAATGACAGCCACGGCCATATGGTCGGCGACAAGGTCCTGAGCGAGTTCTCGAAACAGATCAGCAAGCTGACGCGCCGCAGCGACTTCCTCGCCCGATATGGCGGTGAGGAGTTCGCCATTCTCCTGCCCGGCACCCGAATCACCAATGCGTTCACCGTGGCGGAGAATATCCGTGGCACGCTCGAGATGGTGCGCCTGCGCCGCAGTGGCTCCAAAGAGTCCCTCGGTGCGGTGACGGTTTCGGTCGGCGTGACGTGCTACCGCGTTGGCGAACCGATCGAGGAGTTCATCGGCCGCTGTGACAAGGCTCTCTACCGTGCCAAACGGCTGGGGCGCAACCGCACCGTTCTCGCCGACTGATCCGCCTGCCGGCGGCGCAATGCCTGCTGTGACGTGCAGTCTTTACTACCCTTACCGATACCAGAGAAAACCAATGCACTCCATGTGCCGTACGACCTGTGTCGTCAAGGGCAGTGACATGCATTTGAGGGCAAGATGTCGAAACATAAGGGTGACCGGCTGATCACGAAACTGGGCAAGCTGCTGGCGGCCAATCCACCCGACGGTGCCGGCAGGTTCGACGCTGCGCAGGTCGAGCAGTTGCTGGATGCCTACTATCGTCATATCTCGCCAGCGGATCTCGAGGAACACGACCCACAGGATCTGGTCGGTGCGCTGATCGCACACTGGAGGCTGATGCGCGAGCGGCGTCCGGGTGAGGCGAAGGTCCGCGTCTACAACCCGGATCAGGAGGAGCATGGCTGGCGCAGTCGCGACACGATTGTCGAGGTGGTTGCGCAGGATATGCCGTTTCTGGTGGATTCCATCTCTGCGGCGCTGAATCAGCGCGGGCTTGCGATCAAGCTCACCATCCACCCCGTGTTTGGAGTCTCGCGTGACAGCAACGGAAGGTTGAAGGCGCTGCAGGAAGCCAAGTCGGCCGTCGAACTCAGTTCGTTCGAGGCCGTCATCCAGCTGCACGTCGAGCGCCAGCCGCATGAGGCCCTGCCAGAACTGCAGCAGTTGGTGACTGGCGTCATCGGCGACGTATCGATGGCGACCTCGGACTGGTTGAAGATGAAGCTGCTGGCGGAGAAGATCGAGCAGGAACTTGGTACACGCGGCACGCCTGACGACAGCTGCCCGGATACTGCCGAGGCGCGCGCCTTTCTCAATTGGATGATCAACGATCATTTCCTGTTTATCGCGTCCTGCCAGTTCGAACTGGATGGGGTGGACGGTGCAGCGCTGCATTTCGTCGAGGGTTCGGGGCTGGGCGTGCTGCGTGGTGGTTCGGAGGCGCGCGAACGCGCCGAGAGCTGGGTGTCTGGCGTCGGGGTCGATCTGCCGGGCTTCAGTTTCGATCTGCTGATTACCAAGGCCAATGCACGCTCGAGCGTGCATAGGCCGGCATACCTGGATTGTGTGGCGATCAAACGGCGCGATGGGGAGGGTGTGGTCGTCGGGCTGCATTGCCTGATCGGTCTGTTTGCTTCCGGCGCATACAGCATGCCGCCGCGCCAGATCCCGCTGCTGCGGCGGAAGATCGAGGCGGTATTTGCGCGCGCCCAGCTGTCGCCGAACAGCCACTCCGGTCGTGTCGTCGCAAACATACTGGACAATTTCCCGCGCGATACCCTGTTCCAGATCGGGATCGACGACCTGTTGTCGACCACCCTGGGTGTGCTCGGTCTGCAGGAACGCCAGCGTACCCGCCTGTTCGTCGTGCCGGACCCGTTCCGCCGTTTCTTCACCTGCCTCGTGTACCTGCCGCGCGAACGCTACAGCCGCGAGGTGCGCATTGCCATCCAGGCAATCCTGGTCGAGGCGTTGGGCGGTACCGACGTCGTGTTCGAGACACAGTTCTCGGAGTCCATCCTGGCGAGGATCCATTTCGTGGTGCGCATCCCAACGGGCTCAGCGCCCGTTTACGAGCTCGAGGAACTCGAGAGCCGCGTCGTGGAGGCCTCGGTCACCTGGCAGGACGGTCTGCGTACCGCATTGTTCAGCCAGGTGGAAGAGGCCCTGGCGGCACGTTATCTGCACGAATACGCAGCGGCTTTTCCCGGTGGCTACCGCGAGGACTACCACCCACGAATCGCCGTCGGGGACATCCAGCGCATCGAGCACGCACGTGAGCACGGGGATCTGGTCGTTCACCTTTATCATCCGATGATCGAAAGGACTGAACACATCCACGTGCGTCTCTATTCGCCGGGGCAGGCGGTTTCGCTGTCGCAGGTTATCCCGGTGCTGGAACACATGGGGTTGAGCGTGTTCGGCGAACGCCCATATCGGATCCGACACGCGGCAGGGGAGGTGTGGATCCACGATTTCGCGACACGGCGCTCCGCCGGCGCCGGTGAGGTCACTGCTGCGACCCGGCAGCTGTTTGTCGACACCTTTGTCAGGGCCTGGGACGGGGAGATCGACGACGACGGATTCAACGGTCTGGTGCTGCGCGCCGAATTGGCGTGGAAGGAGGCCATGCTGTTCCGGGCCTACAGCCGCTACCTTCACCAGATCAAGGCCCCCTATACACAGGCCTATGTCATTGGGGTGCTTAACCGCCACCCGCAGGTGGTCCGTGTCCTGCATCGGCTGTTTCGGCTGCGCTTCCGCCCCGGTGAAGATCCGGCCGGTGATGCCGTGGAGCGGTCCAATGCCGAGTTCGAGTCGCTGCTCGAGGGGGTGTCGAGCCTGGATGAAGACCGTATCCTGCGGCTTTTCCTCAACCTGATCCGGTCCACGCTGCGCACGAACTTCTACCGGGAAGAGGTGGACGGCATACCGCGCAGCTATCTGTCGTTCAAGATCGATCCGAGTCAGGTCGACGGTATGCCGTTGCCACGGCCGATGTTCGAAATTTTCGTGTTTTCCGCGCAGATGGAGGGCGTGCATCTGCGTGGTGGACGAGTGGCCCGCGGTGGTCTGCGCTGGTCCGACCGCATGGAGGACTACCGTACCGAGGTATTGGGGCTCATGAAGGCGCAGATGATAAAGAACACCGTCATCGTGCCGGTTGGCTCCAAGGGCGGCTTCGTGGTCAGAAAGGCCGCCAATGCCGACAACCGGGAACAGCGGATGGAGAAGGGCATTGCCTGCTACAAGACGCTGCTGCGGGGCATGCTCGATCTTACCGATAACCTGGACGGTAGCTCAGTGGTGCCGCCGCCGGGTGTGGTCCGGCGCGATGCAGACGATCCCTACCTGGTGATTGCGGCTGACAAGGGAACGGCGACCTTCTCCGACATCGCCAACCAGGTGTCTGTCGAATATGGATTCTGGCTCGGTGACGCGTTCGCCTCAGGCGGCTCGGCGGGGTACGACCACAAGGCGATGGGGATCACCGCGCGCGGTGCCTGGGAATCGGTCAAGCGGCATTTTCGTGAACTCGGCATCGATACCCAGTCCACCGAGTTTTCGGTCATGGGCATCGGCGATATGGCCGGTGACGTGTTCGGCAATGGGATGTTGTTGTCGTCGGGCATCCGTCTGCTCGGTGCTTTCAACCATCAGCATATCTTTCTTGATCCCACACCGGATGCCGCGACCTCGTTCGAGGAGCGGGCGAGACTGTTCGGCCTGCCGCGTTCCTCCTGGTCCGACTACGACTCGCGCCTGATCTCGCCCGGCGGCGGCGTCTATGCCCGCGAGGCCAAGTCGATTGATGTGAGTCCCGAGGTCAAGGCGATGCTTGGACTGAAGTCCGATCGTGTGGCGCCGAATGACATGATTCGAGCAATGCTGACCGCACCTGTCGATCTGTTATGGAATGGCGGCATCGGCACCTATGTGAAGGCGTCGACGGAGACACATGAGCAGGCGCGCGACAAGGCCAACGACGGCCTTCGCGTTGACGCAACAGAACTGCGTTGCCGCGTCGTCGGCGAGGGTGGCAACCTCGGGTTCACCCAACTCGCCCGTGTCGAGTTTGCGCTGCGTGGCGGGCACATCTACACCGATGCGATCGACAATTCTGCCGGTGTGGATTGTTCGGATCACGAGGTCAACATCAAGATACTTCTCGACAAGCTGGTTGCCGGCGGCGACCTGACGACCAAGCAGCGCAATCTGCTGCTGTCCGACATGACCGACGATGTGGCCCGACTGGTACTGGGCGACAATTATGCGCAGACCCTGGCGATCAGCCTGGTGACCACAGGCGGAGCACAGCGGCTGTACGAACAGGCGCGCTTCATGGATCTGCTGGAACAGAGCGGCCGCCTCAACCGCAGGCTGGAGGGACTCCCGGACAAAAAGGCACTGACCGAACGGCTGGCGTTGGGGCAGGGCCTCAGCAAGCCCGAAGTCGCCGTGCTGCTCGCCTACAGCAAGATGAGCTATTTTGAATCGATCGTTGCATCGGATATCCCTGATGACCCCTTCGTGCTCGATCGTCTGATTGCGTATTTTCCCGAGAGGCTGGGTGAGCGCTATGCGGACGAGATCGCTCGACACCGTCTGCGGCGCGAGATCATCGCCACGCTGATCGGCGGAGAAATCGCCAATCATGTCGGTCCCGGGATCGGGTTCCGGGTGCGCGAAGAGGTGGGCTCGGATATCGCGGGTGTGGCGCGTGGCTATCTTGTGGCAAGCGCGATTTTTGAGACCGACAGTGTGTGGCGCCAGATCGCGGCGCTGGACAACAAGGTCCCGGCCGCATTGCAGCTGGAGATGTTCGCCAGTGTCGCCGAGTTCCTGGAGCAGGCATTGACCTCGGTGCTGCGCAACTACAAGGACTGTCTCGACATGGGGGTGCTGAAGACGCGCTTTCACGCGGGTGTGACTGAGTTGTGGGAGGCGATGCCACGGCCGTTGGCCGCACAGGACAAGGCGGAGTTCGAGCGCAGGGTGCGCCATCTGACCGGCGGCGGTGTGCCACGGGACCTGGCGCAGAGGGTCGCCGGTCTGGTGCCGATGTCGGCGGCTCTCGACATCGTTGAAGTGGCGCACTCGACCGGTCTGGATGCCGTGTCGACCGCCTGGGTGTATTCGGCCTTGAACCACAATCTCGACCTGGACTGGATCCGGCGCCAGATTTCGGCACTGTCAGTGCAGACGCACTGGCATCTGTTGGCGCGCACCAAGCTGCAGGCGGCGCTCAACCGCCACCGTCGCGACCTCACCGCCGAGATCCTGCGTTCGCGGCAGAAGGAGCGCAGCCCACGCGGTATCCTCGAGCATTGGGTGCGTCGGAGTCGGCCGATGTTGGATCGCCACGAACAGATCATTGCGGAGTTCAAGGCCGGCAATGTCTTCGATTTCGCGATACTCTCGTTGATCGTGGCCGGTGTCGGAGAGTTGCTGCCGCCTGGCGCCGAACTTCAGCGTGGCCCAGCTTGAAGAGGCGAAGCCTGGATTTGCACCAGTTCCAGTTAAAGTCGACCTTTCGTGGAATGCCAGCGCAGGCGCAACAGGTAGCGGGGTCATGGGTGCAGGGGTGTTGAAGGAGATCCGCGAGGCCTGGTCTGCGTGGCTCGATGAGTCGCGGATCCGCTTGGCGCGACCGGATGCCTTGTTGCCTTTGGCGACACTGGGACTGCTGACCGGTCTGCTCGCCGGTGGCGTCATCGTGTTGTTCCGTCTGTTTGTCGAAGGCGCACAGGACGGCATTCTGCCCGGGGATGGTCCGGAAAACTTCGAGGCGCTTCCCGGCTGGGCGCGCGTGTTGCTGCCCGTGCTGGCGGCGTTGCTTCTCGCCGCATTATTCCGATGGTTTGCCAAAGGTGTGCACATGCTCGGCGTTGCCCGGGTGATGGAACGCATGGCTTATCACCAGGGTGAATGTACCTGGCGTGCCTTCCTGTTGCAGTTCTTCGGTGCAGCGCTGGCGATCATCGGGGGACATTCGGTCGGTCGTGAAGGACCGCATATCTTCCTCGGCGCTGCATCCGGCAGTCTGCTCGGGCAGCATCTGTCGCTACCGCACAACGTGGTGCGGGCACTGGTCGGCTGCGGGACGGCTGCAGGGATTGCGGCCTCGTTCAATACCCCGCTGGCCGGCGTGGTGTTCGCTCTCGAGGTTGTGATGATGGAGTACAGCGTCGCCAGCTTTATTCCGGTGATACTCGCTGCCGTCAGCGCAACCACGCTGTCGCGTGTGGTGCTGGGCAGCCAGTCGGCATTCGCCTGGCCGGATATGCACATGGGGCCGCTGCACGAGTTGGCGATTGTCCTGGTGCTGGGTATTACCGCCGGTGTGGCATCCGCGCTGTTCATCCAGGCGGTCAAACTCGTCGCGCACCACAGCCGTGACCTGCCCATCTGGTGGCGAATGCCGCTGGCGGGACTACTGGTTGGCGCCATCGGTTGGCATATCCCGGAGGTAATGGGTATCGGTTACGATTCGGTCGACTTGGCGACCCGCGGCAGTTATGCGATTGCCATGCTGGCGCTGCTGATGACCGGCAAGTTGATTGCGACATCCCTGTGCATCGGTCTTGGGGTGCCCGGTGGCGTGATCGGTCCGGCGCTGTTCATCGGTACGATGCTCGGTGCCCTGGTCGCCGAACTCGCCGCAATGACGCCTTTCGGCCTCGAAGGTCATGTCGGCTTCTTTGCCTTGCTCGGTATGGGCGCAATGATGTCAGGCAGCCTGCAGGCGCCACTCGCCGCGCTGACTGCGATGCTCGAATTGACCGACAATCCAGAGATCATCCTCCCCGGCATGCTGGCGGTGGTGGCCGCCGGAATTACGTCGAAGGAGCTGTTCGGCAAAGACTCGCTGTTCGTGACCATGTTGCAGGCCAACGGTCTGGACTATACCGCCAGCCCTGTGTTCCAGGCGCTGCGACGGATTGGTGTGGCCCGCGTGATGAATCGCAGTTTTTCCCGCGTGCATCAGCATGTCTCACGGGAAATGGCCAGAGACATCCTGGACCAGGCCCCCGCGTACCTGCTGATCGACGCGGAACGTTCACAGTCGGTACTGATGCCCGCCGTGGAACTGGCCAAATTCATCGAAACACCGGGTATTGACGCTCGGGAGAAAGGTGAGGAAGACATCGATCTGCTGTCGATTCCGGCAGAACGCTATGACATCGAGGCGATCGACCTGCAGGCAAATCTTCAGGAGGCGTGGATGGCGTTCGAGAAGGGCAGTGCCGAGGCCCTGCTGGTGCGGCGTATGACTGCCCCGGGCATCTACCGCATCTACGGCATTCTGACTCGCGACACAGTGGAAAGATCCTACCGCGCATGAGCACCCTGGCCCGATACGGCACGGGATCATAAGGGATACAAGGGCGCCGAAATCGGCGATAGCGGACTGGTCAGGCAGGCCTGCTGCTCTCCAGGGCGAGCATCTCGTCGTAGATTTCCCAGGCCGTCGCGGCCTCCTCGGGCTGACCTTCTGGATCGCATAGCCGACATGGACGATGACGTAATCACCATCCTCGAGTGGTTCGTGCTGCAGCATGAACAGGCTCACGTCGCGCTCCACTCCCTTGGCCTCGCAGCGTGCGTTGAAGCCGTCGATCTGCTTGATTTGCATCGGAATGCCAAGGCACATGATCTGCTATTTTAACCTCTCGAATTCTCCCGGACAGGCCACAAACGATACCCATGCGCACCACCCTCATACTCGGCATCGGCAACAATCTGCTCACCGACGAGGGGGTCGGCGTTCACGTGGTGCGATACCTGGAACAGCACCATGCCGACACCCGGGGTGTCACCTTCCTCGACGGTGGCACGCTCAGCTTCACCCTCGCTGAACCCATCGCCGAACACGACAATCTCATTGTCGTCGATGCGGCAAGGTTTGGCCAAGCCGCGGGGACCATGCGCTGCCTCGAGGGCGACGAGATGGATCGTTACCTGACCGGCAACCGGGCCAGTGTCCACGAGGTCGGGCTGATGGATCTTTTCGATATCTCCCGTCTTTCCGGGACTTTCCCCGAGCACCGTGCACTCATCGGGGTGGAGCCCGAATCGCTCGGCTGGGGCGACTACCCCAGCGCCCCTGTGGCGCACCAGATCGCGCCGGCGGCCGCCATGGCGCTGGCACTGGCGGCTCGCTGGCGTCATTAATTATCGCCTAATATATTCTTTGGGCCGTTGACTCAGGTCATGCGGCAGGGACGGGTACGGCGCATGCCGTGCCCCGCGTACAACAGGCAAGGTGAGCAAAATGAGCGGGTTGGATTCGATTCCGGTAGTGGTTGCGGGCGAGATCGAGGGCAGGCTCAGGACTGAAAACCTCGGGCCGCTGCTGCGTCAGCTCGAGCAGGCCCTTGAGGACCTGCTGGCGACGGGGGAGTCCACGGTGGTCGACCTGGGGGCAATGCCCTTCAGTCGTCAGGACGAGGAGGATCTGCGTGCACAGCTTGGTCACGGTGAGGTGAGTGCAACCCTTAACGCCTTCGGCCCCACTCTGATCGAGGAGACCGCACTGCCCGGCGTCTGGTTGATCGAACACAGGGATGCGGACGACCGCCGCCTGACCCTGCAACTCGAGGTGGCTCGGATACCTTCGATCCTGGTGACGCCGGAAGAGGATATCGGCGATGGTCTGGCAGCGCTGAAGGTTGCCAACAACCCCCCGGACGGGGCGGCCTGAGGGTTTGGCAGACGGAAGGTGTCGGCGCCACGTCGCCCGCAGATCGAATTCGATAAGTGTTTAAATATATTAAATAATAACAATTCTTCAAGACCACTAAATCGTGTTTATTGGTCCTGGATCAAGTAAATGGAGATGGTCTGCCCGGGTTCCCGCCCCTGATCGCAACGCCCGCTGCTAACTTTATAAGTCATAGGAGACACCGAATTTTCAACTTACTGCTCGAAGAAGCGGGGGTGCACGATGAGGATGGAAGAAGCAACGGGTCGGGATGCCACCCTGAATGCCCGGAATCACGCGGTGCTGGAGGTCGATGGACGCTTCGTCCAGTTGGATCTTGAGGGCTACCTGGTAGACCCGGCGGACTGGTCAAAGGGCGTCGCCGAGCGTATGGCCGAGGTCGACGGGTTGGAACTGGTGGACGACCACTGGCTGTTGATCGATTTTTTAAACCGTTTCTATTCGGAATACCGGATTGCGCCCGAACTGCCGGTGCTGGCGCGCAATCTGTGCAAGGATCAGAACGACTGTCGCTGGACGCGTCGCTTTATCAAGGAACTGTTTCCGGGCGGTGCAAAGACTGCCTGCCGCTATGCGGGGCTGCCTGCTCCGGTAGGCAGAAGCTGCGGCTGAAGGGTCGTCAGGTCTCCAGGTCTGCCCCAGGGGTGGGCTTCGGGCCGGTGTGATGTTCTGGATGCGATGTGCAAGGGCTCCCCGGGGTCCTTGTGCAGCGTGGTCTGTGCCGCAATGGCCCATGACTGCGTGACAGCAGTTTGTCATAAAGAGCAACGGGTTCCCGAACAGGCCCGTGTGCAGCCAATCAATGTAAGCCAAGACTGATATAGGTCAGATAGGCCCACCTTATGCCGGGCTATTATGTCGTCAGTACGGCAATAGCCGTTTGATGACCTCTGTGGAGCTGAGACGTGTTGGGTCCTGACACAATCAACGTCGAAGTCGCTGAACCTCCGGTTCGCCACTTGGCTGCACGACTGAGCACGACTCCCAGTACCCCTCCGCAATTCCGTTTCAGGCGACTGCAGCACGACAGATGGCCTGTCGTGTCATGTTTCCGCCGTCGCGCTGAATGCGTCGGGCCAGGACGTTCGGTGACCCCGGACGTCAACTCACCAAGAATCAGGAGCAATCTAAGGTGGATGATCTAACTCTCAGTGAACGCCTGCGGCAACGTGGTGTATCACGCCGCGGCTTTATGAAATTCTGTGCCGCCACGGCCTCGATGATGGCCCTGCCGCCATTGATGATCCCGAAGATTGCTGCCGCGCTGGAAAAGGCAAGGCGCCCCTCGGTGATCTGGCTGTCGTTCCAGGAATGCACCGGTTGCACCGAATCGCTGACCCGCAGTCATGCCCCGACGATCGAGGGGCTGATCTTCGACCACATCTCCCTTGACTATCACCATACGCTGCAGGCTGCAGCGGGTGACGGTGCCGAGCACGCCCGTGAGGCGGCGATGAAGGAAAACTGGGGAAAATATATCCTGGTTGTGGATGGTTCGATCCCCCTGGGCGAGGGTGGCAACTACTCCGCGATCGCGGGGATCAGCAACCTGCACATGCTCAAAGAGGTGGCCGAGGGCGCCGCCGCTATCGTTTCGGTAGGTACCTGCGCGGCCTTCGGCGGTCTGCCGATGGCCAAGCCGAACCCGACTGGCGCGGTAGCAGTGTCCGATATCATCAAGGACAAGCCGATCGTCAATGTCCCGGGTTGTCCGCCGATCCCGACGGTCATCACCGGTGTACTGGCGCACTTCCTTACGTTTGGCCGGCTGCCGGAGCTCGATCATCTGCATCGCCCGAAGGTGTTCTTCGGCCAGAGTATCCACGATCGCTGCTACCGGCGACCGTTCTACGAGCGTGGCCAGTTCGCCGAGACCTTCGACGACGAGGGTGCGCGCAAGGGTTGGTGCCTGTTCAAGCTGGGTTGTAAGGGCCCGACCACGTACAACGCCTGTGCGACTGCGAAATGGAACCAGGGAACCAGCTGGCCGGTCGAGGCCGGACACGGCTGCATCGGTTGTTCAGAACCGCGTTTCTGGGACGCTGGCGGGTTCTACCAGGCACTGTCGGTACCTCATACCAAGGTTGGCGAGACCGTCCTGACCGCGGGTGCGGCCGGCTTGGCGATCGGCGCGGCTGCCGCTGTGCTGAACCGCAAGCGCAAGGCAGGGGCGGTCGAAAACCGCGAAACCATCACTGTCAAAGACCTGAGCAAGGAGTCATAAACCATGGATGCCAATGAGCTACTCGCCTGGGCTCGTGGTCCGGGGTTCGATATCGCACTGATCATCTTCGTCGCCGGGATGCTGCTCCGGCTGCTGGAGGTCATCAGCCTGGGGAAGAAGCCCGACCTGTCAGCGCCACGTGGCAGCGGTGTCGAGGGCGGTCTCAGAACGCTGTTGGCGCGCAGCCTGCCGCGCAAGGCGGTGTTCGACAGGGAGCCGCTGCGGATCATCAACGGATACGTGCTGCATCTGGGTTTTTTCATCGTACTGTTCATGTACGGGCCGCATATCGCACTGTTCCAGTCGATCCTTGGATTCGGCTGGCCGGCGCTGCCTTCCGGCGTGATCGATGCCGTGGGCGCGATCACGATCCTGTCGTTGGTTGCTGCGCTCGTATTCCGGTTGAACAACAAGGTGATGCGTTTTCTGAGCACGGGTGGTGACTACGTCGCCTGGGCGGTCACGCTGTTGCCGGTCTTGACGGGCTATCTGGCGTACAACCACCTGCTGCTGCCTTATACGACGATGCTGGCGGTTCACCTGCTGAGCGTCGAACTGCTGATGGTGGTGGCACCCTTTAGCAAACTCACCCATATGTTCAGTTTTGCCATGGCCCGCTGGCACCAGGGTTACAAGGCCGGCCAGAGAGGAGTGGAATCATGAGTGCGCCCTCTGTCGAGAAAGGGATCCAGTTCATCAAGGCGCAGATCGATGCGCCGATCGCAAGCTTCTTCAGTGCCTGCGTGCACTGTGGTCTGTGCGCCGAGGCCTGCCTGTTCTTCACCGAGACGGGTGACCCGAAGTACACGCCGATCAACAAGGTCGAGCCGATGCGCCGTATCTGGGAGCGGGAGTTCACCCTGTTCGGCCGGCTCAAGTCCGCTGTCGGCCTCGCAAAGCCGGTCGACGAGGACACCTTCGCCGAATAGGAGACGCTGGTATACGACGGCTGCTCGCTGTGCGGGCGCTGTTCCCTGGTGTGCCCGGTTGGCAATGATATCTCGGACATGATCCGCAAGATTCGCGAGGGATTCGCGGCCGCCGGTCATGCACCGGAGGGCCTTATTGGTGCCAGTACCAGGGCCGTGGAAATCGGCAGCCCGATGGGCGTCAAGCTGCCCGCGGTGATGGCCCAGATCAAGCATCTGCGGGACAACACCGGGCTGGATGTCCCGGTCGATGCCAAGGGCGCCGAATACCTCGTGCTGCTGTCGTCGATGGAGATCATGAACTTCCCGGAATACCTGGAGGCCATTGCCCGCATCATGCACCAGGCGGGAAAGACCTGGACGATCGCATCAAACGCGTTCGAGGCGACCAACAGCGGGATCCAGATCGGTGTGTCCGATATCGCCCGGCAGTTGGTTCTCAGGGTGGTCGAGGCGGCCGAGGGTCTGGGTGTGAAGACAGTGATCAGCCCGGAGTGCGGTCATGCCTTTACCGCCATCCGCTGGGATGGGGCCAACCTTATCGGGCGACCCTACAAGTTCGAGGTGAAGCACATCCTTGAGGTGCTGGACGAGTTCGTCGGGCAGGGGCTGATCAGGACTGAGGGCATGGAAGAGGCCAGGCTGACCTATCATGATCCCTGCCAGATCGCCCGCAAGGGGGGTGTGGTCAAGCAGCCGCGCAACCTGCTGAACCGGATCGCGAGCAACTTTGTCGAGATGCAGGATACCGGCGAGATGAACTGGTGTTGCGGCGGTGGTGGCGGTGTCAGTGCCAACGAACGTGCCGATGAACTCAAGCTGACCGCGTTCAACCGCAAGAAGGCCCAATTGCAGGCCCTGGGTGTAGATACCCTGGTGACAGCCTGCGCCAACTGCCGGCTGACGCTGGAAGAGGGGCTCGAGCAGAACGAGATGGATATTCCGGTTGTCGGTCTGACAGAGATGCTGGCCGAGTACCTGGTCGAAGACGACAAGGAGAAGGCGTGATGAGCACGATCAGCAATGACAACCAGTTCCGCGAGGCACTCAACAGGCTGACCCTGGCGCAGCAACGCGCAGTCGGCGCGCGCTTCGTCGAGAACGTCCTGAGTCTCAGCAGTGACCCACGGGTTGCGCAGGTGCTGGCAGTCGCAAAGGATGCCAATCCGTCAGAGGATGCGGTCAGTTTGGCACGACGCAGCATCAAGGCGGCCAGCCTCGAGGCACATACCCGTTGCGGTTCCGATGGCGAATGGAGTGATCAGGCAGGTTACTTCGTCGCCCGTGCCGCCGAGGCCTGCCTGGAACCCGAAGGGC
>Ga0116152_10001051_pt1 | contig 22635 bp, 14 predicted proteins | sample AD_UKC119_MetaG_FD_89894 | JGI IMG/M metagenome (GOLD analysis project Ga0116152, IMG submission 89894) | Active sludge microbial communities of municipal wastewater-treating anaerobic digesters from Hong Kong - AD_UKC119_MetaG | ecosystem: Engineered > Bioreactor > Anaerobic > Digestate...
ACGCGCGTGCGTGTGTACGATGTCAGCGGCGCCGAGCCGAAGTTCGAGCGTGAACTGCCGCCCCTCGTGGACGCGGATCGCGCCCTCGTGACGGAATCCGGCCAGATTCTGGTGACGGGTCGAACCTCCGCGGCCGGCGCCTGGGCCGTTCTGCGGTTCGCGCCGCAGGGCCAGCGTGTCGAATTGGTGGAAACGATTGAGGAAGCCGTGATGGGCCGGGTTCACGCGCCGCGCGGTCTCTGCCTGCATCCGGTCGATACGAAGCTGGCGTACTTCGTCAACGGGTTTCCGTTTGATGTGCGAATCGTTCGAATGGACGGCCAGCCGAGCGAAGAATAACGCCGGACGCGCTGCCCTGATCCCGCCAATCCCGTGCGCCTATCGCCTGAGGCGATCCAGTGTCGCCTGGGCGCGCTCCTGCGCCGGCGACGGCAGATTCGGGATGGCGGCCTCGAGCAGTTGAATCGCCTTCGCCGTGTCGCCCGATTCTGCGGCGCGCTCGGCGTTGACCACCATGGAGGCGGCTTCAAACGCCGGGCTGAGGCGCTCGAGCATTGCTCGCGCCTCATTCGACGGAACCTGCCACATCGAGTTTCGCAGGAGCCTCTGGCATGTCAGAAGATCGCCCAGCTTCAGGGCGTCCTCAGCCTCTCCAATCAGGCGGGCGGCCGTCGCAATGCGAAGGTTCTTTTCGATGTCGTCGTCAGGCTGCACGCTCAGCGCGGCCTTGTACTCAGCTTCGGCGCTGGCAAAGTCGCCCTCGCGGAGCGCTCGATCGCCTCGCATGCGATGATCCTGCTGGCGTTTGCCTTCGATGATCTTGTCCCTGAGGCGGCGAGCCTCGGCGATATCGCGAATTTTCATCGCGTCCTGGGCCTTGATAAGCGCCGTCTCCCAGTCCTTCTGCGCGATGGCGGTCTTCGTCGCTTCAACGGCCGCGTTGTACTGCTGGTCTTCGCGCGTCTCATTCAACTTTCGATCGAGCGCGTCCGGGTCCATGCCCGCCTTCTCAGCGCTTTCGCGATACTCCGGCAGTGAAAGCTCGACACGATCGAACTGGCCGCTCGCGATTTGCGCTTCGCTGGCCTGACCGATCCGAATCGCTTCCTGACGGTTCGCCATGATGTCGCGAATGTCCTGGATCTGGTGCGGCGGGGCGCCGTTGGTCTGCGCTTTCGACAGGGCCGACTCGGCGTCGGCGAAACGCTCGCTGTCGACCGCTTCGCGCGCATCGATCAGCAGCAGCGACCACCTGGCGGTCTCGTACAGATCTCGAAGCTTGGGTTGGTCCTCCGCAACCAGCATGATCTGGCGGAACTGGCGCCGGGCGGATTCATAGTCGCCGTCCTGGCGCGTTCGTTCAGCGGCGTCAACCAGCGTGGCGGTCGCGCGATATTCGGCGCCCGGATCCGTGATTCGATTGTACGACTGAACGGCGACAAACGTTGCGGTTCCGACAACGAGGATCCCCACGAACGCCGCAAACAGGACGCCGGGGCGATAGCGCTGCGGCTCCTCCGTCTCCGCCGGCGTGGGCGGGACGATCGGCGTCTTCGGCAGTCGCTTGCGTGGCGTGGAGTCCGGAGGCGTCAGCGTCACGTGCTGAGACACGACGGTTCGGGGCCGGGATTCGGGCGAGATGACCGGCACGGGGGGGCGCAGTCGCACGCGACGGCCCATTGGATGACGCATTTCCCTGTCGGGCTCGATCGCCGTTGTGGTTGTGGACTGATCCTCTCGAACAAGCCAGGCGAGCGACGTCTGCCGCGTCGGATCGGAATCCACGCGACGAATCTCCAGCACCTTGGGCCCCTCGTTCGCAATCGCTTTCGGTTCTTCCCGTCGGATCGCGAGCTGCTTGTTGACGGTCCGCAGGATCTCCTGATACGTGCCGACGCGATCATCCGCGTCTTTCTTCGTCATGCTCTGCAGCAACTCCGACAGGGCGTCGCACACATCGGCGTTGAGCGCGCTGGCGGGCGGCAGATTCCTGTCGAGGTCGACGTGCCACGCCCGCCACTCGGATTCGTGTGGCTTGGGGGTGCCGAATTCGGATTCACACCATGTCTTCAGCGATGCGCGACCGACGCTGATTTCATAGAGCAGCATGCCGAAGGAGTAGATGTCGGCGCGACAGTCGCAGGGTTCGCCCAGGAGAATCTCCGGCGCGGCGTATTTGGCGTGCACCAGGGGGGGCGACACGGCGTCACCTTCGCGCGTCGCCGTGGAGAAGTTTGTCAGAATGAGCCGGCCGTTGGCGCCGACGAGCCAGTTGCCGGGCCACGCGTCGCGATGCACGATGCGCTCGAGCTGCAGCGCGCCGAGCGCCAGGCAGCCATGTCGGAGCATCTGCGGCACATCGGCCGCCGTGAAGGCGCGCTTGGAGATCAACATCTCCAGCCAGTCGCCTTCGATGTACTCCTCGGCGATGAAGAAGCCGTGCTCGTCGCCAATCAGTTCGTACACGTGTGTGACGTTGCGGGATCGTCCCGAGAGTCGGGCGAGCAGCTGCGCCTCGCGTTTGAAGTCACCGCAGGCGACGGGATCGTCGATCAGCCCCGGCGAGAGCTGTTTCAGCGTGACGAGGCGATCGAGCATCGCGTCGCGCGCCTTGTAGACGATCGCGTTGTGCGTGCTGCGAATTCGTTCCAGAATGCGATATTTGCCAAGTCCCGTGCCAGTGACGAGTCCCGGCCGGCCTTCCGCCTGGAAGCGGATGACGGGCGCGTCGGTCTCCGTATGACCTTCCTGTGGCAATTCTGGATGTGGTCGATCTGTCATATGCGTTCGTCTCGACGGCGACAGCCGATCGAGCCCCCCCAGCAAGGATGAACTCCAGTATGTTGTTCCCCGCGAGGTTGAAGCGGCGGCTCGCAGTTGTCTCACGTCGCCATGTGTGCGACGTCATCGGCGCCCCCGAAGGCCGATGGTTCGACTGAGTCATGAAATCTCGATGAAGACGCTCGGGCTGTCGCGCCGGGCCTTCCTTCGAGCTCGATCCAGTCGTGGGCGAAACAACGGCAACTCCTGCCGCTTCAACTATTAATGATATGTCGAGGGGCCCATCGGAGTCCAGCGATTGACTGGGAGGGGGCGCCGCCTTTGGGGACTGCGGCCGGTTGTGGTCCGAGATTGCCGGGAGCGACACGACATGGCGTCGCCACGAGTGGCACATTTGTCCAGTAATCCGCGAAGTTGGACCGCAATGCAATTGGCGGCTTGGCCATCGCGTCCTATCATGTTCTCGACATAATGTCAGAAATGGACGCGCCACGTCCGTCGCCGCTCACGGAGCCCACTCTTGTCCCGCTGGACCACGCTTGTCTGCCTTATCGTGATTTCTTCGACGACGCCCGTATGGGCCCAGTTCGGCGGTCCCACTCGGGTCGAGGTCGAGACTGTGATTCGAAAGGAAGTCGCCCCCACGATCGAACTGGTGGGGACGCTGAGACCTCACCTGCGGTCCATTGTCGCCGCTGATGTGGACGGCCTCGTCGTCGAGATGCCGTTCGACTATGGCGCGACAGTGACGAAGGGCGATCCCGTCTGCATTCTGCGCGATGTCACGCGGCGTCTGGCGGTCGATCAGGCCAAAGCCGCCGCCGCGGCAATCGAAGGTGAACTTCAGGCGCGCGAGGCCGACGTGCGGAAGACCGCCTTCGAGCTCGAGCGGATCTCTCGACTGGCCAAGCTCGATCGGTCCAGCGACAAGGAGCGCGTGGACGCCGAAGCGGATCACGCCGCCGCCGAGGCCCGCGTCCGCCAGTCCCGGGCGCAGCTTGACGAAGCCCTCGCGCTGCTCGCGGTCGCTGAAGACAATCTGGCGCGCACACGAATTCCCGCGCCCTTCGACGGCGCCATTACGTCCAAGATGACGGAAGTGGGCCAGTGGGTGATGACGGGCGAGGCGACTGTGGAAATGGTGGACCTAAACACGGTCCGCGCCCGCGTGATGGTCCCGGAATCCGCCATCGCCTTCTGCACGCCGGGCGAGCCCGCGATGATCAGCGTGGACGCGCTGGGGCGGAGCTTTGAGGGCGCGATCTCCCGCGTCATTCCCGAGGCGGACCCACAGGCGAATACGTTTCCGACGGACATCGACATCCCCAATCCGGAGGGCGTCCTCAAGGCGGGCATGTTCGTTCGCGCCATGGCGCCGGCGGCCCCCAAGGCGTCGCGGCTCCTGGTTCCGAAGGACGCCGTCCTGCGCCGCGGGCCATCGTCGATCGCCTATGTTGTGCGCGGATCGGACGAGAAGGGGTACACCGCGGACATCGCGCCCGTGAACGTTGTCGCCGAAGTCATGCAGTACCTCGCCGTCGAATCGCCGGCGCTGAAGAATGGCGATCGTGTCGTCGTTCGCGGGAATGAGGGAATGCACGGTCCGGGGCCGATCGTCATTGTCTCGGGCGAACCGAAGGCGCGTCCGGCGGAGGCGCGCGATCACTCGCGGGATGGCGAAGCGGCCGGCGTCCCGGGTAAGGCGTCGGCGGAGGCGTCCGCATCTGACGGCCGGCGGTAAACATGGTCGATCTCTTCATCCGAAATCCGGTCAAAGTCGCAGTCGGCGTGATTCTGCTGGTGCTCTTCGGCGCATTGACGGTTATTCCGCCGTCGATCATGCCGTCACCCATCCGTGCGCCCGTTCAGCTGACACCGAACATCGACGAGCCGGTCGTCATGGTGCAGACGCGATGGGAAGGCGCGAGCCCCGAGGAAGTCGAACGGGAAATTCTCGACAAGCAGGAGGACATGCTCAAGAGCATCTCCAACCTGCGAAAGATGATCGGAACGACCAAGCAGGGTGAATCCAGCGTTCGACTGGAATTCGAAGTCGGGACGGACAAGGACATCGCGAAACAGGACGTATCCGACGCCCTTCGTCGCGTTCAGTATCAGATTCCGCAGGACGAGTTCGACAATCCCATCGTCACGAGTGGTGAGGAAGACGGCGACAAGGCCATCGCATGGATGATCCTGTCGTCGGACCGGAATGACGTATCGGTTCCGGAGCTCTTCACGTTTGTCGACGAAGAGGTCATTCCGTTCCTTGAGCGCGTGGAGGGCGTGGCGTCGGTCCGCCTCCTCGGCGGACGCGACCGTGAAATTCAGGTTGTTGTTGATCCGTACAAGCTGGCTCAGGCGGGCATCACGTTTGCCGAGCTGTCCAGCGCCCTTCAGACGCAGAACACCAACATCGCCGCCGGCAACAGCGCCCAGGGCAAGCGAGATGTTGTCATCCGGACGATGGGGCGTTTTTCATCGCTCCAGGACGTTCGCGAGACAGTTGTGCGCATGGGCGACGGTGGTCCGATCCGCGTTCGGGACGTTGCCGACGTCGTCGACGGGTTCAAGCGCCAGTACACGTTTGTGCGAAGCAAGGGCAAGTTCGTCATGGCGCTGCCCGCCTATCGCGAGACCAACGCCAATGTCATTGAAACCATGGAAGGGCTGCGAGCGGCGATCACGCGCGTCAACAACGAGATTCTCTCACATCGGGGCCTGACGCTCGAACTGACGCAGGTGTACGACGAGACCACGTATATTCATTCGTCGATCGGGCTGGTACAGCAGAATATTCTGCTCGGCGGCGCCCTGGCCATCGTCGTCCTGATGCTGTTTCTTCGCAGCATCTCCGGGACGTTTGTCGTGGCGTTGTCAATTCCGATTTCCGTCATCGGCACGCTGCTCGTCATCCCGGTGCTTGGCCGCAACATCAACGTGGTCATGCTGGCGGGACTGGCCTTCGCCGTCGGTATGGTGGTCGACAATGCGATTGTTGTCCTGGAGAACATCTTCCGCCATCGGGAGATGGGCAAGAGCGCCTTCCAGGCGGCGTCCGACGGCGCCAGTGAAGTGTGGGGGGCCGTCGTCGCGAACTCACTGACGACGATGATCGTGTTCCTGCCGATTCTCTTCGTGCAGGAAGAGGCCGGTCAGCTCTTCCGCGACATCGCCATCGCGATCAGCGGCGCCGTCGCCCTGTCGCTCGTTGTGTCCGTGACAGTCATTCCGACAGTCGCCGCCCGGGTTCTGGGCAGGACGCGCGGCAGCGCCGATGAGAGCGGCGGCCGCTTCGCCCATTTCGTTGGCGCCCTCGTGCATCGAATCAACAAATCCGTGGCGCTGCGACTCGGGGTCGTCGTCGGGATGACGGCGCTCTCGATCGTCGGAAGCTACGCGATGGCGCCGACACGCAGCTATCTGCCGGCGGGCAATCGAAATCTCGTCTTCGGATTCCTGCTGGCCCCGCCGGGCTACAACACGCTCGAATATGAACGCATGGCGAGCGTTATCGAAAACGGCGACCCGACTCGCGGCATCATCGGCGTTCGCGCGTTCTGGGAGGCGAAGGCCGGAACCCCCGAGTTTGATGCGCTGCTTGGTCGCTGGAGCGACATCGTTGAGAACCAGAAGGTCAAGGGCGAATTCCAACCGCAGATCGACCAGGCGCAGGCCATACTCGATGCGCCGGACTCGACCGCGGAGCAGCGCGATGACGCGAGAAAGACGGTCCGTCAGAAGGAGCGAGAAATTCGCGAGTGGCGTGTGCCGCCGCCGCCGATCGAGAACTTCTTCTACGTCGACTTCAACGGCACCTGCTTCATGGGCTGTTCCAGCGCCGACGAAGAGAATGTGCGTCCGCTGGTCAACGTGCTGACGCAGACCGGCGGCGCCATCACCGACGTGTTTCCTTACTTCTTCCAGTCGTCCATCTTCAACATGGACAAGGGAAATACCGTCGAGGTCGAGGTGCGCAGCGATTCGCTGGAAACCGTTGTGCCCGCGGCCACTCAGATTCAGATGGCGGCGATGCAGGAAGGTCTGGGATACGCGCCGGCCAACCCGAGCAACTACAATCGCGACCAGGTCGAGGATCAGATCATTCCCGACCGCGTGCGAGCCGGCGATGTCGGCATGACGGTATCCGATCTCGGCTTCATCATTCGCGCCTGCGGGGATGGTCGAACGATCGGACAGTATCGTGAAGGGGGCCGCAGCATCGATCTCGCGATCAAGGTCAAGGGAGTCCAGGATCAGAATTCCGGCGACAACACGACCCGGGCGATCGCGGACATCCCCATCTTCACGCCGACGGGGCATATCCTCCCGATGTCGTCCGTGTGTCGAATCGATCGAACGACGGCGCCGCAGGAAATCCAGCATATTGAAACTCAGCCGGCCGTGAAGCTGACAGTCAGCCCGCCGGACGGCGTGTCGCTTGAGAACGCCATCACGACGCTCGAAAACAAAATCATCGGCAGGATGCGCGGTGAGGGCTATGGACCGGCAAAGATGAAGATACCGGATTCCGTGACCGTCAATCTCGCCGGAAACGCCGACAAGCTCTCGACGACATTTGAATCCCTGAAGTGGCTTCTGGCCCTGTCGTTTCTGATTGTGTTCCTGCTGATGGCCGGACTGTTCGAGAGTTTCGCCTATCCGTTCGTGATCATTCTGACAGTGCCGCTGGCCGTGGTTGGCGGATTCGTCGGCCTGTGGATCGTCAATCTGTGGACGTACAGCAATCCGACGATGGCGATTCAGGAACTGGACGTTCTGACGATTCTCGGGTTCGTCATTCTCCTCGGTATTGTCGTCAACAACGGCATTCTGATCGTGCACCAGTCGATCAACTTCGTTCGCGATGGCATGGCGCCCAACGACGCCATCGCCGAATCTGTCAGGACGCGCATTCGTCCGATCTTCATGACCGTCATGACGACGTTCTTCGGGCAGCTCATGCTCGTCATTCGTCCTGGATCGGGCGCCGAGCTCTATCGTGGTGTCGGCGCCGTTGTTCTCGGCGGGTTGCTTGTGTCGACAGTCTTCACGCTCGTCGTCGTGCCCGCCATGTTGTCGCTCTTCATGAGCGTCAAGGGCGCCGTGGGGCATGTCGTCGCCGACACACCCTCGGAGACTACGCCGACGGGAGCAATTCCCGCGATGGCGACGGTCGGGGCCGGCGAGGCGCCCGCGCCGGCGCACGCGTCGACGGATCGGCAGTAGTCGCGGCGTTGTATGGTGAAGGCGAGAAGGCGGGGCGCCGGGATCAGTCCATCGCGACGGCGTTGGGGATCAGCGGGATGACGTGCACGTAGCGAATGTCGTCGCGCTGCACCGTCGCCTCGATGATGACGTCATAGACGAGCCGCTGTTTGGGATCCTGCCGGATCTCTGTAACGTGGCCGATGACGAGCGGGACGGGCAGTCCCAGCTGGCCGGGGGCGCTGGTCACGAAATCCCCGATGCGAATGCGTGTTCGATCATCGACGGGCTCGCTCGCCGCGTCGATGTACTCGTAGGGGACGTCGCGAACGATCATCTGCCCTCGGCCGAGACCGCGCAGCGTGCACGGAAAGTCGACGAAGTGCATTTCCCCTTTTCGAAGTCCCTCGAAGCGCACCTCGACGGGCTGCGCGTCCACGTCGCTGAACAGCTTCACGCGGGACATGTACGGGCTGACGAAATCGATTCGCCCCAGCAGCATTTCCTGTGCGATGACCGCCTCGCCGGCGCGAAGGCCGGCCGCGTCGCCGCGATCGACAAAGACATGGCTCGCGACCCAGTCGCTCCGGCTGACACGTAACTCCGACCCGCGTTCGATGACCGCCGAATCGCGCAGCGACACGATGTCCCACGCAACAACGTGCGCCTGAAGCGCAGCGGGGATCGATCGATCACGTAGCCGCTGCATCCGTTCCAGGTCCTGGCGAAGCTGTTCATTCTGCGCCGTCCTGGAGGCAAGCTCATGCAGTATTGCGGGATCGGGCGCCGCAGTGTCCTGCGGATCCTTCGGGACACGGCCGCGAAACGTCAGGAATCGCGCGAGATCCTGCAGCGGGGCCAGCAACTGCGTCGACGCGTGCTTCGGCGCGTTGGTCAGGCTGGGCGGCAGGAAGACCGCCAGAGCGGAGATGAGCATCAACGCTCCGAATACCGCCTTCTTGCTCGGCCGATAATGCGCTAAGTGCATGCGGGCATCTTAGCGAGCGTTGCGCGACCGGTAAAACGCGATTCGCATCGTTCAGCATTGTTGCGAGCAACAGCGACGCCGACTTGTCAATTGTGTCGTCCGGGCGCATGCGACGATGTCCGGTGCGCTGCGTCGACGCGTTATCGCACGCCCATTTTCGACGTGTTGCGCTTCGTCGTCATCGTTGATTGGAAAGTGGCCCTGATTCTGTCCCGCCACGACGGTTGGTCTGTGAAGCTGGAGAACCCTTGTCGGTTCGTCTGACTGGGTAAGGTGGTGTATCGTAACTTGCTTTTGCATAACGACTTAGGCGTATCTTACTGTTTCACTGTCCGACACCGGCAGGGGGAGGCCGGGTCAGGACGCACGACCGTCCCGCTTTATGTGGACCGGGAGGGCACGGGAGCCGCCACCTGTGCCCTCCTTCTCGTTTTACACATCGCGATGCAAACGCCGCGCGATTCGAAATGCGGGTTAGAATCCCGCGACGATGAAGAAACCGCGGAATCAAGTCCTGGACTACGTCCTCTACCTGATCGTTCGACTGGCGGCGGCGTTCCTGGGCGTTCTGCCGGTTCGCGTGTCGCTGTCGATCGCGTCCGGTCTGGGCGCTCTGTGGTTTCATCTGCCGCGCTGGCTGCCGGAAACGCGCGTCACAATACCGGACTGGAGCCGGCGAAACACGGCGACGAAAGTGATCGCGGCGCCCATCAGGCTGCTGGCGAGTCTCTCCAGAACGTCCAACAAGCTGCTTGGCAAGTTCCGCGAACATCGCAATCGCGCCGAATTGCACATCCGCACGTCCTTTCCGGACATGCCCGAGGCGGATGTTCAGCGCATGACCCTGGAGAGCCTGCAGCAGCTCTGCCTCATGGCGGTCGAGCTGATCATCTCACCGCGACTGATCACGCGATGGACCTGGCACGACTATGTTGAGACGCGGAACCTCGCCGGCGCAATTCGGGCGCTGGCGGACAAGCGTGGCTGCATCCTGCTGACGGGCCACTACGGCAACATCGAGGTTCTCGGGACATCGCTCGCGACGATCGGCTTCGACATGACGGCTGTCATGCGTCCGTTTGACAACAGGTATCTCAATCGGCTGCTGACGCGCCGTCGCGCGCAGAGCGGTCTCAAACTCCTCGACAAGGGCGGCGCCACGCAGCACGCGCCGGAGATCCTTGAGTCCGGCGCAGGTTTGTGCTTCATCGCCGATCAGAATGCGGGAAAGAAGGGCATCTTCGTTGACTTCTTTGGCCGCAAGGCGTCCACCTACAAGTCGATTGGCCTGCTTGCGATGCGATTTGACGTGTCCGTCATTGTTGGTTGTGCTCGGCGCGTCGGGCGTGACTTCCGATACGAGATTCACGTGAATCGCGTCATCCAGCCGGAGGAGTGGGCCGACAAGGACGATCCACTTCGTTGGATCACGCAGGAGTACACGACGGCGCTGGAGAATCTGATTCGTGAAGCGCCAGGCCAGTACCTGTGGATTCATCGGCGCTGGAAGACCCGCCCCAAAGACGAACTCGCCGACGCGGCGTAGTGGGACGCGCTCGCCTGGGGCCGCTGCGGGAGCGCTACGCCTCGCTCATGATTCGAGCGACTCTCGCCGCTGGATCGGCCGACGGAGCAGTCGCTCAGATGCCGACTGCACGCTGAAGGCGTGCCATATGTGTAGCCCAGGGCAAACGCAGGCCCGGGGATCGGATCAACCCGCACGTCAAGCGCTGAAAGTGCGAATTAAACGCCGTGTCGTTACGAGAATCGCGGCCATCCAGGTCGCATCGGCGTGAATTGGACTCCCGGATTTCCGTGATGAATCAAAAAAAGGGCGGTCCGAAGACCGCCCCTGGTCACTGTTGAATCTGTCGCGCGACGTCAGTGTGCCGCGTGAATCGCATGGCCGAACATGGCTTCGGCCGCTTCACCGATCGTTTCGCCCGTCGACGGATGCGCGTGGATGGCGACAGCGATATCCTCGGCGACAGCGCCCATCTCCATCGCCAGTACGCCTTCGGCGATCAGGTCGCCCGCGTGGGCGCCGACAATGCCGAGGCCGAGCACGCGCTGAGTCTTCGCGTCGAACAGCATCTTCGTCAGGCCTTCCGTTCGATTCATCGATACGGCGCGGCCGTTGCCGAGCCAGGGGAATTTCGTGACTTTGAAGTCGAGCCCCTTCGCCTTGGCCTCCTGCTCCGTCAGACCGCACCAGGCGACTTCCGGATCCGTATAGACAACGGCCGGAATGCACACATTGTCGAATTCCGCGGGCTTGCCGGCGATCGCCTCAACGGCGACCTTCGCCTCCCGCATTGCCTTGTGCGCCAGCATCGGATCGCCAGCAATATCGCCGATGGCGAAGATGCGCTTGTCCGTCGTCCGCATCTGCCTGTCGACCTTCACGAAACCGCGCTCCGTCAGCTCGACCTTGGTCGTGTCCAGACCGCAGTTGTCCGTGTTCGGCTGGCGGCCGATCGAGACCAGAATGCGGTCAAACGTTTCCGTGATGTCCTTGCCGCCGACGCTGAACGTCGCCTCGACCCCGGCGCCCTTCTTCTTCGCGCTCTTGAAGGAGGCGGACTCATGGATCGCCTTCATCTGCTTCTCGAGCTTCTTGACGAGCGGCTTGGCGAGGTCCGGATCGAGACCGTTGAGGATCCCCGGCAGGGCCTCGACAACCGTGACTTCGCTGCCCAGTCCGGCGTAGACCTGGCCGAGCTCAAGACCGATGTAGCCGCCGCCGATGACGAGGAGCTTCTTCGGGATCTCATCCATTTTCAGGGCGTCGGCGGCGTTCCAGCACAGCTCGCGCGGCAGCAGCTTGTCCGGCAGGAGCTTCGCCCGAGAGCCGGTCGCCAGGATGCAGTGCTTGAACTTGATGCGCCCGACGTCCTCTCCCTCGATGTGAATGAGCTTCGAACTTTCGAAGGTGGCGTGCCCCTTGAAGTACTCGACTTTGCGGCCCTTCAGGAGTCCTCGGACGCCCGTTGAGAGCTTCCTGATCACGCTGTTCTTGAAGTCGCGCAGCTTGTCCACATCCGTCTTCGGCTTGCTGAATGTGACGCCCATGGCCGCGGCGTGTTCCGCTTCGTCCATGATGCGGACGACATTGAGAAGTGTCTTGCTGGGGATGCAGCCTTCCCGGAGGCAGACGCCGCCCGGAACCTCCGCCATCTCGATGATCGCCGTCGCAAATCCGGCGTCCGCCGCCGCAATGGCCGCGACATAGCCGCCGGGTCCGCCACCGACGACGACAACATCAAATTCCTGTGTGAGCTCACCGACTACCATTGAACGCTCCTGGATGCTGATTCATGCGCAATTCTCTCGATCCACGCCGTCCGTATCGCTCGCATCCACGCGAAGTCAATGCGATCGCGGCGATGGGGGATGTCCCTACGGCGAAACGCCTCGGGCGCGTGCCGCGACCGATTGCATTCCGGGAGCGCGGATTGTAGGGATGCGGCCGAAACGTGGCCAGTCGATCGCCCGTCGCGGAGGCGCCGGCTGTGAAACGGCGCCATCCGAGGCGAATTCATCGCGGATGAGACAATTGGCGCCGACGTGGCGCGGGGAGAGAATTCGGTTCTTGAATACCTAACAATAACCGAATATGATGCTCCGATGGCGCTGCATCGTGTATCGAATCCGCAGAATCCGTTCATCTCCGAGTCGCGCGAATGGCTGGAGGCCGTGCCGGAGACGCGCGTCGAGATCTACGAGGAACGCGCCAAGTCGATTCTCTCTGAGAATGACAGTCCCGACATACCCTTCCGATGGTCCGTCAATCCGTATCGGGGCTGCCAGCACGGATGCGCCTATTGCTACGCCCGGCCAACGCATGAGTACCTTGGATTCGGCGCCGGCAGTGACTTTGAAACGCGCATTGTCGCCAAAGTGAATGCGCCGCAACTGCTGGAGAAGGCGCTGTCGAGGCGAGGCTGGCTGGGGGAGTCCGTGACCTTCTCAGGCGTCACGGATTGCTATCAGCCCGCCGAGGCGACCTACGCCCTGACGCGCGGCTGTCTTGAGGTCTGCCTTCGGCGTCAGAACCCGGTTGGTATCGTTACAAGAGGGCGCATGGTCCTCCGTGACGCCGATCTGCTCGCCGAGCTCTCACGCGTCGCCGGCGCCAGGGTCTTCATGTCGATTCCGTTCGCGAGTGACGCCGACGCCCGCGCCATCGAGCCCTTCGCGCCGCCGCCGTCGAAGCGATTCGAAACTCTGGAAGCGCTCTGCGACGCGGGCGTCGACGTCGGCGTGATGGTCGCGCCCCTGATCCCCGCGCTCAATGACATGCAGATCCCTGAGATCCTGAAGCGCTCCGCCGAGGCGGGGGCCGTATCGGCGGCGTACATTCCACTCCGCCTGCCGCGGAGTGTCGCGCCCGTCTTCTTCGAACGGCTTGAGGCCACGATGCCCCATCGGGCCCAGCGCGTCGCCAGCCTCGTCGGCGCCATGCGGGGCGGTCGAGTTTCCGAGGCAAGATTCGGCCATCGCATGCAGGGTGTCGGGCCCCACTGGGAAAGCGTCAAGTCGCTCTTCGAAATCGCATGCGATCGGTACGGCTTGTCAGTCCACAAATCCGAGGGTTTCTCGAAGAAGTCGTCTCACCCTGATCGTGGCGACTCCGGCTCGTTGACGCCGCTTCGCATCGCCCCCAGGAAGCGCACCGACAGCGCTCAGCTCACATTCGACTTCGGCGCCGAGTAGGGCGTTCCCCCACGAGATCTGCCGGTCTCGCGCCCATCTGGAGGGTTCGGGCGTTGCTCGCTACACTGCGGACTGGCATGAGGAATTTCACGATCCACCAGCGCTCAGGTGCCCAATGAACAAAGACGCATACGACGATCTTCTGAATCGACTACGGGAGATTGGTCAGCTCGACGCCACCGCGGCCCTTCTCGACTGGGACGCCGAGACATACATGCCGAAGAACGGACTCGGCGTTCGCGCCGATCAGCTCGCGCTGCTGGCGCGGTTGTCGCACGAACGGATGACGGATCCGGCCATCGGCGATCGGATCAGCGAGCTCGACGAAAAGTGCGATGACGAGGTCTCGGAGACGAATGTCCGCGAGATCAAACGGCTTTACCTTCGCGCCACGAAGATTCCGACAAGCCTCGTGGAACGGATCGCCCGCGTTTCGACCGTCGCCAAGGAATCGTGGCAGAAGGCGAGAGAGCACTCGAACTTCAACACCTTCAAGCCGCATCTCGCCGAACTGATCGAGCTGCGCTGTCAGGTTGCCGACGCGATCGGCTATCAGAACGAACGCTACGATGCGCTGCTCGACGAATTCGAACCGGGCATGACGACCAAGGAAGTCGATCGATTGTTCGGCGCCCTGCGGGGACCGTTGAGCGAGTTCGTCCAGGCGATCGCCGAATCGAACGGCAGGCCGGATGTTTCCATTCTGCATCGCGACTATCCCGTCGAGACACAGAAGCTGTGGAGCCGCCAGATGGCGGCCGAGATCGGCTTTGATTTCGGCAGCGGTCGCATCGATATCTCAACGCATCCGTTCTGCTCCGGTTCGGCGCCGACGGACGTGCGTCTGACGACGCGATACATGGAGAAGTTCTTTAACTCCGCGATGTTCGGAACGCTCCACGAGGCCGGCCACGGTCTCTACGAGCAGGGGCTGCCGGAAGAGCATGTCTTCACGCCGCGCGGCCAGGCCGTGAGTCTCGGAATCCATGAATCGCAGTCTCGATTGTGGGAGAACTTTGTCGGCCGAAGCCGGGAGTTCTGGGAACGCTACTATCCCCAGTGCCGGGTCGCCTTCGCCGAGGCGCTGTCCGATGTGTCGCTGGATCAGTTCTACTCTGCGATCAACGCCGTGAGTCCGTCGCTCATCCGCGTGGAGGCGGACGAAGTCACGTACAACCTCCATATCATTCTGCGATTTGAGATCGAGCGGGATCTCATCGGCGGCAGGCTCGCCGTCGGTGACCTTCCGGAAGCGTGGAATGAGAAGATGGCGACGCTCGTCGGCGTTCGCCCGTCGAATGACGCGGAGGGATGCCTGCAGGACATCCACTGGTCGATGGGTGGGTTCGGCTACTTCCCGACCTACGCCCTGGGCAATCTCTACGCCGCGCAGTTCTTTGCCCGGGCAAAGAAGGATATCCCGGAACTGATGGATCAGATCCGCGTCGGAGAGTTCGCGCCGCTGCTCGAATGGCTGCGGATGAAGATTCATCGACATGGGCAGCATTATCGCGCCTCCGAGCTGGTGCAGCGCGTCAGTGGACGCGCCCTGTCCATCGAGCCGTTTCTTGACTATGTGAGCGATAAGTTTGGTCCGCTCTACGGGATCGAGGACTGATGGCGAGCGCGGCGGCAAAGAAGCAGAAGTTCGGTTCCCACCTGTCCGTCGCCGGCGGATTTGAGAACGCCTTTCATGAAGGTGTCGACGTCGGCTGCGACTGCCTGCAGATCTTCGTCAAGAATCAGCGACAATGGACGGCCAAACCGATATCAGATGAACAGATCGCCGCATACAGGGCGGCGTCGAAGGAGACAGGCATCGGTCCTGTCGTGGCGCACGCCTCCTACCTGCTGAATCTCGCGTCGCCGGAAGCGCCGAACCGGGACAAGAGCGTGAAGGCGCTGGTCGATGAACTGGAGCGATGCGAAGCGCTCGGCGTCGTTGGGCTCGTGCTGCATCCCGGCGCCCATATGGGCGATGGAGAGGCGAAGGGAATCAAGCGAATCGCCGCATCGCTGAACAAGGCGCACAAGGCGACGAAGGGCTTCGCCTGCCGCGTGCTGCTTGAAAGCACGGCGGGGCAGGGCACGACCATCGGTCACGACGTCGCGCACCTCGGACAGATCATCGAAGGCGTCAGCGAGGCGGAGCGCATCGGAATCTGCCTGGACACCTGCCATCTCTTTGCCGCCGGGTACGACCTGCGCGACGGCGAGGCCTATGAGGCGATGGTTCAGGCGATGGACGCGTCGTTCGGCGTCGATCGCGTTGCGTGCATCCATATGAACGACTCGAAGTTCGATCTCGGCAGTCGCCGCGATCGCCACGAGCACATCAACGAGGGGTTCATCGGCCGGGCGGGATTCCTGAATGTCGTGAACGACGCGCGGCTCGCCGGCGTTCCTCGAATCCTGGAGACGCCGAAGGGCGACGACGACAAAGGTCGGCCAAACGACAAGGTCAATCTGGACAAGCTTCGGCGGATGGTGCGCGGCTGATGCAAAGCGCCGGCGCGCCGATCGACGTCGCCATCATCGGGGGTGGCGCCGCGGGGCTTGCGACGGCCATCTTCACCCGCAGGCGACTGCCCGATCGACGTGTCGCTGTTCTGGACGGCGCCACGAAGCTGGGCGCCAAGATCCTTGTCTCCGGCGGCGGACGCTGCAACGTGACGAACCGAATCGTCACACCTGAGGACTTCTGGGGCGGCAGTTCGAACATCATTAAGCGTGTGCTATCCGCATTGCCGGTCGACAGGACCCTCGCATTTTTCTCCGAGCTTGGCGTCGAGCTGCATGAGGAACCGAACGGCAAGCTCTTCCCGGATTCAAACTCAGCGAAGACTGTGGTCGAGGCGATGCTGCGCGAGGCCGCGCGCCTCGACGTCCGGCTGCTGACGGCGCATCGCGTCACGGGAATCCGACGCGACTCAGTAGGATTCCTGCTGGACGTTCATGTCTCCCCGTCGGCCGCCGAGGATGAGCCCGGCGACGTGACCCGGCGCGCCGCGTGCGTCGTCCTGGCGACGGGCGGCAGGTCGCTGCCGAAGACAGGCAGTGATGGCGCGGGGTATGCGCTCGCTGAATCCCTGGGGCATTCGCTCGTGCCGACCACGCCCGCGCTCGCGCCGCTGCTGCTGGATGGCGCGATGCACGCAAAACTCTCGGGGATCTCGCAGGAAGTCGAGCTGACTGTCCGAGCGACCGGCGAGAAGCCGATTCACCTGTGTGGTGAGATGTTGTGGACCCATTTCGGTCTCAGTGGTCCCGTTGTTCTGAACGCATCGCGCCATTGGCATCGCGCCAGGGAGGAAGGGCGTGACGCTCGCGTGACTCTGAATTTCCTGCCGGGCGCCGATTTCGCGAAGGCGGACGCGATGTTGATCGCGCTGGCGGGTTCGCATTCGCGCTCGCAGGTTCACAACGCCTTGTCAGGGTTGCTTCCGGCGCGCGTGGCCGATGTCCTTCTGGCGACGATCGGTATCAAGGCCAATACGCCGATGGGGCAGTTGGCGAAGGAGGCGCGTCGCAGGCTGACGCACGCCCTGACAGAGCTTCCGCTGGAGGTTCGGGGGAGCCGCGGATACACGTACGCGGAAGTCACGGCGGGCGGTGTCACGCTGACGGAGATCGACGGAAAGACGATGGCGTCGCGGAAGTGTCCGGGGCTTTTTCTCGTCGGTGAGATCCTGGATGTGGATGGACGCATCGGCGGGTTCAATTTTCAGTGGGCGTGGAGCGGCGCGTACGTGGCCGCGGGCGGCGTCGCGCAGCGTTTCGAGTCGTGACGGCGTCAGCGGCGCGAAAATCGCCGAGGATGGTCGAGTCCGTGGAAGAACGGTGTGGATCGCACGCCCGATGGCGCCTACGCAAGCAGCCCTTCGACCATTTGCCTGATCTCCACATCCCGGACCAGCGCGTCATTCTGAAACGCGGCGCCGGTCGACGTGACGATCGCGCCGTATTGATCGGGCGACTCGGCGGGGGCCCCGTGGCTTCCTTTTACGAGTGACGCGTCGAGCGGCGTCTTGCGCTCGGGCATTTTGATGAACATCTCGACCGGGTCGTAGCCCGGCTTGTTGTGGATATCCACAGTGTGAGCGAATGCGGGCGCCCTGGCGTCGTCGTGCCACCAGTAATAGGCGAGCCACGTGTCGGGTTCGCAGACCAGAACGACTTCGCCGCTGCGATCGTGAACCATGGCGACGCGCTCGCGCGCGTCGCCATAGAGAGCGTGGGCAATTCCGTCGAGCCCCTCAAAGATGCCGGCAACGGCGTCGACGTCCGTCGGATCCTGGACGTACACGTGCGCGAACTGATGATCGACGACGGCGAACGCCTTGCTCGCCTTCACATTCAGGTGTTCGCCATCATCGCGTTCATCGATCTGCGCCATGCCCGCGTCGCGAAGCATGCGATTCGGATAGATCACGCGCGACACGTCCGTCATCGCGTATTCGCTGACAACGAGGAAGGCGACGTCGCTGATGCCGAGCGCGGCGACGCCATCGAAGAGTCGGCCGAGCTGTTCGTCAGCCTCGCGACACGCCTTGATCTGCTGCTCGGAATTCGGGCCGAATTTCTGGGCCTCGTAGTCGAGATGGGGAACGTAGATGTAGTTGAAGCGAGGCCGTTCCCGCTGAAGGAGCCACAACGCCGCGTTGATCGTCCATTCGGTACTCCGGATGTTTGCGAGTGGTCCCCAGAAGTTCATCAGGGGGAAGTGATCGATGTCGGCGATGATCTTCTCGTAGAGACCGTCAGGTTTGGAGTAGCACCAGAGTTCCGTTCGGCCATCGGGATGGTGTTTCGGTTCGGGCGTGACGATGAAGTCGGCGGCGGCGTCCTTGATGTTCTGCGGAATCCAGGCGGCCTGCGACACGCCGCGCTGGGCGAGCGTGTTCCAGAGCTGCTCGCCCTGAACGAGATTGTTGCGACCGACCCACAGCTCGACATCGCCGCGATCGCGATGGTAGAAGCCGTTGCCGATGATTCCGTGCCTGTCGGGCGTTGCGCCCGTCAGCATGGACGCCTGCACGGGCGACGTGACACAGGGGAATGTCGGCCTGAGGTCGGCGGCGGCGCCACGGTTCGCCAGTGCGCGAAGGCGCGGCATGTGCTCCAGGTCGCGGCGTCGAAGTCCGGGGACAGAGACGAGAAAGCAGAATTCGTGAGGCATGACGGCGTAGGTTCCTGTCGCACCAGGGCGATCGCTTGAGACGGTTAATCGAACCCGATTAACCCGCTTGAGCGTCGATCGGTCAAGCGCTGTGGCGGATGGCGACCTTATTGGGCCGTTTTCGCGATCGCTTTGCTGTCTTGAGTGGGATTGGAGCCGCCGGGCTTCGCGCCGCTAGCCCATCATCGGCTTCAGGGCTTCCAGCGTTCGTCGCGCCATGTTGACGGCGTCATGGCTGTGTCTGCTGAGCTCGACGTTGACGGGCCCCTCGTATCTGACGTCCGTGAGGGCCCTGAAGATGGGCGGGAAGTCCATGTCTCCCTCGCCGATGGGCAGATGCGCGTGGACGCCGCGGCGCATGTCCTCGATGTGGATGTTGAACAGACTCCTGGCGAATTCGCGGATTCGATCGGCCGGGGCGCCGTCGTTGAGACAGTGCAGATGCCCCAGATCGAGTGTGAGTCCGAATCGCGCGTGATTGATCTGATCACGCAGTGATCGGTACTTGTCCATCGTATCGATGAACATGTCGGGCTCCGGCTCAAAGCCGAGATTCACGCCGCGCGCGATGGCGTGATCGACGATCGGTCCGCAGCCATCGACCAGCAGGGTCATCGCGTCATTTTCCTTCATGCCTGGTTCCCTGGCGCCGGACCAGAAGCTGACAACCTCTGATTGCAGAATGACGGCGATATCGATGGCCTGCGTGAGGAATTCCAGGCGACGTCGTCGATCGTCCCGATTGGGCGTGAGCAACGTCGGCCAGTGCTTCCGACTGGGGTCGAGCAGGAACCGGGAACCGCATTCGACGACGGCCGTCATCCCCACGTTGGCGAGACGTTCACGAATAATCCTTGCCTGACCAATCGTCTCGCGATCGAACGGGTCCAGGAAATGGTGGTCGAGTGTGATCGCGATGGACGTATAGCCAAGATCGGCCAGAATGGCGATCACATCACTCAGGCGATGGTGTGCAAATCCGTTGGTGTTGTATCCGAGTCTCATGTTGACACAGGGGTCCGTGGGCGTTCTTCGGGCGGCGTTCGACCAACGTACGGCGTGACCCGCCATCCGCACGCTGGCTGGTCCCGCCGGCTCACCCATACCCCCCACGCATACATCGGTAATTTCCTCAGGTTGAGTAGAGCCTGCGTCCAACAATCAGCGTCGGCGCGAGCATGGCAAGAACGATTACGGCCGCAGGCCATCCCTGGGCGGACGAGGCAATGATCGCGTCTAGCCCGATGATTCCCAGGATAAACGTTTTCATCGCGCGCTGGACGTGTTGTGGTTCGGGCGCCCGAATCGCGCGGATTGACATTCGCCCCGTGTGAATGAGCAATGCGAACCAGAGGGCGAGCAGGTAGTAATTGCCCTCGTCCCTGCCGCTGGGCAGCGTGGCGCCCGCGACGAGCAGGCCAAGCGACAGGATCGCGACGTAGATTCCCGCCGCGCCGGTTACCAGGCGGAATCGGCGGCTTCGTTTGACCTCGTCGGCCCCGAAGTAAGTCAGGGACGCGACATAGAGTGTCATGGCGCCGATCGCCAGAAGACCGATGTTGTCGCTCAGCCACCATCCCGCGCACATGCCCAGGATGAGATTCAGCCCTCGACAAAGGCCCATGTTGATCGGCCCGGCGAATGTCCCCTTGGTCATCAGGTCGTAGGCGGAAATCGCCACGATCAGGGCGGCGGCCACTGCGACAGGTCGCCAGTCGTAACCTTCGACGACAAAGCCGGGCGCTTCGATCGTCGGGTCGAGACCGGCGAGGGCCGCCAGCGCCAAACCTATGAGCGCGAGGCCGAACATCAGCCGCCTTGCGGCGGGCGTTGAAATGCGGCCGGAGGGCAGCGGGCGATTCGGCCGCTCGACGCGATCAATTTCGATATCGGCCAGGTCGTTGAGAACAATGCCGTAGGCGTAGAGGCAGGCCGATGCGCCGCACAGGGCCGCCAGGCGCCACGACACGATGAGCGAGGCCGAGACCAGCCAGTATCCGGCGAGAACATCCGTGACGGCCGTGAAGATATTCGGCAGGCGGACGAGTTCAAGCCAGTCCTTTGCGCGTGTCATAGGTCGGCTGCGATCGAGTCAAGGTGCGACTTGGCGGCGTGACCCGCCACGTCGGGATCGTCAACGAAGGGATAGAGCTCAACTGTGATCCATCCACTGTAGTTGGAGTCGCGGATGGCGGCGAGCGTGGCGCGAAAATCGATCGCGCCCGTCCCCGGGACGAGATGATGGTGCCGACGCGTGTCCGCGATGTCCTCGATGTGGTAGTGACGCGTGTGCGGCGCCATGCGGGCGACGAAGTCCTGCGGGGCCTCGCCAACGCAGTAGGCGTGGCCGATGTCAAAGTTGAGATTCATGAAGGGCGAGTCAATACGATCGCGAAGCTCGAGGTACTGCTCGAATCGCTCGATCAGCAGTTCCGGCTCGGGCTCGATCAGCAGGCCGACGTTCTCGTTCTCGGCATGCTCGACGACGGGCTTCAGCTTCTCAACAAACAGATCCATCGCCCTGGCGTAAGTCATGTCGCCTTCGATGGGACCACCGGGTTCTGTCGTGATGTGCGGCGCCCCGAGCCGGCGGGCGAGCGTGAGGGCCGCGATCGTGTGATCGATGCGGATACGCCGATAGGCGCTGTCGGCTTCGATCCAGCTCGGATGCCAGTAGGGCTGGCGCGGATCGCCGACCTTGTTCATCATGAAGGCGTTGATGTTTGAGATTTCGAGTCGATGTCGATCGAGGGCCGCCAGCGTGGCGTCGATGGCCGCCGGCGTCACGTCGTCGGGCCAGAGGTGCGGCGTATCCGCCATGAGTTCGACGCCGCGATAGCCGATCGCGGCAATGCGCGCGAGGGCGTCGTCGAGCGATGTCTTCATGTAGGCGTTGCAGCTGTACGCGAGGCGGAGGTTCATGCGGGGGACTTATTTCTTCGGGGATCTGCGACGCGGCGAGCGACCTGTACCGGGTCTGGTGGCCGAGCCTTTCTTATCGCGCAGATCGTGTTCGGCGTAGTCGTTGAGCATCTTCACCTGGGCGGCGAATTCGTGCTCCCGCACGTCCATCGGGGCCTTGAAGAAACACGCGAGATGCTTCATGACGCCGCCGCGATTCCTGGCGGCATGGTAGTCCGCGAGCCGCGCGAGGTCGAGGACAAGCGGCGCCGCGAGAATCGAGTCACATCCCTGCCAGACGAATTGCAGCGTCATCCGCGTGTCGAGGAATCCGCGGAAGTGGACGTGGTCCCAGGCCGTCTTCCAGTCGCCGAGCGATTCGACGTATTCGATCGTCGTGCGAACCTGAGGGCGATAGCCCGTAATGGAATGGATGACGCCGTTTTTCGTATCCAGCTTCGACGACTTGTTGGCGGCGGAGTCCAGGACGAGACCGTCGCCGTTACCGAGGACGTTGTGACCCACCCAGCTGTCGATCGGCAGATGGCGATCCCGGAACATCGGGGCCAGGACCGTCTTGAGCAGGGTTTCGCCCGTCTTGCCATCGGCGCCCATGATCGGGACGCGCGCCGATTCGGCCAGTTCGCGTATGGCGGGAACGCCGGCGCCGAGCGACGGCGTGAAATTCACGTAGGGCATGCCGGCCTCGATGGCGGCAATGGCGTACAGGCTGCTCGCCGGCAGCGGCGACGTCTTCTGCGTCAGCGCCCGCGACAGGGACGTCCAGGCGCCGTGTGACTTCTTCGGTGTGAATCTCGGCTCGGTCGACGCGACGTTGACGACAATAACGCGATCCAGCTGG
>Ga0116152_10001054_pt1 | contig 22588 bp, 23 predicted proteins | sample AD_UKC119_MetaG_FD_89894 | JGI IMG/M metagenome (GOLD analysis project Ga0116152, IMG submission 89894) | Active sludge microbial communities of municipal wastewater-treating anaerobic digesters from Hong Kong - AD_UKC119_MetaG | ecosystem: Engineered > Bioreactor > Anaerobic > Digestate...
CTGCGGATGCGTCGATGACGGTCACCGTTGACCCTCTGCGATGAGCGACTCGATCGAGTCCGAACCCATGTCAAGGTTTGCGCGAATCTCGAGTAGATCGGCCATGGCCTGCTCGACCGTGCTGGAGCTGCGCGCGGGGATCAGTCGCGCCACGGGATGCCCGTGCCGGGTGATCACCACCGTCTCGCCCGATTCCACGGAATCGAGCAACTCCGACAGGTGCGTCTTCGCCTCGTACGCACCAACACTCTTCACACATTCAGACTAGTCGTCGACCAGCCGCCGGATCAATCCTGCGACCGGTCGCTGGAGCGCACCTCAACGCCGCCTTCGGTCGACTCCAGCATCACCTCGAACGCAGACACGCGATCCACAGCACTGACCATGACCGGCGCAGCGGCGACTTTCGCGTCGAACGATCCGAACCCGCGCCGCATCGAACCGACGTCGCGCCACGACGTCACGATGGTCCACACCTGTGGGTCATCGGGACTGCGCCCGACTCTCCCGTCGAGGAAGCCCTCGGCCGCAGCCAAGGCTTCCAGAAGCGAACGTGCCAGGTCGAGGAAGTCATCGCCGCCTCGGTGTTCGGTCACAACGATCATGTGGGCCAGCCTCCCACGTCACGAACTCGAAGCCCCGAGGTGCGCACCCGCCCGTCGCTACTCTGTGGCAATGCGCTTGGCCCCCAAACACTGGAGCACCGAGACCTGGTGGTGTTCCATGCACGGCCACGTGGCACCTGGAGTCGCAGCGGCGCGGCCACCGGGCGGCCAAATGGTGATGGACCTCGACGATGGCACCCGCCTGTCGAGATGTCTGCGGTGTGACGCGTGGGTGCATTCATCCAGACCCGATGCCACCGAACTCGCGCCAACACCCCGTCCGCTGCGCGGCAAAGCCCTCGATGAACTTGTCGTGATCCGGGCTATAGCGATCGAACGTGGCCTGCACGTGGTCTTCTTCCTGACCCTGGCGGTGCTCCTCGTACTGCTGGAATTCGGACTCCCCGCCCTGCAGAGCGATGCCCAGACCCTGCTTCCCCTGTTGGACCAGACGCGCGGTGGTCAGCAGTTCTTCTCCGGCTGGCTGAACCGGCTCATCAATCTCGACGGCGGGCATGTGTGGGTCCTGGCCGGCATGTCGCTGGGCTACGCCCTGCTGGAAGCGGTCGAGGCGTTCTTCCTGTGGCAGGGCAAGAGGTGGGCCGAGTATCTGACCGTGGTGGCCACGGCGGCCTTCCTGCCGCTGGAGATCTACGAATTGGTCAACAAGGCCAGTGCACTCAAGGTCGCCGCCTTGGCGGTGAATCTTGCGATCCTTGCCTACCTGATCTGGACCAAGCGACTGTTCGGGGTTCGCGGGGGCATTGCCAGTCTCGAGCGCGAGCTCGCCGCGGACGTCGATTGGGACGAACTGGAACGGCGCGCCCCACTGACCGAACAGACGTGAGACGGTGCATCCGTGGCAATCCTGCTGGGTGTTCGGTTCCTGCTGGAACTGTCGCTTCTGGCGGCCCTCGGAATCGTCGGGTTCAACGCCTCGGATGATGCCGCGGTCGGCGCACTGATCGGCGCCGCTCTGGTCATCTCCGCGGCCACCGTCTGGGGCGCCATCCTGTCGCCGCGACGGCGCCTCGACCCGCCGGTGGGTATTCGGCTCGCGGTGGAACTGGCCCTGTTCGCCGGTGCGGCAATCGGTCTGGCCGCCACCGGTTACCCCACGTGGGCTGCTGTCCTGTTCACCGCAGAACTGCTGACCGTAGGCGCTCTGTGGGCGATGGGGCACCCGCCCGGCGCGGACGTCGCAACCAAGAGCTGAGGAGTCAGCGCAGCAGAGCACCGGCTTCGGCGATCTCCACCGGATCTCCAGGGGTGGGGATCCACGGCATCTCCAGGCCGTCGCGACCGGCGTAGCGGGGCACGACATGGATGTGGAAATGGAACACGGTCTGCCACGCGGCCACCCCGCAGGCGTTCACGAGATTCACGCCGTCGGCTCCGAGTCTGTCCAGTGCGCGCCCCGCAATGTCCTGGGCGAGCGCTGAGCAGGCGGCAAGTTCGTCGGGCGCGATCTCGATCAGGTCCGCGGCGTGCTTCTTGGGAATCACCAGTGCATGCCCGCGGGTGGCGGGGTTGATGTCCATGAAGGCCAGGGCCCGGTCGGTCTCAGCGATCTGGTGGGACGGGAGGTCACCGGCGACGATCGCACAGAAGATGCAGGTCATGGCGCGAGCATAGGCTGTCCGGCATGGCCGAGCCCCTGAAGAACAGCTTCGGACCCACGGTCGTGGACCGGATCGCGCAGAACCTTCCGGTGGACCGGGACGCGTTCGTCAGCGACTGTCTGCGCGGGTTCGAGCCGTTGAGCCTCATGGACCGCGCGCGACACGTCGCGGACGTGATGCATGACCATCTCGACCCGGATCCTGCGACGGCGGTCACACAGGTGGCGCGGAGTCTGGGCACTGATCGTCCGCACGGTATGGACGGGTTCTTCTACAACCCGCACTCCTTCTTCATCGCCCGCTACGGATTGCCGGCGTTCGAGGAGTCGATGGCCGCGCAGTACGAGCTGACCAAACTGTTCACCGCAGAGTTCTGCATCAGGCCGTTCATCGTTGAGTACCCGCAGACGATGGACACGTTGCGGACCTGGACCGGCGACCCGGACGAACACGTACGGCGACTGGTCAGCGAAGGCACCCGGCCCCGGCTGCCGTGGGCGACGCGCCTGCCGCAATTCCAGCGCGACCCAGGGCCGGTCCTGGAACTGCTGGACCGGCTCAAGGACGACGGATCGGAGTATGTGCGGCGTTCTGTGGCCAACAACCTCAACGACATCGCGAAGGACAACCCGCAGGTCGCCCTGGACGTGGCCGGGCGCTGGTACGAAGGCCGCGAACGGCTGGTCAAACATGCGCTGCGGACTCTGCTCAAGGCTGGCGATCCGCAGGCGTTGGCGATCCTGGGCTACTCCACGAGCTCCGTCAGCGCGCACGCCGAATTGCCGCACCGCATCGCCATCGGAAGTTCGCTGCCCTTGGAGGTGACGTTGACCGGCCACGGCCGGGTGCTGGCGGACGTCGTCGTGCACTTCGTCAAGGCCAACGGCTCGACCTCCCAGAAGGTCTTCCGGGGGGCGGAACTCGACGTGCATGGCCGGGCAACCCTGCGCCGGACCATCAGTTTCCGCCAGCACAGCACCCGCCGGCACTACCCCGGCGAACACAGGATCGAGGCCCTGATCAACGGCCGGCGCCAAGAGCTGGGCGTGATCGACGTGGTCGCAGCCACGACGGACTGAGGCTCCCCCGAGGCGGGGGATGCCTCCACGCACGGCGATGCAGCACAATACGTGTCGTGGAGAGCGGGTACGCGTACCACACTGGGTGGACCGCGTATGCCTCCGCGGGAGGAGCTCGGCGATGAGCAGCGACACCTTGATGCTTCTGGTGGCGGGGTTTCCAGACCCGGAACTGGCCCAGAAACAATTCGACGACCTCGTGTCGAGAGTCGAGTCCAAGGAGATCGCAAGCCGGGGCATGATTCTGGTCTCAAAGGATGCCGACGGCGAAGTGAGCGTGCGTGACACCGGTGACCACATGGGGCGCAGGGGAGCCGGCTGGGGCGGTGGCGTCGGTGTGCTGGTGGGTCTGTTCGCACCACCGTTGCTGGCATCCGTGGCCGTCGGAGCGGCGGCCGGTGGCGTCGTCGGCAAGTTCGCCGGGCACAAAGTCCGCAACGAGATCGAGTCCAAAGTCTCCGAAGGCCTCAAGGCCGGTTCGGCTGTACTGATCGGAATCTTCGCCGCCGACCAAAGGCTGCAGGTCGAACGCGCACTGCCCGGTGCGCCGATGAAGTCGGTCGTGGAGACCGACAAGTCCAGCATCGAGGAGCTCAAACGGGCCCTGGCCGAGGCGATGGGCAAGTTCGAGCCGGACCGGTCCTCGCTGCCGATCCCGGATCGCGCGTTCGGTGGCACCGCCGGGCGCACGCTGCGCGACTCCGTGGCGGACTGGTCGTTCATCCCGGGTGCCACGGCACCCGAAGATGCCCCCAACGTGCTGGTGATCCTGATCGACGATGCCGGATTCGGTTCGATCGACTCCTTCGGCGGGCCGGTCAAGACCCCCAACTTCACCCGGGTCCAGAACATGGGGCTCACCTACAACCGATTCCACGTGACCGCGGTGTGCTCACCGACCCGCGCCGCACTGCTCACCGGCCGCAACCAGCACCGGGTCGGCTTTGGTTCGATCGCCGAGTACCCCGGCCCCTTCCCCGGCTACAGCGCCGCCAAGCCCAAGAGTTGTGCTGCTCTTCCCCGCATCCTGCGCGACAACGGCTACGTGACCGGCGGTTTCGGCAAGTGGCACCTCACCCCCGACAACGTGCAGGGTGCGGCGGGTCCGTTCGACCACTGGCCCAAGTCCTGGGGCTTCGACCACTGGTGGGGCTTCCTGTCGGGCGCGGCCGGACAGTACGACCCGATCATCACGCAGGACGACTCCACCCTGGGTGTTCCGGAGGGCAAGGACGGCGAGCAGTACTACTTCCCCGACGACCTGACCGACAAGGCGGTGGAATGGCTGCACGCGGTGCGTGCCCAGGACGTCACGAAGCCCTGGATGCTGTACTACTCGACCGGTTGCGCCCACGCTCCGCACCACGTGGCGCCGGAGTGGGCCGACAAGTACAAAGGTGTGTTCGATGACGGGTGGGACGCCTTGCGCGAACGCACGCTGGCCCGCCAGAAGGAACTGGGGATCGTCCCGGAGGACACCGAACTCACACCGCGGCCAGACCTCTTCCCCGCTTGGGACTCCCTGAGCGACACCGAGCGCAAGCTCTATGTGCGCCAGATGGAGGTCTACGCCGGGTTCCAGGAGAACGCCGACTGGAACATCGGCCGGCTGCTCGACTCCATCGACCAGATGGGCGACCTCGACAACACCCTGATCATGTACATCTGGGGTGACAACGGCGCCAGCATGGAGGGGACGGTCACCGGGTCCTTCAACGAGATGACGTTCCTCAACGGCCTGGTTCTCGATGCCGACCAGCAACTCGAGCTCATCAACAACTACGGAGGAATCGAGGCGATCGGCGGTGACCACACCGCACCGCACGTAGCCGCGGCCTGGGCGCACGCCATGAACACCCCCTTCCAGTGGGGCAAGCAGATGGCCAGCCACCTGGGCGGAACCCGCGACCCGATGGCGGTCGCGTGGCCGGCACGGGTGAAGCCGGACGCGAAGGTCCGCAGCCAGTTCACCCACTGCATCGACATCGCACCGACCGTGCTGGAGGCCGTCGGGATTCCGGAGCCGAGCACCGTGGACGGCATCGAGCAGGAGCCCATGGACGGCACGAGTTTCCTGTACACCCTCGACGAGGCCGACGCCCCGGAGCAGCACAGCGAGCAGTATTTCGAGATGTTCGGCGGCCGGGCCATGTACAAGGACGGCTGGTGGGCGGCTTCGAAACCCGACCGCATCCCGTGGGACTTCCGGCCCGAAACCCTCAAGCAGTTCGGACCCGAAGGTGACTGGGACCCCGATCGCGATGCTCCCTGGGAGTTGTACGACCTGAGCACCGACTTCTCACAGGCACACAATGTAGCTGCGGAGAACCAGGACAAGGTCGCCGAGTTGCAGGAGTTGTGGTGGTCCGAGGCTGAGCGAAACCGCGTGCTGCCACTGTGGGCAGGCATCGCCATCATGCTGGGCGAGCTTCCGCCTTTGCCAACGATCACCCGCAACGTGTTCGCCGGCGATGTTCAGAACATCCAACGCGGGATGATTCCCAGGATCGCGGGGCGCTCGTACGCGATCGAGGCGGACCTGCACGTGCCCGACGGCGGAGCCGAGGGCGTCATCGTGGCCAACGCCGACTTCATCGGCGGGTTCGGCCTCTGGGTCGACGCCGACGGGATTCTGCATCACACCTACTCGCTGCTGGGCGTCGAGACGTACAAGCAGAGCGCGAGCGAGAAACTGCCGACCGGCGATGTGCGCGTCAAGATGCTCTTCGAGTCGGACAAGCCCGAACCCGGCAGTGGCGGGAAGGTGAGCCTGTTCATCAACGACACGAAGGTCGGTGGCGGCGACATGCCGCGCACCGTGCCGATCACCTTCACCAGTTACGCGGGGATGGACATCGGGCGGGACAACGGCCTGGTGGTCGACCTCGACTACGAGGACAAGGCGCCGTACGCATTCACGGGCACGGTGCGCGAAGTAGCCTTCGACCTCGCGCCGGAGTCCCACGAGACGGAGAAGTCGCTGCACGCCCACGCGATGAACCACACTGTGGGCCAGGGCGCCGCAGGCTGAGGCCGCGGGGGGGCTCCAGCGGCCCTCCGGTGACAAAGCCGACCAGCTGCAGGTCGTCCTGCCACCTAAGGGCGCGCCGGCGCAATCCGTAGCTCCAACGCAGAAGGGCCCCGACCGAATCGCCGGTCGGGGCCCTTCTGCTGACGTGTCGGCCTCAGCCCAGCAGCTTGGCCTTCTGCGCGGCGAACTCCTCGTCGGTGAGGATGCCTTGCGCCTTGAGCTCCCCGAGTTCCTTCAGCTGCTTGATCTTGTCGTCCATGCTGTCGGCAGGAGCCGCAGCCGGCGCAGGGGCGTACTGCGGCGCGGGAGCGTATTGCGGCTCGGGCGCGTACTGCTCCTGCTCCTCCTCGGCCTTGCGCTGCCAGCGTCCCTGCTGGCGCCGGGACACGTTGTTGGACACCGCCGTTGCGGTGCCGGCGATGACGGCGGTGCGGGCTACCCCGCGCAACAATCCGGGCATCAGGCGTTCTCCTCTTCAGCATCGATGGCTGCCAACAGTGCGTTGACAGGTATACGGCCATTGGCCACCATGCGGGCACCAGCCCTGCGCAAGGCAGTCGCGAACGGTGCGGCCCAGGTGTTCTCGTAGACCAGGATTGCCCCGACCGTGCCGGGGGTCAGAATCGCTGCGGCGTCGGCGAGGTCCTCCTCGGAGAGCATGCCGGTGGCAGCACCGTCGAACACCGCGAACCCGCTGTCCCCGGATGCGTCGGGCTGCACGACGGTCGCGCTGCCGTCCTCACCGGCCGCGATCAGAGCGACATCGAGAATCCTGATCGTTCCCTTGTCGACCAGGTCGAGCAAGTACGGCAGGGCCTCTCCGGTCGGTTTGCCGTCCGGGTATTCGACCACCAGGTAGTCGACGGGCCCGAGCTCGGCTTCGGTCTGTGTCATGTTCGTCCCTTCTTCGTGGTTGATCGGACCGGCCGTCGGGCCGGTTCGCACCGTCTGCGCGCCCCGGCCCGACGTGCGTCAGGCGTCCTTCAACTCCCGGCCGTGAACCATCACCGCGTAGAGGATGAAGATATCAATGGTGATGATGACGATCGACCAGATCGGGTAGACCGGTAGCCACACGAAGTTGATGACGATGCTCAACATCGCCAGAATGACCGCCACAGTCCGCCCGAACATGTTGCCCTGGATGACCAGGAATCCGGCCAGCGTCATCAGTAGGCCGAGGATCAGGTGGATCCAGCCCCAGCCCGTAACGTCGATCCACAGTGCGCCTTCCTTGCCGAAGACGACCCAGTCGCTGTTGAACAGCGCAACCAGTCCGACGATGGCCCACAGGATCCCGCCCATAATCATCATGACGCCTGCGAAAACGACCCAGCCCGTCCAGCCCGTACGCTGATCGGTCGAGTAGTCACTCATGCTTGCCTCCTCACGTTCGCACCTCACGTGCGACCCACCCCGACAGTAGGATCGGCTTCCAGACTGCGGCATCACCCGCGCAGGGGGATTGCCGTGACCCCCGTCGGGCGTAGTTTCAGTGCTCTGAGGAGGCAGACTTGTCGACCGCCCGACGCGTTTTCCAGTTGATGGCCAAGCCCAGCGGCGCCATCTGCAATCTCGATTGCGATTACTGCTTCTTCTTGTCCAAGGAGCAGTTGTACCCCGGCTCGCCGTTCCGCATGGACGACGAGGTCCTGTCTCGCTACGTCGAACAACTCCTGGCCGCTCATCCCGATCAGGAGGAGGTCACCTTCGCGTTCCAAGGCGGTGAGCCCACGCTGATGGGTGTCGACTTCTTCGCCCGCTGCCTGCAGTTGCAGCGCGAGCACCGTCGGCCGGGTCAGACCATCCTGAACACGATCCAGACCAACGCGACCCTGGTCGATGACACCTGGGCGCGCTTCCTGGCCGACAACGACTTCCTGGTCGGGGTCTCGATCGACGGTCCCCGCGAGATGCACGACGCGTACCGCCGCGACAAGGGCGGAAAGGCCACGTTCGACCGGGTGATCGCCGGACTGGACCGTCTGCGAGAAGCCGGCGTCGAATGGAACGCGCTGACCACGGTGAACGCCGCCAACGCCGACCACCCGTTGGAGGTCTACAGCTTCCTGACCGAAGAGCTCGGCGCGCAGTACCTGCAGTTCATCCCGATCGTCGAGCGGGTGACCGAAGAAATGCTCCCCCTGGCCGAACAGCAGGGGTGGGGCAGCCGCAACCACCGCAGTGTCCTGTACACGCAGACCGGGACCGCCGTGACCAGCCGCTCGGTGAGTCCGCAGCAGTACGGCCGGTTCCTCATCGACGTCTTCGAACACTGGGTCAGAAACGACATCGGCGATGTCTACGTGTCGATGTTCGACACCACCTTGGCCCATTTCGTCGGCTACGAGAACGTCGGACTGTGCGTGCATGCGCGCACCTGCGGCCAGGCGCTGGCCCTTGAGCACAACGGCGACGTCTACTCCTGCGACCACTACGTCGAGCCCGACTACAAGATCGGAAACCTCGCCGATGGTCGCAGCCTGCTCGAGATCGTCGATTCCGCCCCGCAGCAGGCGTTCGGGCAGGCGAAGTTGACGACGTTGCCGAAGTACTGCCGCGAGTGCGATGTACGTTTCGCGTGCAACGGCGGCTGCCCCAAGGACCGTTTCCTGACCACCCCCGACGGCGAGCCTGGCCTGCACTACCTGTGTCAGGGGTATCAGGCGTTCTTCCGCCACGTGGACAAACCCATGCGGCTGATGACGTCGTTCCTGCGTCAGGAGCGGGACGCCGGCGAGATTCGGGGCTGGTATGCGGCCCGCGACGCCAAACGTCGCCCGGACGATCCCTGCACGTGCGCAGGCCCCCAGCCGTGGGGCCGTTGTCACGGTGCCGCTGTCCCTGATGTACCCCCACCACCATCCGATCCAAGGAGTTCCTGATGGACCGACGTCTGACTGTCGACGAACGACGCGCTGCCGGGCGGCAGGCCAGGGCCGACGTACCCCTGGACAGCCACGCCGAGTGGACACCCCGGCCCGATCGGCACAGTCCGGTGGCGATCATCCAGTCACAGAATGAGCACCGGGTGCCGTGGCTGCTGCCCATCCGGCACGCCCGGATGGGGGTGTCACCGTTCACCTTCTACCGCGGGGCGGCGGCCATCATGGCCGAGGACCTGAGCAGCACTCCCGACAGTGGTCTATGGGTGCAGGCCGGTGGTGACGCCCACTTGGCCAACTTCGGGGCGTACGCCTCACCGAGCCGGCAGTTGGTCTTCGACGCCAACGATTTCGACGAGACACTCCCAGCGCCCTGGGAATGGGATCTGAAGCGCCTGGTCGCGAGCCTGGTGATCGCCGCCGACCATTTCGGGGCGCCCGAGATCAAACAGCGGCGGCTGGCCGCGCACGCAGTACATGCCTACCGCACCGCGATGCAGAACTACGCCGACGAGCCGACCATGGACATCTGGTACGCCTACCTCACCGCCGAGGACATCCAAGGGTGGAAGGGCCTATCCAAAGAGGAAATGCGCAAGCGCCTGGAACGGTTCTCGACCAAGGCCCGCAGCCGGACCAGTTTGCAGGCTCTGGCCAAGCTCACCACCACCGATTCGGGCCACCTACGGATCAAGAGCCAGCCGCCACTGCTCTGGCCGCTGGACGAGGTGCCCACCGAGTACGGCGCGGACGAGGTGCAGGAGAAGTCGCGAGAGGTCTTCTCCGCCTACGTCGCAACCACCGACGACCACATCCAGGCTCTGTTGTCACGCTTCAAGCTGGTGGACGTCGGGCTCAAGGTCGTCGGTGTGGGCAGCGTGGGGACACGGTGCTTCATCGTGCTGCTGGAAGGACGCGACAGTCAGGACCCGCTGTTCCTGCAGGTCAAGGAGGCCGGACCCTCGGTTCTGGAGGACCATCTGCAGCCCAGCATTTACGAGCACCAGGGACGCCGGGTGGTGGAGGGTCAGCGCATGATCCAGGCCCAGACCGACATCTTCCTCGGCTGGACGACCGGCAACGACAACCGGCACTTCTACGTTCGGCAGCTGCGGGACTGGAAGGGATCGGCCAACCTGGAGTCGGGAACGTACAAGCAGCTCAGGTTCTACGCGGATCTGTGCGCCCAGACCATGGCCCGCGGCCACGCCCGGTCAGGTGATCCGATCGCCATCGCGCAGTACATGGGAACCGGGACCGAACTCGACGAGGCAGTCGCGGAATTCGCCATGCGGTATGCCGCGCAGAACCACACGGACTATGCAGCGTTCGAGCAGGCCATTCGCGACGGCGTGCTGCCAGCCGCTGAGACCGGCTACTAGAACTGCTCGCACTCAGGCCGGCGGCGCCACCAGCGCCTCGATGACCACGTCGAGGGCATCCCTGAGATCGCCCTGCAGACCGGTCGCCTCACGGATCCATTGCTCGAAGGTCCCCCAGCCGAGCACCAGGGCTCCCAGCAGCGCGACCACCTGCTGGTCGCTGAGTGGGCTGCGCCACTGCTGCGTCCGAAGTTGTTGCAGCAGCGCGGCCATCACCGGCGGTGTGCTGAACGCACTTCGGCTGTCCCCGGTCAGCACGGAGAACGCCAGGATGCGGAAGTCGGGTGACACATCCAGGGCTGCGTCGACAGCCCGCCGCAATGTCTGCTCACCGTCGTCACCCTTCTGGGTACGAGCCGTCACCTCGGCCATCACCTCATCGATCACCGCACGGCGCAGGTGTTCCTTGCCTTCGAAGTACCGATAGATCACGACGTGGGAGACGCCGGCGGCCTCGGCGATCTCGCGCACACTGACCTCCCCGGCCGGGCATTCCCGCATCAGACGGCGGGCCGCGGCCAGGATGGCCGTCCGAGGCTCGGCCCGGTCTTCAGTGCGCGTGTCCGGCGCACCTCTCTGCCAAGCCTCTATGTCCTGAGCCCGCCACAGTTTCATCCGGGGACGAACGACGACCGGGGCGGGGAATTCGGGGTATCTGTTCATGTACGTGACGACGCTGTTGCGATGACTCAATCCCAGCAAAGCCGCCACTTGCGAGGTATCCAGCAGATCCTCGATGTCGACAAGCATGGGCCGAGACTACCACTCGAGTCTATTTAGCAAAACTTCGCGCACAGGTTCACCCACGCTGCGCAGACCCAGTGCAATAATGGTCGTTATCGACACTTCGCAAGGACGCCTGCCGTCCACTGACACACGGCGCAGCATCACGCCGACGACGAAGTTGCGCCCACCCCGGGTGCGTCACGCGGAGGTCACTCGCAGTCGCCTGCTGGACGACCCATCCGTGGTCGAGGCGACCATTCTGGGTGTGCACGCGCCGGCCGGGTACGGCAAGACCTCCTTCGTGGTGCAATGGGCCTCGCGGTCCACTGCGCCGATCGTGTGGGTCACATGCGACGAGTCCGACAATGACCCCCTGGTCCTGATGGCCTCCATTCTGGCCGGCATCGAGCAAAGTGGCGCCGGCGCTTCGTCGCTCGAACAGCCACTGACGGTGGCTGAGCCGGCGTATACCCGGTCGGTCCTGCCGGCGTTCGCCGCGCACGTGGCATCGCTGAATCCGGCTATTACCATCGTCCTGGATGAGGCTCAGGTTCTCGATGAGCCGCAGTCGCTGGCTGTGGTCACGACGCTGATCAGATCACTGCCGACAGATGCCCGGATCGCACTGGTCGGTCGTTCCCTGCGCCATCTACCGATCCCGTTGTGGCGGGGCCAGGGCCTGCTCAGGGAGATCACAGCAGACGACTTGTCCTTCACCCGGTCCGAGGCGCGTGAGGCGATCAGAGCCTTCGGCGCCGACGAGAGTCTGCTCGACGCCGTGTACGGCGTGTCCCAGGGTTGGCCGGCGGGGGTCTTGCTGCTCAGTCAGCGCGGGGGCTCTGCGACGTCCATGAACCACGTCCATGAATTCATCGAAGCCGAGGTGCTCGCACCACTGCCGGAGAACCTGCGCAGTTTCCTGTGCGACAGCGCCGTCCTCGGAACGGTCACCGCCGATCTTGCTGCCGAGATCACCGGTGAGCCCGCTTCGGCCGAACTGCTCGAACGGCACTTCGACAGCGTTCTGATCCACGACGTCGGTCTGGACACCTACCATTTTCATCCTCTGCTGATGGAATGCGCCCGCAACATCTACATGCGCCAAGACCCGCAACGCCTGCAGAACATCACCGGTAAGGCGGCCCTCTGGCACCTGGAACGTGGACACCTCGAGCAGGCGGTGCATCTGGCCCTGACCAGTGGCGACTGGCAGACGATGGGCCAGGTCATCTGGCCTGCTGCGCGACTGTCGCTGCTGCAGGGCCGGACGGTCACGGTGCTGGGCTGGCTCGACATCGCAGGCGAACGGGCCCTTCGCTCGGTGCCCGAACTGAGCCTCACTGCAGCCTTCGCGTACCTGGCCACGGGAAACCTCGGCAATGTGCTGCGATACACGCAGATGACCTCGGCCAGCGTTCCCGAAGACTGGCACGCTGAGGTCCGCGGCGACGATGTTCGGTCCCACTTGGCCCTCTTGATTGCCATCAACCATTTTGGGCTCAACGACGTGAACGAGGCCGTGGATCTGGCACGAGCGGCCGTGGCGGCCTTCGAGCCGGACAATCCGATCCAGGCGCTGGGCCATCTCGCCCTCGCGCTGAACCTCGCCCTGACCGGGGATCCACAGGCGGACGAGGAATTCCACGTTGCGGCGGCCATCTCCCGGTCTGTGGGACTGGCCAGCACGGAGGCCGAGTCGTTCTGCCTGCACGGTCTGTGGCAGATCGCCATGAGTTCGGACACCGCGGCGTGCGAGAACCTTGAATCGGCATTGGCCGCCTACGCGTTCCACGACCTCAAGACGATGGCGAGCACCAGTGCAGTCATCGCACTGGCGAGGGTGGCGCTGGCCGCGGTCAGGGGTAACCAGCGAGATATGGCAGAGGCCATCACACAGCAGCAGACCATCGATCCCGAAATCGGGATCATACTGCCGTGGTACCGCCCGCTGTCCGGGGCGATCCTGGCGATGGCGAGCGTCCGGAGCGGCGACTTGGACGGATATCGGGAGTACGTCTCCTGGTGTGACGACTCCCAGGCCCCGGAAGCTGGCATGTGCACCCTGTTGGCGGCTCGGGCTCGGCGGGGATACTCCTCAGCCAGCCCCCTGGCCGAACTGAGTCCCGCCGAACGCCGCGTGTGGGACCTACTCATGGGACGCATGACTCTGGCCGAGATCGGCCAGACCCTGTTCCTGTCCCGCGAGACGGTGAAGAGCCACACGGCATCCATCTACCGCAAACTCAACGTGCAATCCCGCCGCCAGGCACAAGATCTGGCAGAAACCTGGCGTTGACAGGTCCGGCGGCGCGTTGCACTACGACCCACATGATCTGAGTTTCACCCTCAAAAGGTGATCCCGTCTCGGCCTTCTTCGACGATCGTGTGATGGGAGGGTTTCATATGGACAACGACGTATCAGGCGACACCGCAGAGGTCCGCCGGCTCAAGGCGCAGATCAACGATCTACAGCAAGCGACGGCGAAACCACGGCGTCAATGGGTGCGGACATTCTGGTCCACCCTGCTCATCGTCGTGGCGTGCGTACTGGCCCCTTTGTCGGTGGTTTCGGTGTGGGCGCGTGGCGAGGTCACCGACACCAGTCGCTACGTGCAGACCGTGGCGCCGCTGGCGTCCGATCCCGCAGTGCAACAGGCGGTGACGAACCGGATCACCGCGGAGATCTTCACATATATCGACGTTCCCGGACTGACCAGTGAAGCGGTCGCCACCATTTCGGAGAACCGCTCCTTGACCCCCCGGCAGACTGCCGCGCTGGAGGCCCTGACCGGTCCGCTGAACTCCGGCATCGAATCGTTCACCGAGCAGACGGTGCAACGTGTCGTGCAATCGGAGCAGTTCGAGGCGGCCTGGGTCGAGGCGAACACCCTGGTCCACCAGCGCTTGAACGCCGCGCTCAGCGGAGAGAACGTCGACAACGCGCTGCAGGTGGAGAACAACCAGGTCGTGCTCGACCTGAGCAACCTCATCACGCAGGTCAAGCAGCGCCTGGTCGATCGTGGCCTGACCGTGGCCGAGAACATCCCGGCCACGACCTCGGCCAGCATCGTTCTGTTCAACGTGCCCAACGCCACGTCGCTGCAGACGGGCTACTCCCTGCTCAACGCCGTCGGCTTCTGGCTGCCGCTGATCGCGATCGCACTTGCGGTCCTTGGCATCTTCATCAGTCACCGGCCGCGCCGGGCACTGGCATGGTTCGGATTCGGGCTTCTGGTCGCGATGACGGTCGCCGCAGGTGCGCTGGCAGCCGGGCGCCTGGCTTACACGAATGAACTGCCGGTGACCGTCGACACCGCCGCTGCTACGGCGATCTTCGACCAGTTCACGTACTTCCTGCGCCAAAGCCTGTGGGCCGGCGCCGCCGGCGGTGCGGTGCTCTTGTTCGGCGGACTGCTGTTGGGAGACGGGAATGTGGCCACCGGCATCCGTCGGGTGCCTGTCCGGGCCGCCGCGGCGATCCGTCGCTGGCTGGTCTCCCTGGGCCTGCAGATGCAATCAGTGCACGCGTGGGTGTCGGCTCAGGCCACGGGCCTGCGGATCGCGGCGTCGCTGGCCGCGCTGGTCTTCGTGATGCTGCAGCGCTACAAGACCCCGGAGTTGATCCTGTGGACCACCGCCGGGTTGCTCGTGGTGCTGTTCGTCATCGAGATCTTCGCCGCGGACGAGCAATCCCCCGCTCAGGGGGATCAGGTTGCGACCCCGACCACCTGATACTTGGCAGCAACAGCACAGGAGGCAACACATGAGTATCGGACCCGTTCAACTACTGGTGATCGGCTTCAACCAGCCCGACTTCGAAGGCGAGATCGCCGCCGAACTCGCCCGCCTGCGGGAGTCGGACACGGTGAAGGTCATCGACGCGATGGTCGTGTACAAGGACGCCGACGGTGAGCTCACCGTCGCGCACCTGGACACCCTCACCGATGACGACCGCGTCGAGTTCGGCGCCACCCTCGGAGCCCTGATCGGTCTGGGCTTCGACGGTGAAGAGGGCGCCGAAGCAGGTGCGCTCGCGGGTGCCGCTGCTGCCGCGGAAGGCATCGATGTGGTCGAGCAGAACGCCGATTGGGACGTGTTGGCCGGCATTCCGGACGACAGCGCCGCGGCTCTGCTGCTGATCGAGCACCACTGGGCGGTGCCGCTGCGCGACGCGATCGCCCGCGCCGGCGGATTCCGCATCGACGACGGCTTCATCAGTCCGCTGGACCTGGTGGAGATCGGCCTGCTGGGCGCCGAAGAGGTCGCCGAGCACGCACTGGCACAGAACTGAAAGGAGATCGGTCATGATGGGTGGTAGGAGAGTCGCACGCCGCACCAGCCGACGCACTGCACGTCGAGTGAGTCGTCGCTAAGTCCGACACAGGAATCGCCGCAGGCCCCCTCTCGGCGTACCCCGGGGAGGGGGCCTGCGGTCTTGTGCAGCCACGGATCTGAGGCGAGCGCCCTGACGTGTGCCGTCCTCACCGCCGAGCACCACCGCCGAATTAGGCGGCCGATACTCTAGTGCGCATGGATGTCGGAGTCTTCGGAGCCACTGGACAGGTCGGTGGCGTCATGCGCGCGCTGCTGGCACAGCGCAACTTCCCGCTGGACCGCGTGCGGTATTTCGCATCAGCGCGCAGCGCCGGAACGACTTTGCCGTGGGGCGACGAACAGATCACTGTCGAGGACGCCGCCACGGCGGACTTCGGTGGCCTGGACATCGCGCTGTTCTCCGCAGGGGGCGCAACCAGCAAGGAGCTTGCACCGCAGGTTGCTGCGGCCGGTGCGATCGTGGTCGACAACTCATCGGCCTTCCGGATGGATCCCGACGTCCCCCTGGTCGTCGCCGAGGTGAACCCGGGGGCATTGCACGAGATCCCCAAGGGCATCGTCGCGAACCCGAACTGCACGACGATGGCCGCCATGCCCGTCCTGAAGCCGCTGCATGAGGACGCCGGGCTCAACCGCCTGGTGGTGAGCACCTATCAGGCGGTGTCGGGTGCGGGCCTGGCAGGGGTGCAGGAATTGGCCGACCAGGTGGCCAAGGGCAGCCAGACCGATCTGGCGCAACTCACCTACGACGGCGCGGCCGTGGAGTTGCCGGCTGCGGCCAAGTTCCCCGGCACCATCGCCTTCAACGTCCTGGCTCAAGCCGGAAACTTCGTCGACGACGGCTCCGGGGAGACCGACGAGGAGCAGAAGCTTCGCAACGAGAGCCGCAAGATTCTCGGCATCGCGGACCTGCGGGTATCCGGCACCTGCGTGCGGGTCCCGGTGTTCACCGGCCACAGCCTTTCCATTCTCGCGGAGTTCGACCGCCCGATCACCGTGGCCCGCGCCCGCGCCCTGCTGCAAGATGCCCCCGGTGTGATCGTGACGGAGGTGCCGAACCCACTGCAGGCCGCTGGTCAGGACCCCTCGTTCGTCGGTCGGTTCCGGCAGGACGGACCGAACGCACTGGCGTTCTTCGTCAGCAACGACAACCTGCGCAAGGGAGCAGCACTGAACGCCATCCAGATCGCAGAGTTGTTGGCTGCCCGCTGAGAATGCACAAACGAAGGAAGAAGTCGGATGGATGACCGCACGGTCGGCCAGAGCCTCGAGCACGACCACCACCTCATCGACGGCCAGTTCGCCGCATTCGCACAAGCCCTGGCCGAGGACCGGATCGATACTGCCTCGTTGAGCGCGGCCACCGAGGCACTGCGTCACCACATCTGGGTGGAGGAGCAGTTGCACTTCCCGCCCCTGCGCGAGGCCGGTCTCTTCGGTCCGGTGCTGGTGATGCTTCGCGAACACGGGGAGATCTGGAACCTGCTGGACCGTGCCGCCGCGCAAGCCGCACAGGGAAGTGTCGCCGATCTCGAACAGACCTGGCACTCCCTAGCTGAGTTGTTGACCGCCCACAACGCGAAAGAGGAGCAGATCCTGTATCCCAGTGGCGACCAGATCCTCGATGAGCAGACCGCGCGGGCGGTGGCGACAGCGCTGGCCACCGGTGCACGGCCCGACGGATGGGTGTGCCAGATGGCCGGACAGCGCTAGGCCGACGTCACTTCGCCGCCACCAGGGCGGGTTCGCGATCGACCAGTACGGTGCGGTACAGATTCACGAGCATGGCCACCATCACCAGAATCCAGGCGATGAACGCGATCCACAGCTCTGCACTGCCGATGGCCCCGACGATGGGCAACCGGTCGGCCCTTCCGAGGTAGATCCCTGCCACCGCGTACATGCCCAGCGGGAAGATGATGCTCCACAGCGTCGCCTCGTAGTTCAACGGAACACGGTGGACCCAGTGACGCCAGATGCCTGCGGCCACCAGTGCCGGTATCAGCCAGGTGGCAAACGCCCAGAACACAACGGCCACACCGGCGATGAGGCCCCGGGTGACCGCCACCATGGGCGCGTCGGCCATCTCCACGATGCGCGCGCCCGCGAGCACGGTGATCGCGCAGGCGCCCATCGCCACCCAGTAGGGCGGATTGAGATCGACCGGCCGCAGTTCGTAGAGCATCATGCGCGCGGCCACAAAAATCCCCGCGGCTCCATAGAGGAAGATTCCGACCGACCAGGAGAACACGGCCACGATCGCCAACACCCGGCGCTGATCGTCGTAAATGGGCTCGAGAGTGGCCGCTGCGACCGCCACTGACTGACTGGCGACGACCCAGATGAACCAGGTTCCGTTGGCTGCGGCCACGACCGGCCGCTGCTTGTTCCCCAGCACCGCGGTCCACGGGATCACGTAGCCCAGCACGAGCCACATCAGCCCTGAGATGGCAAGGAGCACAGCGGTGATCGCGTAGTGCCCGTCCATCGCCAACCGGACGCCGAGCACGTTGGTGCCTGCCACGGTCGTGAAGAAGCCGAAGCCGCGGCGGGCGTCGGTGAAGTCCTCGGCAACCGCATGCGGATGGACGATCAGTCTCCAGCCCGTAAGCGTCACCAGGGTGATCCAGGCGATCGCTGTGATGCCCAACAGGGTGGCGGACAACATGTCGCGACCCTCCAGTTTCAAACCCACCGAGATGATCCCAGTGGCCATCACCAGAGCGAAATAGCCCGGTGTGAATCCGCGGATGGCCTGGTCGGTGCGCTGTTGTAGCGTGCTGCCCACGCGTGCAGTCTAGGGGCCGCCGCGAGTCTGCCGTGCGTTTGACTGCGGACTGTCACAGACGGAGGGATGGCCAGTCGTTCTGGGTTCGGAGGCGGGTCCCGGGCAATCCGTATTGCTCCGTGGATGCTAGGCCTGCTGAGACTCAGCCTCCGCGCGGGGGCTTGAGGATCAAACGACAGGCGCCCGGCTCGGAGAACGGTCGCAGATCGGCTTGGGACGCATCCTGACCCATCTCAGTCATCGCTCCCTGAACCAGCCCGAGGTGCACCTGGCACACGACGTCCGTGTGGGTTCTGGCCACATCCAGAAGCGGACAACGACGCAACGCGACCGACGCGGCACCGGAGTCCGTCTTCGGATCGAACCCAAGATCGGCGAGCACAGCAACCACTTCGCGGCGGGCTTGTCGCGGGGTCTGGGGTTCGCGGCCCTCAACCATGCTGGATCCCCACGTCAGGCCGGCGGTGCGAGCGTCGGCCTGCGGATCCGGACTCGTGGTGGACAAAAAGGTCGCCAGTGCGCTGGCCAGGTGCGCATAGTCACGAATCCGCGGATCTGCCTGCGCCCACACATCGGCCCGGTACTGAATCGCAGGCCGACCCCGTCCCCGCACGGGGGCGCGTTCTCGGCGGGCCAACCCGGCCTCCACCAAACCCTCGAGGTGACCCCGTGCAGTGTTTTCGTGCAGACTCAGTGCTCCCGCAACCCCCCTGACGGTCGCCTGCTCGTGCACTTCGAGATACTCCAACACGCGCCCGCGCGCCTGCGAAAGGGTGCTTGCCACCCGTCGGGAAGGAGCCGGTCCATTTATCACGGTAGTTAGTGTAGTAAATTGAACCCATGACCACTGAACTTCCCGTCACCTCGACCAGCAATAGCAACTGCCAGTGCGGCGAATCGCACTCCGGCGACCCGGTACTGGACGCGCGCAGCATCCCGCACGCGATCCGACACGCAGCCATCTTCGGCGCCCTCGACTCCCTGACTCCCGGCGCGGCCATCGAACTGATCGCGCCGCACGAGCCGCTGCCCCTGCTCGCCCAGATCGACAATCGCTACCAGCAGGGCTTTGACATCAGCTACCTGGAGCGCGGCCCCGAGCAGTGGCGGCTGCGGATGGCGCGCAAGTAGCCTTCTGCAGACCTGACGCTGTCACACGCGGGCCATCCGCACCGTGACGGCGTCTCCGACAGCCAACTCCCCCGTGGTGCGGTGCGCTGCGTTCTGCCCGAACATCACGCCCCCCTTGGCCTTGCGGAACGTCCCCAGCGTGCGTAACGGTTCACCGTCGCCGCGGATCCCGGTCGCTTGATCCACCCGGGTGATGGCGCAGCGTGCACAGGGCTTCAGGACGTCGACGCGCACGTCACCGAGATCAACGGTCGCCCAGGCGTCCTCGGCGAAAGGTTCGGCGTGCTCGATCACGACGTTCGGCCGGAATCGATCCATCGGCAGCGCTTCGGGCAGACGCCGGTTGAGTTCGGTCAGAGATGAGTCGCTGATCAGCAACAGCGGGTAGCCGTCGGCGAACGCGATCTCCGCGCAGCCGTCCTCAGTGGGACGCCGATGTTCCGCGGCGGTGGTGACCAGCCGACACGGCCGGTCCAGCAATGTCGACAGCAGATCAGCCACCTCGTCCCCGCAGTCGACCGCCGGACCGGTGTGCTCCCAGACCGTTACCTCACGTGTGCCGGCGGGAGCGGTGATGGCCGTACCACCAGGCGTGGAAACTCGCAGCCTGCCGTCCTCGAACGATGGCTCGATCAACGCCAATCGAGGGGCTTCACGCTGGGTGAGGAAAGTGCCCTCGGGGTCGACCACCATGTATTCGCGGTCGTGGGCCAGCCCGCGGGCATCCAGTGGCCACCGGTCCACCGCCATGCCACGTCCGGATTTGACGGGGTAGACGTACAGCGCGCCGATCTTCACCTGGCCAGTGTCTCAGCGGTCGACCAGCGTGCGCCACACCCAGGACTGCCCGATCCGGCGCCCGCTGAGTACATATTCGGCAGCCGCCGGCACGCTGAGCACCGTGTCCAGCGCCCGCCGATCCTGCGGCTCGCCGATGAGCAGCAGCCGATCGTTCTCCGCCAGTGGTTCATCATCCGGCGGCGCCAGCAGTACCTGGTCGCGGCGCATGATCGCCAGCAACACGACGCCCAACGAGCGATCCCGGTCCTGCGGGTCGTGCAGGAGCGCGCCGACCTGCACCCGACCGGTTCGGACATGGTCGAGCAATGCCGGTGCCCCGTGCTCGTCCAGGTCGACCGTCCAGCGGTCCGAGAGCACTTCACCTGTCGTCGCGGTGATCCGGTCCAGCAACTCGGTTGACCAGGCGTCGTCTTGTTTCTGCGCCTCTTGGACGAATCGCCACACGGTGGCATCTCCGATCCGCGCCAAGACCTCGTGCGCCACCAGCTGCGTGGGCACAAGCATCGACTCGACCTGCAGCGCCTCGAACAGGGGCGCGTTGGCTGGATCGTTCTGTCGACCGACCAGGAACAGATCAGGATTCGCACGCTGCGCTTCGGCCAGGACCGAGAGATTGGAGATGTCGTTGTCACTGGCCGCAGCCAGCGCCACCGCATCTGACAGCCGGGCTTGTACGAGCACGTCGGGATCCGTGGCATCCCCGCTGATGAATTCCATGTCGGCGTTGGGCTGTGCGCGCGGATCGATGACCGTGACCGGCATTCCGTAGCGCCGCAGGTCGGCTGCCAGATGCCCACCGAAGCGCCCGTAGCCGCAGACGACCCAGCGACCACGCCGCGGGATGGTCATGGGTGCGGGCAACTTTGTGCCACTGTCCGAGGTCAGCCAGGTGACGAGCCGGGCCGTCTGCGGCGCCCGCACGGCGAGCATCAGACCATCACCGAACAGGTTGAAGGGATCCACGATCATGGGCTGCCCGAATGCGCGCATCCGCTCGACGAGGCCGTCCTCCAGCGTCCGGCAGACAACCGGGAGGTCCGGACGCAGCAGCCCGGCCGTCATCGCGATCGCGAGGTTGGCCTGGTCGTCGTTGGTCAGCGCGATCACCCCCTCACAGGTCGAGCTCTCCAGTCCGGCGCGACGCAGTTCGAGCGGGTTGCTCGCGTCGGCGGCCAGGCCCGGCACGTCAGAACGAAAGGCCGCCAGATCCAGCGCCTCGATGCGTGCCGGTTCCACATCCAGCACGACGAGTCGGTGATCTGTCAGGTCCAGGCTGCGGGCGACGACCTGTCCCGCCTGGCCGAAACCCGCGAGGATCAGGAACGGCTCACGCAGTCCGCGCACCCGCCGCTCGAACCGCTGCAGACTCAGTGCCTCCTTGAACCCCCGGTCCTGCAACAGGGCCAGTACTGAACCGATCGCGTATGCCCACGCGACGACGCTCAGGTAGATGGACACGATCACCCAGGCCCGCTGAGCGGTGGTGAAGGGATGCGGGATCTCGCCGAACCCGATCGTCGTGGCCGTGTAGCTCATGAAGTAGAACGCCTCGAACGGGTCCATGTGCCAGGGCTTACCCTCGGCATCGACTCCCGGCATCAACGTGAGTCCCAGGATGCTGACCGCGAACAGGCTGATCAGCACGATCAACGGCGCGCGCATCCGCCGCAGGACCAGGAAGATGGCCGTTGACGAAGGGCCCACTGGCGCTATCCTGCGCACGGGTTGGAGGTCCGACACGCTGGCTCACTGCCGCCGGAAGGACACGGTCTCCACGACCAGCAACGTCACCGAGATGATGTTCGCCAGCAGCGCGCCACCGGACAGCGAGACCACGCTGGAGATCTGTTCGGGGCTCAGCGGTGCCCCATCCACGAGATTGTTGTAGTACGACCAGAGACCCGCGGCGGCGACCAACTGCAGGCTTGCCACCAGACTGGTCGCCAGGTGCACCGCCCCGATCTGCGTCCGGTCGCCGAACTTCATGACCAGCGCGATCAGATTGACCACGACGGCCGCGAACAACTCGCCGGCATTGTGCACGCTGGGGTTGTCGATGGGGCCCAGGAAGAAGCCGAAGTTCAGGGTCGCGGCCAGCACCACGAAGAAGCCGAACACGACCTTTTCGAAGTTCACCGGTGACCCCTCTCTAGTGCGCGAGTGTAGCGCCGGGAGCAGCCCGGGTGCAGTGACTGGACCGCGC
>Ga0116152_10001055_pt1 | contig 22587 bp, 25 predicted proteins | sample AD_UKC119_MetaG_FD_89894 | JGI IMG/M metagenome (GOLD analysis project Ga0116152, IMG submission 89894) | Active sludge microbial communities of municipal wastewater-treating anaerobic digesters from Hong Kong - AD_UKC119_MetaG | ecosystem: Engineered > Bioreactor > Anaerobic > Digestate...
GGCGCTGGAATGCTGCCATCGCGGCTGGGGCACCTCAGTCATCATCGGTGTGGCGGAAGCGGGCAAGGAAATCAGCACACGGCCGTTCCAGCTGGTGACGGGCCGCAACTGGCGCGGCACGGCCTTTGGCGGCGCCAAGGGCCGCACCGACGTGCCGAAGATCGTCGACTGGTACATGAACGGCAAGATCCAGATCGACCCGATGATCACGCATGTGATGCCGCTGGAAAAGATCAACGATGCGTTCGAGTTGATGCATGCGGGCGAGAGTATTCGGAGCGTGGTGATTTATTGAGGTGATACGGCTGGGCCACGTCTCGCCGGAGATACCTGCGAAGGCAGGTATCCATGGACCGGCCGGTTCCTCATATGCGTGCGGAAATTTCCGTCTATGGACCCCTGCCTTCGCAGGGGTCTGCGGCCGGAGCAAGGGCTTCATGGACAATTCATGGGGCCGCCCCCGTTGCGGCTTCCAGGGCTGCACCGCATTTGAAGTGAGCCGCTACTCAGGCGGGACCAGAGGGAAACACAAATGACCACAGTTCAACGCAATCTGGATATCTACCGTACACGGCTGATGACGCTGCAGAACATACTGGGGCGGGCCGAGGCGGAGCTGTTGCCGGAGGATCCGGCAAAGGCCGCGCTGCTGGAAGCGCGGCTTGCGCCGGACATGCTGCCGCTGCCGACCCAGGTCTGGTTCACCTGCCGGCAGGCGGAGCTGCTGCTGGGCAAGCTGAACGGCGTGCCGGTGAAGGAGTTCGGCTCGGACAAGGCGAGCTTTGCAGACCTCAAGGCACTGGTCGCCGAGACCATTTCGCGGATCGAGGCGCAGACGGACACGAAGGAAGGCTTTGCCACCGCGGAGACCACGATCGAGATCCCGGGTTTTCCGACGCTGAAAATGTCCGGCCACGATTACATTGACGAATGGCTGACGCCGAACTTCTATTTCCATCTGGTGACGGCCTATGACATCCTCCGGGCCGAGGGCCTCGCGCTGGGCAAGGCCGACTATATGAGCCATCTGCGCCCGCGCCTCGCCGCGGCCATGGCGGGGTAGGCCGGCGAATACGAACAAGAACAATAAGGGAGAGAAAATGTTCAGCCATGTGATGTTCGGGTCGAATGACCTTGAGAAATCGAAAGTGCTTTACGATGCGCTGTTCACGGCCATTGGCGGGAAGCCGGCGCGCGTGGATGAGAAGGGGCGGCTGTTCTATTTCCACAAGGGCAGCATGTTCATCATCACGACGCCGATCGACGGCCAGCCGGCGACCTATGCGAATGGCGGCACGATCGGCTTTGCGGCGGAGTCGCCGGATGAGGTCGAAGCGTGGCATGCGGCGGGCGTCGCAGCAGGCGGGACGCCCATCGAGGACCCTCCCGGCTGGCGCGAGGCGCCGGGCGTGCGGCTCTACCTCGCCTATTTGCGCGATCCGGACGGCAACAAGATCTGCGCCATGCATCGCGGGGCATAGGAGGTTCGTATGCGAATGAATGTGAAACGGTCCGGTGGTCTGGTGGCGGGGCTCGCCGCATCGCTGCTGCTCGCCGGCTGCGTTGCCGTGGATGTCGAGCACCGGGAGACCGGGCCGGCGGTGGACCACTATACCGATCCCGGCATCGCGCAGATGAAGCTGCCCTTCTCTTCGGCGGTGAAGGTGGGCGATACGATCTACCTTGCCGGCGAGATCGGCATCGACCCGGCGACGGGCAAGATCGTGCCGGGCGGGGCCGGGCCGGAGACGGCGCAGGTGTTCGCCAACATGACGCGGACGCTGGCCAATTTCGATGCAGACCTCAGCGATATCGTGAAGTGTACCGTGTTTATTGATGACATGGCGCATTATGGCGAGATGAATGCGGCCTATGCGGCCGCGCTGCCGGATCCGAAGCCGGCGCGTTCGACCGTGGCGGTGAAGGGGCTCGCCGTGGGGGCGAGCCTTGAGATCGAGTGTATCGCCGTAACCGGCTGAGAGTGAGGACCCCGCATGCCGCTGTTCACGCATATCGTTATCGGGACGAATGATCCGGCAAAGGCGGCGGGATTCTACGATGCGGCACTGGGCGCGCTTGGCCTCGAAGGGGAACAGCGTGGGCCGCTGAGATTCTACCGCCGTGACGGCAATGCGTTTGTGGTGGGCCCGCCGCGCGATGGCGAGCCGGCGACCTTTGCCAATGGCGGGACAATCAGCTTCTTCGCGGAGACCAAGGCCCAGGTGGACGCGTTTCATGCCGGCGGCTGTGCCAATGGCGGCACCTGCGAGGGCCCGCCGGGCCGCCGGCCGACGGCGCCGAACAATGCTTACGGGGCGTATCTGCGCGATCCGGACGGCAACAAGATCTGCTCCTTCACCTTCGAGCCGGACTGATGCGCGCGCCGGGCACGGAGGAGCCCGTCTCGCTGGAGCCGGTCAGGTCGGAAGCGATCCGCTGGGTGATCGATCGCGCGCTGGCGGACGGCAACCGCGTGGTTTCGCTGGCGCAGTGGTCGAAGGCGCTGGTGGCGCATATGGAAGGCGGGCTGAGCGGGGACGTGCGGAAGGCAACCCGCGCACGCTGGCCGCAGCTTGAATATTTCCGCGATGACGGCTCGCCCCATAATGAGCCGGATGAAGGCTTCATCGAGGATGGCTTCGCGGTGTCGTTCCCACGCCGGCGCGGGGCCGCGGACTAGCGGCGATATCGGCCGACGGGAAGGTTCGCGGCGGTCCACGCCATCATGCCGCCGCGGACATTGCTGACATCGGTGAAGCCGGCCCCTGCCAGTTGCTTCGCCGCCCGGCCGGAACGCGCGCCGGACCGGCAGATCACGGCGACGGGCTTGCCCAGGTCTTCTTTCGTCAGGCCATAGACCTTGTCGACCATGGTCGAGTCGCCCAGCGTGATCGTGTGGGCGCCCTTGACGACGCCGGTCTGCTGCCATTCGCTTTCGGTGCGCACGTCGATGAGGACGAGGTCCTTCTTGCGCAGGCGTTCGAGCGCGGTGGCCGGGTCGATCTGAACCACGCCGGTCTTGCCGCCGCCGAAGAGCCAGTCGAAAAGCGCCATGCCGGTATGTCCCTGTCTGCCAAGGGGCGGCTTTTAGCATTCCGCTCCGCGCCGCCATAGGTGCGGCATGTGCGGCAGATCATGCCAGGGCGAGGCGATAATTGCGGCGGGTGAGACGGGCCGGCAGGCGCAGCGATGTGAAGACCTCGCTGCCGGCCTCTGACAGCAGCGCATCGGCCCTGGCCTTCGTGGCCGGATCCAGCGCGGCATAGGCGTCGAGCGCGCCCTGCAGGCGGTAAAGCGGGAAGGCGCGGGCGGCGGCTTCGGCGGTGCGGCCCTCAATGCTGATCGGGATCATGCCGAAGCCGCGGGGCAGGTCGGCGCCGGGGGCCGCGCTTTCCAGCCAGCTTGCAAAGAGGGCAATGGTCGCCTGAAGGGCCGGCAGCTGCTCGCGCATCTGTCGCTGCAGGATCGGCAGCAGGGTTTCGGGCACGCTGTCGTCTGCAGGCAGGGGGGAGACGTCCTTCGCCCCGGCATGGGTCCTGGCGGTCCATTCCGCGACACGTGGGGCGATGCGGCGCATCAGCTCCCCCGGATAGGGGTCGCGCAGGAGGTGGGCATAGAGCGGGCCGATGAAAGCGAAATCGGCCAGCGTGGCACGTCCGCCGAGCAGGAAGGGATGGGCTTCGAGGTGGCGGGAGAAATCCGCAAGGAAGGCTTCGTAGGAGGCTTCGATGCCGGGAATGGTCTCCGGCGTCACGCCGAGCATGGGTGTCATGCCGCGGAACATCTGACCCATGGCCCGGCCGATCTCCAGCTGTTCGGCCGGGCTGACATCCGGGGCGGAGAGCGCCCCGAACTCCGCATAGGCCCACTCTTCGCAATAGGTCCAGCGATAGTGCATGGCCGGGATGACCAGCCATTCGTCGGCATAGAGATGCAGCAGCTCACCGACGAAACGTTGCAGCGGGCCTTCGGGCTGGACCGAGGGCTTCAGCGGCTCGCGCGCCTCGACATGGGCGATGATGTCGGCGGTATCCTGCACGATTTCGCCATCCGGCATGGCGGCGACCGGGATCACCGGCCAGCCGACCTTCGGCAGGATGATGTCTCGGAATACCTCGCGGGTAGAGAGGACTTCATCGAAGTCCACGCTGCGCCAGCGGAGGTAAGCCCGCGCCTTGCCGGTGAAATAGCTGACCTCTGCGCCATAGAGCGTGTAGCCGGGCATGCGCGTTTCCTTTTCCTTTGCCCGCGCTTGTGCCGCAGGAGCAGCAATACCAGCAAGCCCGGACGGTGGGGAAGGCCTGCCGGATTGGTGCTTGACGGGAGGGCCGCAAACGTGTTGCCCGTGAGACCTTGTCGACCTCCCGATTCAGGAGCCTTGTGCCGCCCGATGACCTATCTCACGACCGTCTCTTCCTGGAAGTCTTTTGGCGGGAATTTGTCCGTCTACGATCATGAGTCGCCGCTGCTGGGCTGTCCGATGCGGTTTGCGGTGTATTCGCCGCCTCAGGCGGAGGACGGGCCGGTGCCGGTTCTGTGGTATCTCTCGGGCCTGACCTGCAGCTGGGCGAATGTGATGGAGAAGTCCGGCCTGCAGCGGGCGGCGGCGAAACACGGGCTGATGGTAATCGCGCCGGATACGAGCCCGCGCGGGGAGAATGTGCCGGACGACGAGGCGTATGATTTGGGACAGGGAGCGGGCTTCTACCTGACGGCCACCGAAGCGCCCTGGGCGACGCACTACCGGATGGACCAGTATGTCGTCGACGAGCTGCCGGCCATTGTCGCCGAAGCGTTCCCGCAGGCGGACATGGGAAAGCAGGGGATATTCGGCCATTCCATGGGCGGGCATGGCGCGATTTCGCTTCACCTGAAGAATCCGGAACGCTACACGACCTGTTCGGCCTTCAGCCCGATCACCAGCCCGGCGCGCGTGCCCTGGGGCCAGAAGGCGTTCGAGGCCTATCTCGGCCCGGTCTCCATTGCCTGGGAGCAGTATGATTCGACCGAACTGGTGAAGGAGCGCCAGACGAAGGCGACAATCCTGGTGGATACCGGCACGGCGGATAGTTTCCTCGAGCGGGAGCTGAAACCTCAGATCTTCATCGATGCCTGCGAGATGCATGGCCAGCGCCTCGACTACCGGATGCGCGAAGGTTACGGCCACGACTACTATTTTATTGCGACGTTCATGGACGATCATATTGCCTATCACGCTCTCGGCCTGACGGACTGAGGGCCGCGCCGCGCCCCGATTGACAGCGCGTGGCGCCTCTGCCAATGGGTGCCATGTCGAAACTCACTACACCTGAAGCCGTCGTCGACGCCCTCGAAAAACTCTATCACGAGGCCGTTGAGGCGCAGTCCGCCGCCCTTCATACTTTCCTGCACAAGGGCACGCCGCCCGATCCGAAGCTGCGCCAGAAGGGCGCCTTCTGTTATCCGCAGATCCGCATCGTGTACGATCCGGATGGGCCGCCGCCGCCGATTTCGCGCTCGTACGGCCGGATTTCGGAGCCAGGCACCTACCTGACCACAATCACGCGGCCGGATTTCTTCCGCACCTACCTGCTGGAACAGCTGACGCCATTGATGCGGGATTATGACATCACCATCACGGTGGAACCGTCACAGTCCGAAATCCCGTATGCCTATGTCTGGGAGCAGGGGCAGGCGGCGGGTCTCGAAGAGATTTCGCCGGCGGAACTGGCCCGGCACTTCCCGAGCCCGAACCTTGCCGAGATCGGCGACGAGATCGCGGATGGCGAGCTGTACGAGCCCTATACGGAACACCCGCTGGCCCTGTTCGATGCGCTGCGCACGGATTTCTCGCTGAAGCGCCTGCAGCACTATACCGGCACGCCGGTCGAACATTTCCAGCATTATGTTCTGTTCACGAACTATCATCGCTATGTCGATGCGTTCTGCGACTGGGCGCTGGAACAGCTGGGCAATGGCGCGCACTACACGTCCCTGTCGGTGCCGGGCGGGCTGGAGATCGGCAAGCCGACGGAGACCTCGCGCGCCGAGATCGAGGCCTCGCCCTGGCGGCGCTTTCAGATGCCGGCCTATCACCTGCGCGCACCCGGCAATGCCGGCATCACGCTGGTGAACATCGGTGTCGGCCCGTCGAATGCGAAGACGATCACCGACCACCTTGCCGTGCTGCGCCCGCAATGCTGGCTGATGGTGGGGCATTGCGGGGGGCTCCGCCACTCGCAGGCGATTGGCGACTATGTGCTGGCGCATGCCTATCTGCGCGAGGACCATGTGCTGGACCAGGTGCTGCCGCCGGAAATCCCGATCCCGGCGCTGGCCGAAGTGCAGATCGCCCTGCAGGAGGCGGCCGCGCATGTGACGGGCGAGTCGGGCTCGGCCCTCAAGAAGCGCCTGCGGACGGGCACGGTTGTGACGACGGACGACCGCAACTGGGAGTTGCGTTTCACGGCCTCCGCCATGCGGTTCAACAAGTCCCGCGCCATTGCCATCGACATGGAAAGCGCGACGATTGCGGCCAATGGCTATCGGTTGCGCGTGCCTTATGGCGTGCTGCTGTGCGTCTCGGACAAGCCGCTGCATGGCGAAATCAAGCTGCCGGGCGCGGCGAACCGCTTCTATGAGCGGGCGATCGGCGAACATATCCGCATCGGTATTGACACACTGCAGCGCCTCGCCGCCGACAAGGGTACGAAGCTGCATTCGCGAAAACTCCGCAGCTTCGACGAGCCGCCGTTCCGGTAGGGCCCTGCCGCCGCGCCGGCAGTTGCCCTTGCCGTCCTGATCTGACTAGATCGTATGCAGTGGACGGAGGCTGGCATGAGCGAGATGGAGTTGGATCCCGGTGTGCAGCGGATCGGCTTCATTGAGCCATTCGTCGCTCTGTTCCTCGTGGCCCTGCTATTGTTCGTGCCGGTCCTGCTGGGCCATCCGGTATTGGCGACCATCGCCTGGGTGGCAGTTCTCGCCCTGTCAGGGCTGGCCTACCTTTGGGTTCATCGGGACATGGACAGCCTCCGGGCCGACCATGATTTCACCATGCGCACCTGGAACTACCAGCGCGCAGCCAAGCCACTGCGCATGCGCATTGCGACGGGGTTCAGTAATTTTGTTGCTGCACTGGTCTTCAGCGCCACGCTGCCGGTCTATCTAATTCTGGCTCTTTTTGGCGTCGCCTTCCAGTCGCGTGTAAAGCGGGCCGCATCGGGTGGGCTTTCTCTGTTCGTCAGCGGCACCGTGGTCAGCGCCCTGTGCATCCTCGGCATGTCCATCCTGCTCTACGTGTTCCGGCTGGATACGCATTACTGGCTTGGGACATACTGGATGCCGGCGGTGCTGAACCTTGCGGCCTTTTTCTGGCTGCTGCATGCCGTGCTTCGCCCGGTGGCCGTGTCGGAAGCCTGGCGGATCTCGGCGTGGCCGTCCTGGCTGATGCTCGGCACCATCGTGGTGGCCTCGATCGTGTTCGGTGCGTTGCTCAACCTTGATCTCACCCGCAGGCTCGGCCTGTCGCATGGGAGCCTCGCCGACCTGGCAGACCTGCTGCCGCGATTCCTGCACCTGCCTGAACTGACCGACGTTGCGGAACTGCTGGAGCAGGCCGCGACGGGCAAGCTGCTGCACGAATCGGCAGGCCACACGCTGCTGAACCTGCAATGGACGGCGTTTGGCGTGCTGCTGGCGCTGACCAGTTTCGAACTGATATGGAAAGTGTTCAGCGCGCAACGCGGCGAGAACGAACTCCTCACCATCGCCAACCTGCAGATGTCGATGGGGGACATCGCGGCGGCCCGCGACGTGGCCGAGACACAGATGACCGAGAAGATGATTTCGCGGCATGACCTGCTGGCGCAGGTCGCTGCCGTTGAAGCGGACATGGACACCTATTGGGCACAGCTGCAGGCTTTCGCCGAGCGCCGGTTCTACGACCTGTTCCAGAACCAGAAGCCCTACCTGCTGCACTGGCTGACCGAGAACCACATTTCCATTTTCGGGAAGGCGCCGGAGATCTTCTTCAGGATAAGGGAAAGCCGGCGCAGTTTCCTCGACGATTCCCCGGTCGTGCTCTTCTGTATGCTGAGGGATGTGCTGGTGGCTCCGGGCACGCCGGATTTCCCACTTGGTTCCGTGATCGGAGGCCTCCTGCTCGAGTGCGACAAGCGCGCGGACAGGTCCGCGAAGGTGCAGGCATTTGTGGGCGCGGTTGCGGGGCTGAAGGGCGCCGATGAGGCACTGGCGACGCCGGCTTTTGTTCCAGAGGGGAGCGACGCCGACGAGGCCCGTGCCTGGCAGGGGCTGCATGTCGTGTTTGGCCTCCTGGCCGACCGGTTGTCGCACCGTCCGGAAGAAGAGATCACGGACCCGGCGCTCAGGGCCGGCGAGCACCTCACCGCCCTTTACGACGCAGTCGAAAACCCGGTCGTGAAGTATTTCTATTTCCACATCCTGCAATATGCCGTCGAACAGCCTGTCGGTCCGGCTGGCATGGCCATGTCTGCCCGGTTCAATCCGGCGATCCGAAAGGGGGCTGCAGAAGCGGGGCGGAGGCTGGCGCGCTATGTCGAATGAATACGGCTTTTCCGGCGGAGCCCAATGACGCTGCGAATCATCCCGCTGGCGCCCGATTGTCGCGACGAGCTGATCGGCTTTTTCCAGTCGGCCTTCTCTGACAAGCCGGAATGGGCGGGGTGCTTCTGCATGTTTCCATATATCCATCACGGAACGCAGGATTGGGAGGCACGCCCGGCGGAGCAGAACAAAGCCGATGCGTCGGAGCGGATCCGGCAGGGGCGGATGAAAGGACACGTCGCTTTCGAGGATGGAAGACTTGTCGGCTGGGTGAATGCCGGGCCGAAAGGCATGTATCGCAGCTTGTTGGAGGAGCCCGACCCGCATGGCGACCATGACCTGACCGGACGCATATACTGCTTCCTGGTGGATCCGGAAGAACGGGGGCAAGGCATTGCCCGCGCGCTGCTGGAGGCGGCCTGCGAAGGGCTGAAGGAACAGGGGATGGCCGTGGCAGAGGCCAATCCGCGCCCCGGCACAGACGACCCCGGCGCCAATCATCGTGGGCCGCTCTCGCTATATCTTGCCGCGGGCTTTACAATCGATCGCGAAGACGAAAGCGACGGGACGGTATTCGTGCGCAAGTCATTGGTCTCACTATAAACCTGGCCACTCCGGGGAAGGCTGCAGATGCCCGAAGTTGAACTGATTTCCCGCTTGCCGGAGGGGGGCGAGCGCAAGCCGCACCTCCTGTTCGTGCACGGAGCGTTTCATGGGGCGTGGTGCTGGGCGGAGCATTACCTGCCCTGGTTTGCGGTACAAGGCTGGCCGTCCCACGCACTGAGTCTGCGCGGGCATGGCGGGAGCGGCGGCGCTGACGGAATTCGCGACTATACACTGGACGATTATTGCGAGGACGTTACCGGGGCGATGGCGCGCATCGGGGCGCCGGTCGTGCTGGTCGGGCATTCCATGGGCGGGGTGCTGTCGGAGCGGATGTTCCACCGGCGGCCGGATGTCGCGGGGCTCGTCTTCTTTGCCTCCTCGCCGCTGAAGCCGGACCCGGCCGTGGTGATGCGCCTGCTGCGCACCCGGCCGCTGTCGCTGATGCGCGGGCAGTTCGGAGGCGACCTGCGGGCACTCCGCCGTGCGATGGAGCCTTTTTTCCTGTCGCCGGACCTGCCGGCGGCAGAACTGGACCGGTACCATGGCTTGCTGAGTCTCGAATCCCCGAAGGCGATGGCGGAGATCTTCCCCCGCGCCGCAATGCACAGGCCGGAGGGCGATGTGCGCCCCGTGCTGGTGGTGGGCGGCGAGCAGGACTGGTCGATTCCGCGGGCGTCGCACGAGGCACTCGCGGCGCGCTACGATGCGCCGCTGGTCATGTGCCCCGGTGCGCACGGCCTGATGCTCGACCCGCACTGGCGGGTCAGTGCGGAGGCAATCCGCAACTGGCTGGATGGATCCTTCCCCGCCTAGCGCTTCAGCTTGGTGACCTTGGTGCCTTCGATCGAAATGCCGGCCATCAGGCCCTTCTGGTTGAAGATGAAGGCATAGGCATCGTCCTTGAGGGAGGTGGTCGACAGGTTCTGCGCGACCCCCTCATTGACCAGCACAACCGTCGGACCGACGCCGATTTCCCAGCCGTCGGAATCGCTGACATAGTCGACCGCATCCTTGTTCATCAGGAAGACGGCATAGCCGTAGGACTGTGCGCCGGCCTGCAGGCCCCAGGAGCCGGTGAAGGTGGAGTAGTAGTCCACCGTGTGCCCGCCGGACATCATCTCGCCTTCGCCATAGGCGCCGCCGAAGCCGAGCCCGCCCTTCACGATCGATGGGAAGACCAGCACGGCGCGTGACTGGGAGGCGATCGCCCTGGCGGCCGGGTTCTGTTGATAAAGCATGTTGAGCGCCTGGCGGCTGTCGGAATCGATTTCGCCCCGGTCGACCTCGTCCGGCAGGGTCGAGCAGGCTGTTGCGGCAACAGATCCTATTACAAGCGTGGCAGCGGCAATCATCGAACGGATACGAGCCATGAGGTACTCCTGTGGTTGCGTCTGTCGGGGGCCTAGAACCGGAATGTGGCAGACATGTGCCGGTGCGGGCCCTGTCATAAGGGCAAGGTAGACGAGGGCGCTTCTCCGCGCTAGCTGCCGCAATATGAAAGATCGTATCATTCCGCTCGAGGGCGTTCGCAATTTCCGGGATTTCGGGGGCTATGCGTCCCGTCATGGGGGGCGCGTGCGGCGGGGGCGGCTGTTCCGCTCCGGCCATTATGCCGAAGCGACGCATGACGACCTGAAACATGTCCGGCGCCTCGGGATCCAGCTGCAGGCGGACCTGCGCCGTCCGGACGAGCGCGAGAAGCAGCCCGGCAGATGGTCCGCCCCGCTGACCCTGACCCATGATGGCGGGCGCGAGCATGAGGCCCCGCACACGCAATTCCTGACCAGGGTGGAGGCCGATGCGAAGAAGGCTGAAGCCTGGATGGTGGACTATTACCGCGCGGCCCCCTTCAAGAAGCATCATCAGGAACTGTTCTCGGGCTGGTTCACGCACCTTGCCGAGCTGGCGGACGATGAGGCCGGCCTCGTGAACTGCGCGGCCGGCAAGGACCGGACGGGCATTCTCTGCGCGCTGACGCACCATGTCCTCGGTGTGTCGGAAGAGGACATCCGGACCGATTATGAGCTCACCAACGTGGCCGTGGATGTGGACGGGCGCCTCGAAGAGATTGCCGCCATGTTCAACGCCCATATTGGCAAGAGCTACACGCCGGACGTCTACCGGCCCTTCATTGGTGTGCGGTTGCCGTATCTTGAGACGGCGCTCGACACGATCGTCGGGGAAGTCGGCTCGCTGGATAGCTATCTGACCGACACGCTTGGCGTGACGCCGGCGCAGCAGGACACGATCCGCGAGAAGCTTCTTGTGAGTTAGCGGCACCGGCCCCATTGGCCCGCGCCAGGGGACTCGCTAAGGTCCGCCCGCGATGAGCAAGGACGATTCCGCCCCCGTACAAGACGATGCCACGCTCTCCATGTTCGGGGAGGATGGCGGCAAGGCGCGCGCCTATGAGGTGCTGGCGCGGAAATACCGCCCGCGCCGGTTCGAGGACCTGATCGGCCAGGAGGCCATGGTCCGCACGCTTTCCAATGCGTTCGAGACGGGCCGCATCGCCCATGCCTTCATGCTGACCGGCGTGCGCGGTATTGGAAAAACAACCACTGCGCGTTTGTTGGCCCGAGCGCTCAACTACAAATCGAAAGACCATGATGGTCCGAGCATAAAGCTCGACCCGCCGGGCGAGCATTGCGAGGCGATCATGGCGTCCCGCCATCCGGATGTGTTCGAGCTGGACGCGGCGTCGCGCACGGGCGTTGCCGACATGCGCGACCTGCTGGAGGGCTCGCGCTATGCGCCGGGGTCTGCTCGGTTCAAGGTCTACATCATCGACGAAGTGCACATGCTGTCGAACTCGGCCTTCAATGCGCTGCTGAAGACGCTGGAAGAGCCGCCGCCGCATGTGAAGTTCATCTTTGCGACCACGGAAATTCGCAAAGTGCCGGTGACCGTGCTGTCGCGTTGCCAGCGTTTCGACCTGAAGCGGCTGGAGCCCGGCGTGCTGGCTGCGCACCTCGGCGCCATTGCGGAGAAGGAAGGCGCGAAGGTTTCGGAAGAGGGGCTCGCCCTCATCGCCCGGGCGGCCGAAGGCTCGGTGCGCGACGGACTGTCCATTCTCGACCAGGCCATCGTGCAGACCGTGGACGGCGGCGAAGTGACCGGCGCAGCTGTGCGCGACATGCTGGGCCTCGGCGACCGCTCGCGCCTGCTCGATGCGTTTGAGAAGGCGATTGCGGGCGATGCGAAATCGGCGCTCGCCGAAGTGCAAGACCAGGTGCGCGGCGGGGCGGACCCGGCCGTGATCCTGAAGGACCTGCTCGATATTTCCGCCGACGTCTCGATTGCGCAGGCAACCGGCGAGGACTACCAGCCTGTCGGGCCCGCAGACTGGCTGGAGCGGACGCGGGCCCTCGCTCAGCGGCTCACCCCCGCCGAGGCGGCGCGGACCTGGCAGATCCTGCTCTCCGGCTACAATGTGCTGCAGGTCGCACCTGATCCGGCAACGGCGCTCAATATGGTGATCCTTCGCCTCGTGGCCGCTGCAGGCCTTCCGTCCCCGGAAGAAGCGGCGCGCATGATCGCGGAGGGAAAAGCGTCGCCGGGAAAGGCCGCAGCGCCCCTTGAGGCCTCGCCAGCGCCCGGCGGGCTCGCCAGCTTTGACGCCATCGTCTCGCGGCTGGCCGAATTGCGGGAAGTGAATTTGCTGGTGGAGCTGGAGCGCTATGTGCGGCCTGGCCCTGTCCGGTTCGGGCATTTCACCTGCGAGCTGGAACCCAACGCGCCCGCCGGCCTTCTGGCGCGGCTGAAGACGTTCCTTGAGAACGAGACGGGCGAAGACTGGGCCGTCGACCAGATCCGGGGCGGCGCAGAGACGATCCGCGCCGCCGAGATCCGCACCCGCGAGGAGAAGTTCGCAGAGGCCGCCACCCATCCGGCCGTTGCCGCGGCGCTCAGGAGCCTGCCCGGCGCAACCATCGTGGATGTGGCGGATGCGGCGGCACCTGCCGAGCCGCCCATGCCGGCCGACACAACCAATGTCATCGACCTCAGCACGCGGCGCAAAGCCTGAAGGACATCTTTCATGAAAGACCTCGCCAAGATCATGCAGCAGGCCCAGCAGATGCAGGCCAAGATGCAGGAGGCCCAGGAGAAGATCGAGGCGACAGAAGCCGATGGCGTGGCCGGGGCGGGCCTGGTCAAGGTGCGCCTGAAGGGCAAGGGGGAACTGGTCTCCGTTTCCATCGATCCGAGCCTGATGGGGGACGATCCGGAAATCCTCGAAGACCTGATCAAGGCGGCCCATGCCGATGCGCGCCGCCGGCTGGACGAAGCCATGGAAGAGGCCATGAAGATCGCCACCTCTGGCTTTGGCGGCATGATGCCGGGCTTCAAGCTGCCATTCTGATCGGGGGCATTGGGCGAGTCCGAAAGCGCCGATGAGCTCGACAGGCGAGCTTGTTCCATATATGTTCTCTTGAGAATCATGCCAGAAGGGTCGCATGGAACCTGTCGTCACAATCGCCGGTGCGGGATTCGATCTGGCGCACCTCATTCTGTTTCTCGGCGCGATCTGTTTCGCGGTGGCAGGATATGTCGTCTCCGCGAAGGGCCGGGAGAAGGTGCACCGGCTGACGCTGGAACTGGAACATGCGACGGACGAGCGCGAGCAGTTCCGCCAGCGCGTGCTGACGCTGGATGCGGCCTTGCGGCAGGCGGAACAGGACCTCGCCGGGGCGCGCGCCCGCAGCGAGGAAGATGAGCGAAAGTTTGCGGACCTCGCGCAGGGCGTGCTGCGGCAGGCCAATGCCCAGTTCCTGCAGCTCGCCAATGAGACGTTCGAGAAACACAAGGAAGGCGCGCAGGGCCATCTGCGTGAGCTGATGAAGCCGATCGGCGAGAATTTCGAGACCTTCCGCCAGAAAGTGGAGGCGATCGAGAAAGTCCGCGCCGAGGACAAATCGGCCCTGCAGGAGCAGGTGAAGGCCGTGCATGAGAGCCTGAAGCAGCATACGCAGGAGACCGGCAAGCTGGTCAGCGCGCTGACGGCGCCGAAAGGTGGTGGGCGCTGGGGCGAGATGACCCTCCGCAATGTGATGGAGCAGGCGGGCCTGTCACGCCATTGCGACTTCGCCGAACAGGTCAGCGAGCAGACCGAAAATGGCCGCCAGCGCCCGGATGCGATCATCCACCTGCCGGGCGGACGCCAGATCGTGGTTGATTCCAAGGTCTCGCTTGAGGCCTATATGGCGGCGGTCAACACCGAGGACCCGGCCGAGCGGGCGGCCCACCTCAGGGCACATTCGGCCAGCGTTCAGCGGCATATCCAGTCGCTGGCCTCGAAGGACTACCAGTCCAATCTCGGCAACCGGTTCGACTATATCGCCATGTTCATTCCGGGGGAGAATTTCTTCGCCGCGGCGCTGGAACATTCGCCGGACCTGATCGAGAAGGCGATGAGCCGGTCGGTGATCGTGACGACGCCGACAACGCTGATCGCGCTCGCCCGCACAGTGGCCCATCTCTGGCGCCAGCACGAGATGAACGAGAATGCCGTCGCGGCCTCGGAACTGGGGGCTGAGCTGTATAGCCGGATCGGGGTGATGCTGGGCCATGTCGAGAAGCTCGGCCGGTCGCTCAATATTTCGGTCGACAGCTACAATTCCCTCATGGGCTCGCTCGACAAGCGGGTGATGCCGACGCTGAAGAAGTTCGAGGACATGCAGATCGCGCCGCCGGGCAAGGCGCCGGCGGAGCCGAAGCGCATCGAATCCCGCGCCAATGCCGCCGAAACGGGCCAATTGGACTTCGAAGGCGGCCCTGACACGGTGGCTGCGGAATGAGGCATCCCCCGTTGACCGCGCCTTTTGCCACGCCTATCTGACCCAGATGGCTATTCGAGAAATTCTCACTGTTCCGGACCCGCGCCTGAAAGAGGTGTCGAAGCCCGTCGTGGGCGGCGTCACCGATGAGCTTCGCGCGCTGATGGATGACATGCTTGAGACCATGTATGACGCGCCGGGCATCGGCCTGGCCGCCATCCAGGTCGGCGTGCCGCTGCGCGTGATCGTGATGGACCTCGCCAAGGAAGACGAGGACTCCCAGCCGCGCTACTTCGTGAACCCGGAAATCATTGAGACCGTCGAGGAAACGAGGCCTTATGAAGAAGGCTGCCTGTCGGTTCCAGAGATTTACGACGAGATCGAACGCCCGGCGAAATGCCTGATCCGCTATCTCGACTATGATGGCAACCAGGTCGAGGAATGGGCCGAGGATCTGTATGCGGTGTGCATCCAGCATGAGATGGACCATCTTGAGGGCACGCTGTTCATCGACCATTTGTCACGCCTGAAGCGCCAGCGCGCCATCGACAAGGTGAAGAAGGCGAAGCTGCGGAAGTTCCGCGAAGACGCAGCCTGATCCCGCCGGCGCGCCGCTGATGGGCCTCCGCATCGCCTTCATGGGAAGCCCCGACATTGCCGTCGGCGTGCTGGATGCCCTGATCGGGGCAGGTCATGATATCGTGTGCGTCTATTCGCAGCCGCCGCGCCCGGCAGGCCGCGGGCAGAAGCTGACCCCGACCCCGGTGCATGCTTTCGCGGAGGCGCGCGGCCTTGACGTCCGTACGCCAAAGAGCCTGAAAAAGGTGCCCGAGCAGGAAGCGTTCGCGGCGCTGGATCTCGATGCGGCCGTTGTGGTCGCCTATGGACTGATCCTGCCGCAGGCCATTCTCGACGCACCGCGCCTTGGCTGTCTCAACATGCACGCGTCGATCCTGCCGCGCTGGCGGGGCGCAGCGCCGATCCAGCGCGCCATCATGGCGGGTGACACGGAAACCGGTGTCGATGCCATGCTGATGGATACGGGTCTGGATACCGGGCCTGTGCTTGCCTCGTTGCACACGGCGATCGGCTTCGACGATACGGCCGGCAGTGTGCATGACCGGCTGGCGGAGCTGGCGGCGGAGCTTGCCCCGAGCGCGCTCCAGGGCCTTGCCGATGGAAGCCTGAGGCCGCACCCGCAGCCGGAGGAAGGCGTGACCTATGCCCACAAGCTCGGCCCGGAAGACCAGAAGGTCGATTGGAGCCGGCCGGCGCGCGAGGTTGATTGCCAGATCCGCGGCCTGTCGCCGTTTCCGGGCGCGTGGTGTGACTGGGTGCCGCCAGGGGCCGATGCGCCTGTGCGGCTGAAATTGCTCGGTTGTCGCCGGTCGGGCCGGGAGACGTCTGCCCCGCCGGGCACCGTGCTGGACGACCGGTTGCTGGTTGCCTGCGGCGATGGCGGGGCGGTGCGTATCACCCGCCTTCAGAAACCGGGTGGCAAGCCGATGGATGCCGAAACCTTCCTGAATGGTCAGCCAATTCCTCCGGATACGGTTCTTTCATGACCGAAACCTGGATGCGCCTGACCCGACCGGAAGACATGGACGCCATCGTCGCGCTGAACGATGCGGCGTTCCGTGGCAAGGAAGAAGGCGCGATCACGCGCCGCCTGCACGCGGATGGCGACAGCCTCCTGTCCCTGATTGCCCATCGCAACGAGGAAATCGTCGGCCATATCGAGTTTTTCCGTATACTGATCGATGGCCAACCCAGTGCCGTCGGCCTCGGCCCGATGAGCGTGAAGCCCGGTGTGCAGGGGCAGGGCATCGGGGCTGGTCTTGTCCGCATGGGGCTGATCCCGCTCAGCGCACGGGCGGAGACGATTGTCTTTGTGCTCGGCCATCCGGACTATTATCCGAAATTCGGCTTTTCGGCCGAAGCGGCCGCGCCGTTCACCGCGCCCTGGTCAGGCCCCGCCTTCATGGTCAAAGTCATCAATCCTGGCGCGCCTGAGGCCGGCGAATTGACCTATCCGGCCGCCTTCGGCTAGGGGCGGAGCGCATGCCCCGCTATCGTCTCCTCATCGAATACCACGGTGGCCCCTATCAGGGCTGGATGAAGCTTCCCGGCAAGCCGACCGTTCAGGCGGCGCTGGAAGAGGCCGCCTCGAAGCTGGATGGCCGGCCGGTCGAGGTGTTTGGCGCTGGCCGGACGGATAGCGGTGTCCATGCCACAGGGCAGGTGGCTCACATGGACCTTGTCACCGACCGGGGCGGCAAAGTGGCCGACGCGATGAACTTCCACCTGCGCCCGCATCCTATCGCCGTGCTGGCGGCGGAAGGGGTGAACGACGGTTTCCATGCCCGTTTCAGTGCGACACAGCGGCACTATCGCTATGTGGTGGTGAACCGGCGGGCAGACCTCGCGCTGGAGCGCGGCCTTGCGTGGCGTGTGCCGTCGAAACTCAGTGCAGGGAAGATGCATGAGGCGGCGCAGGCCTTTATCGGCACGCATGATTTCTCCACCTTCCGCGATGCCGACTGCCAGGCGGCGAGCCCGGTCAAAACGCTGAACGAGTTCAAGGTGTGGCGCGATGGGGAGCACGTTATCTTCACCTGCCGCGCGCAGAGCTTCATTCACCGGCAGGTGCGTTCCATGGTCGGCAGCCTGGTGGAGGTCGGCCGCGGGCGCCATCCCGTCAGCTGGGCGAAGGATATCCTCGACGCCGCCGACCGGACCGAATGCGGCCCCATTGCGCCTGCGGATGGGCTGTACCTGACGCAGGTGGACTACGACTGACGCGAAGTCAGTCTGTGCAGGACGCTGTCGCAGCGCTAGCTTCGCTTCCGAGATAGGGAGCGAAACATGGCCATCGATTTCACGATTCCGGAGGAAGCCAAGGAAGTGCGCGCGCGGGTGCGCAAATGGGTGCAGGAGGAATGCCTGCCGGCCGAGAAGGAAATGGAGGCCGGCAGGCCGTATAAAGACGTGCTCGCCGAGCTGCGCACGAAGGCCCGGGCGCAGGGCCTGTGGCTGCCTTTCTTCCCGGTCGAGCATGGCGGCATGGGGCTTGGCCCGCTGGCCAATGCGCTGGTGCAGATGGAACTGGGCCAGAGCCATCTCGGCGCGCTGTCGATGAATTCGCAGGGGCCGGACGATGCGACCATGCTGACCCTGCTGGCGCACGGTACGGACTATCAGAAAGAGGCGTTCCTGAAGCCGCTGATCAATGGCGACAAGCGGATCTGCTATTCCATGACCGAGAAGGCCGCCGGCGCCGATGCCACCGGCATGCAGACCCGGGCTGAGAAGGACGGTAAGGGCAACTGGGTGCTGAACGGCGAAAAATGGTTCTCCTCCGCCGCCACCGCCGCCGACATTGCCGTTGTCATGGCGAAGACCAATCCGGAGGCACCGCGCCACCAGCAATATTCCACCTTCATCGTGGAGCTGCCGAACCCCGGCTACAATATCATTCGCGACATTCCGACCATGGCGGTGCACGGGCCCCACTATGCCGAGATGGGTGGCGGCCATGCCGAGGTGAAGATCGAGAACCTTGTCGTGCCGGAAGAGAATTTGCTCGGCGGGGAGGGGCAGGGCTTCGCCATGGGTCAGCACCGGCTGGCTTATGGGCGCCTCCGCCACGGTATGCATAATGTGGCGATGGCCCAGCGGGCACTTGATCTCGCGACGGAGCATGTGACGACGCGAGAGACGTTTGGCAAGAAACTGGAAGACCGGCAGGGCGTGCAGTTCATGCTCGCCGAATGCGCGAGCCAGCTCTACATCGCGCGCCTGATGCTGATGCACATCGCCTACAAGGCCGAGAACGGCATGGACATCCGCCAGGAGAACGGCATCGCGAAAGTGTTCCTCGCCAATATGGTGCACAAGGTGGTGGACACGGCGATCCAGCTGCATGGCGCGCTCGGCTATTCGCTCGATACGCCGCTGGCGGCCTGGTACACGCATATCCGTTCCCAGCGCCTCGTCGACGGGCCGGACGAAGTGCACAAATGGATCACCGGCAAGAACGTGATCCGCGCTTTCAAGAAAGACGGAACCAGCGCCGCAGCGGCGGGCGGGGACCTGTTGTGATCAAGCTCACCTTCTGCCTCCGCCGCCTGCCGCATCTCAGCCGCGAGGAATTCCAGCGCTACTGGCGGGAGCAGCACGCGCCGCTCGTGGCGAAGCACGCCAAGACGCTGGGCATTTTGCGTTATGTGCAGAATCACACGTGCCACGACACGCTGAATGCTGCCATGCAGGCTTCACGCGGCGGGCCGTCCTCCTATGACGGCGTTGCGGAACTCTGGTTCGAAAGCGAGGAATCCATGGCCGCCAATTCCAGCGAGGCGGCGGCAAAGGCCGGTGCCGAACTGCTGGAAGACGAGAAGAAATTCATCGACCTCGCCAACTCCCCGCTCTGGTTCGGGGACGAGTTCAAGGTCGTCGGCTAATAGACGGGATTACACGCGAAATCGTCATTCCCCACCGGCTTGCACCATTCGGGGAAGCCGCGCGATTTCCATACGTCCAGCACGCCATATTTGCGGACCTGCGCCTTCCATGCCGGATGCTGGTAGAGACTGGTCTGCCAGATAGGGATAAGCTGCGGTTCGATCTGGTAGTCCGACTCCCAGAACGGCCGCATCGCAGCCACCGTCAGGTCCGGATCGTCCAGAATCTGGGCAATATCGAACTGGCGATGATAATCGGTGCCCGGCTCGGCGAACATTCTGCGAAGCTCCGCTTCGCCGGCTTGGCCCAGTTTCGCAGCGGCCAGCATCCGCGTCACATCCTTCGTTACGCTCTCAGGAATGAGGCCCCTGTCCACGGCCTTCCCGATCATGGCTCCGGCTTCATCGAACTTTCCGGCACCGATCAGGTTCCGGTAGGCATTGCCGTAGCCGTAGACCATGTCGGGGTCGATTTCCCTGGCTTTGGCAAACTGTCTTAGCGCCTCACCAAAAGAATCGGGCAGGCCTTTCACCAATCCGCTGGTGGCTGTCGTGTATCCCAGCGTGTTGTGATAGATCGCCACCAGCGGATCATTGTCTACCGCCCGTTGCGCCAGACTTCTTGCTTCATCCAGATAGCCGAGCGCGAAGAGGGACTGCGCTGCCGAATCCAGCACTGCGGCATTGTCAGGCGCCAGCTCGACGGCATTGTCGATTTCCGCCGCGCCTTTGATCAGGTCGCCCGAATAGATCAGCAGCGAGCCGAGGCTGGCATGGGCTTCGGCATTCTCCGGGTCGAGGGAAATGGCGCGCTCGGAGGCGGCGAGGCCGATCGCGCGCCACTGCCGCCAGTCTCCTTCGGGCGGTGTGGTCGGCTGGTAGGCATCGTAAACGACATAGATGTTGCCCATCAGCGCCCACGCCGGTGCAAAATCCGGATCGCGGGCGACCACCTCGTTCAACAGCAACAGGGCGGCATCGAGATTGTCGGCGCCGCGCGCGAAATAGAGCTGCCGCGCCTTCAGGTACTTCTCATAGGCGCCGATATCCTTGGTCCGGTCGACGACCAGCGACTCGCCGGATTTCAGGCCCAGCGACAGGGCCAACTCGTCGGCGACGGATTTGGCAATATCGTCCTGGATGTCGAACACATCCGTCAGTTCACGGTCATAGGTCTCCGACCACATGTGGAACCCGTCGGACGAGCGGATCAGCTGCGCGGTGATGCGCAGCTTGGTGCCCGACTTGCGCACGCTGCCCTCCAGCACGTGATCGACGCCCAGCTGGCTGCCGATCTCGCGGAGGTCCTCATTCTTGCCCTTGAAGGAGAAGCTGGACGTGCGGCCGGCCACTTTCAGTTTCGGGATGCGGACCAGCACGTTGAGGATCTCCTCGGAGATGCCGTCGGAGAAATATTCCTGGTCGCCGGCCGGGGAGAGGTCGATGAAGGGCAGGACCGCGACGGAGGCCGCGGCCGCGCCATGCGGCGAGGTTGCCGCCTCCGCCTGGTGGCCGGCCTTGGGCACCAGCCGGTCGCCCACGATCATCACGGCCACCAGCGCGAGGCCCGCGACGATGACATAGTCGAGCCTCCGGCCGGTCTGCCCGGTGATGCTCTCGCCCTCGGCGACCGAAACGGTCGGCTTGAACCCGTCCGGGGTCATCTCGAAGGCCCAGGCCAGGATCAGCGCAATCGGGAAGCCCGCAAGGATGAGGGCTATGAAGACTTTCAGCACCCAGCCGGGCGCTTCAAACGTGGGCAGCACCGCCACGCCGACCTGGATCAGCAGCCAGCCGACCACGGCATAGACCGCCGCCACCCGGAACACGTTCCGCCTGCGTAGTTCCCGGAATAACCCGTTCACGCGCTTTTCCCCACTCCGTCTTCCCTGAATGGGTAGCATGCATGGGGATGTTTGCAATGATTACGGGAAAATGCTTCCCGGCGGCCTTCAGCCCTCGTTCGTGCCCAGCGCGTCGGCAAGGTCGGCGAGAATGTCCTCGACATCCTCCAATCCGACAGAGAGGCGGATCAGGCCATTACTGATGCCATGTTCGAGGCGTTCTTCTTCCGTATAGGTCGAGTGGGTCATGCTGGCCGGGTGCTGGATCAGGCTTTCGGCGTCGCCGAGGCTGACGGCGCGACGGATCATCCGCAGGCGGTTCATCATCGCGATGCCGGCCTCGTAGCCGCCTTTCAGCTCCAGCGCGATCATGCCGCCGAAGCCGTCCATCTGGTGCTTTGCCAGCTCATGCTGCGGATGGCTCGGCAGGCCCGGATAGTATACGGTTTCCACGCCCGGCTGGGCCTCCAGCCACTGCGCCACTTTCATGCCGCTCTCGCAATGGCGGGCCATGCGAAGTTGCAGCGTCTTGAGCCCGCGCATCACCAGCATGGCGTTGAAGGGCGACATGACGCTGCCGGTCATGTCCTTCACGCCGATCATGCGGACTTCCTTGATGGCGTCAGCGCGGCCGAGCACCATGCCGGCGACGAGGTCGCCATGGCCGCCGAGATATTTCGTGGCGGAGTGGACGACGAAGTCGGCGCCGAGTTCGATCGGACGGGTGAGGAGCGGCGAGGAATAGGTGTTGTCGACGACGACCAGTGCGCCGGCTTCGTGCGCGATGCGGGAGGTGGCAGCGACGTCGACGAGACGCATGTTCGGGTTGGCCGGGGTCTCGAAGTAGACGATCCGCGTCTTGTCGCTGATCGCGGCGGCGAGGTTGCCCGGATCGCGCAGGTCGACATGGGTGATGGTGATGCCGAAGCGCGAGAGGCCGTCGCGCATGAAGGCGAAGGTGCAGCCATAGAGCGTCTTGTCGGTGATGATCTCGTCGCCCGGCTTCACGAGGGTCCACATCAGGGAGGATATGGCGCCCATGCCGGAGGCAGTGGCGAGGCCCGCTTCGGCGCCTTCAAGGCTGGCAATGCGGTCTTCAAGGAGCGCGACTGTCGGGTTCGAGATACGCGAATAGACGTGGCCTTCGGCTTCGCCCGCGAACAGGGCGCCCCCGGTCTGGGCGTCCGGGAAGGCGAAGGTGGAGGTCAGGTGCAGGGGTGGCGTCAGCGCGTATTCGTGATCCGCTGGATTGTAGCCGTGATGGATGGCGCGGGTGGCAGGACCAAGCGGGCGGGTGGAATCGAATGCCATGAGAGCCTCCTTGAAGCGTAA
>Ga0116152_10001056_pt1 | contig 22579 bp, 20 predicted proteins | sample AD_UKC119_MetaG_FD_89894 | JGI IMG/M metagenome (GOLD analysis project Ga0116152, IMG submission 89894) | Active sludge microbial communities of municipal wastewater-treating anaerobic digesters from Hong Kong - AD_UKC119_MetaG | ecosystem: Engineered > Bioreactor > Anaerobic > Digestate...
GACTTCCGGGTGCCGGATACTGCACATCGAACAAGGCCTGTGGAAATCCCCCGAAATCGTGGATGGTGCGTGGCTTCTCCATGCCGGTCACGAAGGTGCCGCGTGTTTCCCAATGGGCACTGATGCACAGGATGGCGCTGGGGCGGGGGAGGTCCCTGCCCACGGACTGCCAGCCTTGGGTGATCGGGTTGTCCTCGATGGCGTTCATCGGGCTTCCATGTCCAAGGAAGAGCACCGGCATCGGTGGGGTCGGTGCGGAGGCATCAGCTGCGCGGGCAAGTTCGCGAAGGGTCATGGCGGCCACAGGGGTTAAGGCGAGCAGACGGAGGGCATTTCGGCGTTGCACGCTGCAAAGTTAGCAAATATTCTCCATGGAAAATAAATAACAGGATCCTTGGCTCTTCCACCTGTTCGTCCCACGTGGTCCGTTGCAGGGTGGGGCACTTTGCTTCCTTTGCAACCCGCCGAACCCCTCGTTGGCACCCCATATCATGCGCACCTGCCAGTTCCCCTTGGCCGCGGCCATCGCACTTTCCTTGGTCGTTCCCTTCGCGAACGCGCAGGACGACCTGATCAAGAAGATCAGCCTCAACAGTGCTGATTCCACCGGATTCCGTTTCACCCAGGTGCTTACTACGCCGGGCACCCCGGTGGAGGATCAGGGTTCATCCGGCACGTGCTGGAGTTACAGCACGGGCTCCTTCCTGGAATCGGAGATGATCAAGAAGGGTGGACCGGCGGTACCGCTCAGCAAGATCTACATCGCGCGCCGCAGCTATGAGGACAAGGCCCGCAGCTACGTCCGCATGCATGGATCACTCAACTACGGCGACGGTGGCATCGCGCACGACGTGGTGAACATGTACGCCAAGTATGGCATCGTTCCTTACGAGGCTTACACCGGGCTCAACTTCGGCAACAAGAAGAACCAGAGCGGGGAGATGCAGGAGGTGATCAAGGCCATGCTCGATGCCATCATCAAGGCGCCGAACAAGGGAACCTTGACGCCCGTGTGGCCCGAAGCCGTGAATGCGGTGCTGGATACCTACCTCGGCGCGGTGCCGGAGAACTTCACGTACAATGGGAAGAGCTACACGCCGCAAACCTTCGCAAGCGAGGTGGTGAAGCTGGATCCCAAGGATTACCTCGAATTCCAGAGCGTGATGGACGTTCCCTACTACGCCCAGTCCACCCTCATGGTCCCGGACAACTGGGCCCTCGCACAAGCCTGGAACATCCAGGTGGAGGATATCACCACCATCATCGACAATGCGCTCAAGGACGGTTACTCGGTGGCCTGGGGCGGCGATGTGAGCGAACCCTCGTTCAGCTGGCGGAATGGCGTGGCCTTCGTCACGATGAAGCCTGCCGCCGAACTGACGAAGGAGGACAAGGCCAAGCTCTTCAACGGTCCACAGCCCGAACCGGTGATCACGGCCGAGATGCGCCAGTCCGCTTTCGACGACTTCAGCACCACGGATGATCATGGCATGCACATCACGGGCATCGCCAAGGACCAGAACGGCGCCGAGTGGTACATCGTGAAGAACAGCTGGGGAACAAGCAACGACCAGAAGGGCTACCTCTACATGAGCAAGCCCTATGCGGCGTATAAGATGACGGCCTTCATGGTGAACAAGAAGGGCGTTCCCGGTGGCCTGCTGAAGAAGATGGGCATGTGAGCCGGTCGACCGGACTGGGGCAGCTGGCGTTTGTGCGCACAGGTTGAAGGTGAGCCATTGCGCCTGACCTTTGCGCCCGCATGGACCGCCGGCTCCTCATCCTTTTCCTGACCATCTTCGTCGACCTCATCGGCTTCGGGATCTTCATTCCCGTGGTGCCCATTTACGCGCGGGAACTGAACGCCAGCGATGCCCTGGTGGGCGATACTGGTGCGCTGTTCTCCCTTATGATGTTCATCTTCACCCCGGTCTGGGGCGCGTTGAGCGATCGCTATGGACGGCGGCCGATCATCCTGTGGGCGCTGGCCATATCGGCGGTGAGCTACGTGCTCTTCGCCCAGGCCGATAGCCTCTTCCTGCTGATCGCAGCCCGCATGTTAACGGGTGTGGGCTCCGGTAACATCACGGCGGCACAGGCCTACATCACGGACATAACACCACCCGAAGGCCGGGCAAAGGCCATGGGGCTCATCGGCGCCGCTTTCGGCATGGGCTTCATCTTCGGCCCACCCATGGGCAGCTTCATCTACATGCACTTCGGTATCGAATGGGTCGGCTACGGCGCCGCCATCCTCTGCGTGCTCAACACACTGGCGGTATGGGCCTTCCTGCCCGAGTCGTTGAAGGAGAAGGTCGCTGGGCGAAAGATCCAGGTGAAGCCGATCACCGGTGCGATCAGGGCGCTCAAACAGGAACGCTTCCGCGACCTCTTCCTCATCAGCTTCATCTACATCACCGCCTTCAGCATGATGCAGATGACCATCGCGCTGTTCTGGACCGATGACTACGGCCTGAACAAGGAGCAGATCGGTTGGATGTTCGCGGCGGTGGGCGTGGCTTCGGCGATCGTTCAGGGCGGCTTGATCGGCTGGTTGCAGCGCACCTTCGGCGAGAAGCGCCTGATGGTCTATGGGTGTATCAGTCTGGCTTCGGGTCTAACCCTCATTGCCTTCATCCCGGCGGCGCTCTTCCTGCCGCTCAGCATCCTTTCGATCGCCCTGCTTGCCCTGGGCAATGGCTGCCTTGGACCGACCCTGCTCAGCCAGTTGAGCAAGAACGCGGAGCAACGGGAGCAGGGGGAGGTGCTCGGCCTGAACCAGAGCTTCGGTTCACTGGCGCGGATCGTGGGGCCCGCCATCAGCGGCCGTCTCTATGGCATGCACCACATGCTGCCCTACATCGGTTCGGGCGTGGTGATGCTGGGCGCCCTCTATTATGTGATGGCTTACCACCGGGCGCGTGAACGAGCGGCAGGCGTTTAGCACACAGGGGTTACTTTCGCGCCGCCCGAACACTTCCACCAAGCACCATGAGCGTACTCGTCAACAAGAACAGCAAGGTCATCGTACAGGGATTCACCGGCAGCGAAGGGACCTTCCACGCCACGCAGATGCTCGAGTACGGCACCAATGTGGTCGGTGGCGTCACACCCGGCAAGGGCGGCCAGAAGCACCTGGACCGGCCCGTGTTCGAAACGGTGAGCGATGCGGTGAAGGAGACCGGCGCGGACGTGAGCATCATCTTCGTGCCTCCACCCTTCGCCGCCGATGCTATCATGGAAGCCGCTGAGGCCGGTATCAAGGTGATCGTGTGCATCACCGAGGGTATCCCGGTGAAGGACATGGTGACGGCACGGGAATACATCCGTGGCAAGGGTTGCACCTTGATCGGCCCCAACTGCCCCGGTGTGATCACGGCGGAAGAATGCAAGGTGGGCATCATGCCCGGCTTCGTCTTCAAGAAGGGTACCGTGGGCATCGTCAGCAAGTCGGGTACGCTCACCTACGAAGCTGCGGATCAGGTGGTGAAGGCGGGCCTGGGCATCACCACGGCCATCGGTATCGGTGGCGACCCGATCATCGGTACAACCACCCTCGAAGCGGTCCAGCTGTTCGCGAACGATCCGGAGACCAAGGCCATCGTCATGATCGGCGAGATCGGCGGTGACCTGGAGATCCAGGCCGCGCGATGGATCAAGGACAACTGCAAGAAGCCCGTTATCGGATTCATCGCCGGGGAGACCGCCCCGAAAGGCCGCACCATGGGCCACGCTGGAGCCATCGTTTCCGGTGCCGATGAGAGCGCCGCCGCCAAGAAGAAGGTGATGCGCGAGAGCGGTATCCACGTGGTGGACAGTCCGGCCACCATCGGCGCGAAAGTGAAGGAGGTGATCGGCTAATGCCGCTCCGGGCTTAACAAGGCCCTGTCCTCCGGCGTCGGGTCCGCATCCAGATAGATCGCTCGGTAGGCCGCGAAGTTCATTCGGTCGTAGTGGATCACCGTGTTGTTGTATTGCTTGATCTGGAAGAGGTTCACGGCAAGTAGATAGGTACACGCGGCAAGCACCGGCCATTTCCAACGCGAAGCCAATGCGCGCCCCAACAAGGCGGCAAAGGGTAGGGCCAGCACGGCATAGCTCTGTACCAAGGCCCGGCTGCTGTAGCTGCCACCGTAGTGCCAGTCGTGCCAGGCGATGATCAGCCAGGTGTTCAGTAGGAAGTAGACCAGTACGCTCTTCCGCCAGGGCTGACCACGCATGAAGAACAAACCGAGGACCATGAGGACGGTGATCGGTGTGTAGATGAACCAGCCCTTCTCGCCGCCCACCAGCACGCGCCAGTGCGGGTTCAGGAAGTCCCATTTGCTGCCCACGTCATACACCCAGGTTCCGGTCACGATCCTCCAATAGAGCAACTGGGGCAGGAAGGCGAGGAAGCCGCACGCGAAGGCGATCAGCACATGACCACGGTACGCACGCACCATCGACCATTTGGCGCGCGCTGCTTCTTTGGTGTGCGTGTTCCAGAGCAACGGAATGAAGAGCATGAGGGCTTCCGTAGGTCGGGAGACCGTGGCCAGCCCGATCAAGCCACCGACAGCAGCGGCAGCGGTCCAGCTCGGTCGCTCGTGCCAGCGCATGGTCGCGTACAACTGCGCTGCATACAGGGCGAAGAGGTAGCCGTGCGTCTGTGCGTTGTCCACACTGATGTACTGGATGGCGTTCGTGGCGAGGACCAGGAGCACGATGGTCAAGGCGGTCACCGCATCGGAGAAGTAGCGCAGCAACACCACGCGCAGGAGCAACAGCCCGATGAAGCAGTAGACCAGGGGGCTCAGGGCGATCGCCCATTGATAGGGTGGGGAGAATCCGTCCTGTGGTGCACCGCTGATCACAGCAGCGATATGCCCGATGCCGAAGAAGGGTGCCTGTAGGATGGCGATCCCACAGAAGTACTTGGTGGCGCGGTTGCCGTTCGGAAGTTCGGTCACCTGGTAGATGGTGCCACCACTAACGTGATAGATGCTGTCGATCCCTTCGAGCCATTCCTGGCGCCCGATGTCGCCGTGTATGAAGACGGCGGGCAGGTACTGGTAATAGCCCAAGGCGTCCCACTGCGTCACCTTCATCGGGGTCCATCCCCGGAACTCGCTGTACTCGATCCGCGTCCCGATCAGCACTACGGTGGTGAGGATGACGGCAAGGAGCGATAGGCGACCCGGATGCATGGCCCAAGTGTACGCAACCGGCAACTGCTACCTTCGCAACGACCGACCAACAAACGTTCGGGAATAAGAGGCATGGGTATCCTGGAAGGCAAGGTGGCATTGATCACGGGCGGCTCCCGCGGCATCGGCAAGGGCATCGTCGAACGTTTCCTGGAGGAAGGCGCCGATGTGGCCTTCACGTACGTGAGCAGCCCCGAGAAGGCGAACGCACTCGCGACTGAACTGGCGGCGAAGACCGGACGCAAGGTCATGGCCATCCAAAGCGATGCCGGCGACTTCAGCGCAGCGCAGGCCGCGGTGGACAAGGTGGTGGCCGACCGGGGCAGGCTCGACATCCTCGTGAACAACGCCGGCATCACCAAGGACCAGTTGCTCATGCGCATGAGCGAGGCCGATTTCGATGCGGTGATGACCACCAACATGAAGAGCGTGTTCAATATGACCAAGGCCGTGCTCCGGACCATGTTGAAACAGCGCAGCGGTAGCATAATCAACATGAGCAGTGTGGTGGGCGTGCAGGGCAATGCCGGCCAGGCCAACTACGCCGCCAGCAAGGCCGCCATCCTGGGCTTCACGAAGAGCGTGGCCAAAGAGCTGGGCAGTCGTAACATCCGCAGCAACGCCATCGCCCCCGGTTTCATCGAGACGGAGATGACCGCCGCGCTCGATCCCAAGGTGGTGGAAGGCTGGCGTGAAGGCATCCCCCTGAAACGCGGCGGAACACCCGCCGATGTGGCCAATGCGTGCGTCTTCCTGGGCAGTGACCTCAGTGCCTACGTCACGGGCCAGACCCTGAGCGTCTGCGGCGGCATGCTGAGCTGATCGAACGGATGGCACATGCTCCGGAAGGTCCACGGGCCCTCCGTGTCCGACCTTTGCACCCCGATGTCCCTGACCACCGCCCATAGCCTCTGGCTGGCCCCGCTCTGTCTGCTGCTGGGTATCGGTGCGGCATGGTGGCTTTACCGCCAGGCGGAAGGGAAAGAGGGCTTCTCCCGGAGCCTGTCATTGATCCTGGCGGCTTGCCGGGCACTGGCCATCGCTTTGATCGCCTTCTTCCTGTTGGAGCCCATGGTGCGCATCATGGTCCGTGAGGTGCGCAAGCCCGTGGTGGCCATCCTGCATGATGGTTCGTCGTCCATCCTCGCTGCTGGGGATACCGCTTCGATCAAGCACGCCTATCCAACCGAATTGGCCAGGGTGCAGGAAGCGCTGGGCGAACGTTTCGAAGTGCGTGCCTTCACATACGGTGATGCCGTGACCGAAGGGCTGGACCTCGGGCAACAGGGGACGTTCACGGATGTTGACCAGGCCTTGCGCGATGTGCAGGACCGGTTCAGCGGACCTGACCTTGGAGCGGTCATCATCGACGGCGATGGGATCTACAACCGAGGACGTGACCCGCGCGCCGCTGCCGATCAACTGGGTGTGCCGGTCTTTGCCATCGCACTCGGCGATACCACCGTGCGGCCCGATCTGCTGCTGCGCGGTGTGGACCACAACCGGATCGGCTACCTCGGGAATGAACTGCCGCTGTTGGTGAAGGTCGAAGGTCGCCGCAGCGGTGGCGCCGCCACTCGCGTTTCCGTGCTGCAGGCCGGGAAGGAGGTGGCCGGAAAGGACCTCGTACTGTCCGGACGGAACGCCTTCGTGGAGTTACCATTCACCGTGAAGCCCGAGCGCGCTGGCATGCAGCGTTACACGGTGCTGGTGCGACCGGTGGCTGGCGAGGCGACCGAACTGAACAACCGGATGGACATCCTCATCGACGTCCTCGATGATCGCCAGAAGATCCTGCTCCTGGCCGCCGCACCACACCCCGACCTGGGTGCGCTGCGATCCGCACTGGCCGGGTTGGAGGGCTACGGGGCCGAACTGGCCTACGCCGATGCTTACACGGGCGATGTCTCGGATCTCGACCTCATCATCCTGCACGGGCTGCCTTCGCCCAAGTATCCGATCCAAGCGCTGCTGCAAAAGGCCGATGCCGCCGGCGTTCCGGTCTGCTATATCCTCACCAGCAACATGGACTTCAGCGCCTTTAATGCAAGAGGCGCAGGTGTGAACGTGACCGCCGCGCGCGGATCCATGACGGATGCGCAGGCCACGGTGAACAAGGACTTCACCTTCTTCGCACTCGATGCCGACCAGCAGCGTGCCCTGGAGCGCTACCCGCCGCTTCAGGTACCCTTCGGGCAGTTCGAGCTGGGCCGATCGGCGGTCGCCCTGGCCAACCAACGCATCGGCATGGTGAACACGCCGTATCCGCTCATCGCCTTCGCCCAGCGGCCCGACGGCCGCTCGGCCGTGATCGCTGGAGAGGGCATCTGGCGCTGGCGCATCAATGATCTGCAGCAGTTCGGCGACCATGCCCGCTTCGATCGGCTGGTGCACAAGTTGGTGCAGTTCCTCGCACTCAAGGTGAACAAGGAACGCTTCCGGGTGGAGCACGCACCACGTGTCACGGAACACGAACGCATCCTCTTCACCGCCGAACTCTACGATGCCACCTTCGCTCCCGTGCGCGATGCGGAGATCGCCTTGGTGCTGAAGGATGAAGAAGGACGCGACTTCAGCCATGCCTTCGTCCAGAGCGGATCAAGCTATCGGGCGGACATAGGCCAGCTGCCGGCGGGAAGCTATTCCTGGACCGCCCGCACGACCATGGATGGTAAGCCCTACGTGGCCTCGGGCGAGGTGCATGTGGAAGCCTTGACAGCCGAGCAGATGAGCACCGTGGCCGATCATGGGCTCTGGCAGGACATTGCGGCGCGCACGAACGGACTGGTGGTGCGACCGGGAGGCACCGATGCGCTCGTGCAAGCCATTGAAGCGCGCCCGGGGCTGCTGGCAAGGTCGTACGTGCATCCAGGCTTCACCGATCTGATCGGCCTGCGCTGGATCTTCCTCGTCATCCTCGCCCTGCTCACCTGTGAGTGGGTGCTCCGCCGCAGGAACGGTGCCTATTGAGCGCGCACCGATGAGCACCGGGAAGCAGGAACGATGGTCGCGCGGATGGCGCCTGCTGCTGCCGGTCACCCTCATCCTCGTCGTCCTTGCCTGGACCGGGCGATATCGGATCCTGCGCGCCCTTGGCGCCTTCCTGATCGAAGACGATGCGCCGGCCCATGCCGATGCCATCTATGTGCTCGGCGGTGCTCCGTTCGACCGGGGGACCTATGCGGCGGAACTGTTGGAACACGAGGTGGCACCTATGGCCTATGCAACGGGCTCCAATCATTCCTCCATCCTGAAGGCTGAAGGTCGGCTCGTGACCGAAGCGGAACTCAGTTGTCGCGCAGCCGTGCGTGCGGGAGCATCTTCCGCCCGCATCCTGCCTTTCCCTTATGGCACCAGCACCTTCGAAGAGGCGCAGGGGGTGTTGCACCATGCCCAACGGATCGCAGCGGATACCATCATCGTGCTCACCACCGACTTCCACACCCGGCGGGTGGGTCAGGTCTTCCGGAAGCGCTTCGCGGGCAGCGGGATCCACGTGCTCGTGGCTAGCGCACCCAGCTCGGAGTATGCTTCGGACCGCTGGTGGGAGAGTGAGCAGGGTCTGCTCATGGTGAACAACGAGTACGTGAAGACCTTGTTCTACGCCCTGAAGTACTGAGCGATCAACGGGCCACGATCATCCGCTCGGTGGCAGTGCCTTGCGGTCCATCGATGACCACCGTGTAGGCTCCGGGACGCAGATCGAGCCGCACCAAGGCCGTTGTGTTGCCATTTCCTTGGATCACCTGCACGGTCCGGCCCAACGCGTCAAGAACACGGATGTTCCGAATGGTCCTGCCCATGGCACCAGTGACTTGGAAACCACCGTCGTTCGGGTTCGGGTGGATGCGGAACACCGGATGCTCCACCTCTTCAATGGATACGGCCTCCAGGCAGAAGGGGCTCACGTCCTGATCGCCGTACTGGCCGTCGCTTTCGCCGTAGATGGTGCCATATGTGTCACGCAGCACATAGTTGCCGTCGCCTTCCGCACAGCAGATGCCGTCCCCGAAGAAGTCGTTGATGGTGAAGATGTAGCAGTCGTTCGTGAGGCAGAAGGCCACGCTGTCCACCTGGCCGTCGTTGCCATCGGCATAGGGGCCACCCGTGTGCAACACCGTACCGTCGCTCGACTCCAACTGCCAGGTCACATCCGAGCCGAAGTCGTCCAGGGTAAGGATGAGGTTGACCGTACCCGCCGGAAAGCTCGTGGTATAATCCAGGTTCCATGAATCGTTCTCCAATACTTGGTCCAACAGGCCGTTCGGCGCGGTCACCGTGATCTGCAGGGAGTTGCTGCCGGGGACAGCAGGAATGGCCGCCAGGGATACGGTGGTCGTTTGCCCGGTGAACAATTCGCCTGTCCACGGCTGTTCGTAGATGGTGCCACCATTGATGCTGTACTGGGTCACGGCGGACTCCAGCAGGTTGATCCCGTTGTTCTTCAAGGTGATCACGGGCGCCACGCTATCGACATCGCACAGCAGCTCCGCGATGTTGGAGATGGAGGTCACCGCGGCATCCTCGAAGATCGGGATCACCACATCGTCATCGTCGATACCCGGCAAGCTGGTGGCACATTCGCCCAACCACGGCGCCATGAGCGGGTAGGCCAGGTCGAAACGCCCATAGGCGGCCACGGCGGTGTCGTCGTCACAAGTGCCAAGGCCACCGGACAGTTGACCGACCAGCAGCTTGTTCTCGCTCCACAACGGACTGCCACTCGAGCCCTGTTCCACGATCCCATCATCCCAATACTCGATCTGCCACACATCCCGCAATTCCGTCCCGACCACCTGCTGGCCCGCTTCCACGGCATCGAAGGAACGCGAGATCTTCTTGATGTCACCGGCAGGATGGTGCACGCTCACCACCTCCTGGGCGGGTATGCCGCTTGCATCCCATCCACTGTAGTACACGTTGTAACTCTCGGGTGGTGTGTCGAAGAGGCGCACCAAGGTGAAGTCCGTGGATACCTGCGTGATCAGCAGGTCAGCACCCGACAGGCTCATGGTCATCGGGCTGTCCTCGGTGGGGTCACAGGTCGGACTGTCCCAGTTGAAGGTGAAGATCCAACTGCTCACATCCCCCACAAGACAGTGGTTGGCCGTGAGGAAGTAGGGTGTGCCGTCGTTCAGGCAGTTGTTCAGCAATGCTCCGGAACAATGCCCTGCGCCAACGTTCACCCTGGCCACGGACCGGATGTGGTCGCGCCACTCATCGCCTTCGGGGCAGACCACGTTGATGTTGCACGGCATGCTCTCACCGAACTCCCGATCACCCCCGGCCACTCCGCGGTACGCCGGATATACCGTGGCTATGTGCAGGTCCACGGGGCCTTCCGCTGCGGCCGGTTGATGGTATTCGATCGTGATGCGCTCCCCGGCGAATTGATCCACAGCGAGCATCGTGCGGCCACCGGACGGGCGGCCATAGCCTCCGCGCTGTTCGCCTGCTTCATTCACCAGGTACACACGTGCCTCCGTCGGGATCACGAACCGGTCGAACACCAGACCCATGCTCCGCGCCTCACGGCATTCAAGGGTAAGGCGCCAGATACGGTCCCCAGCAGGAAGAAGGTCCCACGCACCATCACCAAGGCCGATGTCCACTGCGTAGGTGTCCGCGAACCGGTACGGCCCGGCGATCCCTTGCGCCTCGCGCTGCTCATCCTCGGCCAGCAGGCGCGGCGCATCCAACGGTTGCAACACCACCACCGGTGCGTCGCTCAGCACGTTGGAAGTTGCCGTTCGACCCGGCGCGATGCCACCGAGTTGGAGCTGTGCCATGCTGCCTACAGCCATGACCATGCCTGCGATGGTCGTGCCGGTCCGTGCCATGTTCCCTTGGAATTGAGCCGGAATATAGCAAGTGGCGCGATGACCCAAGGGGAGTAATGAAGAACCCCGGCACTGCGGCCGGGGTCCGTTCATCAATTCGGGTCGATCAGTCGTCGTTGCCGATGTTGAAGCCCAAGGTCAGACCGTAGCTCATGTACTTCGAGTCGATCTCGCTGAGCACCGGGTTATCCTTGAACGCTCGGCTCATGCCGAAGCTCGCTGTCGGTGCCAGGGTGAAGAGCCCCATGTCGAAGCCCACGCCGGCTTCCAGGTTCCACAGGCCGGTGTTGAAGTCGCCTTTGTTCCATCCGAGCTTATCATCCCGGTCGTCCACGCTCATCAACACATCGTAGCTCGGCCCGAGCATCAACCGGATGTCGAACTGGTAGGTATCCAGCACGCGGTAGCCGAGCATGGCACGCAGCTTCAAGCTCGTACGGACCAGGTCATCCTCATAGACCACGTTGGCCGCGGCCCCGTCCGGACTGGTGATGGTCTGCGTTACGGCAGTTACGCTGCGGCCCAGAAAGGCTCCAGGTTGAATGAAGAGCTTGTCCCCGAAGCGGGCGTCCAGGCCAAGCTGCCAGCCCATCTCCGCCTTGTAGTTGATGCCGTCGGGCTCCTGGGTGAGACTTTGGAACGTGAGGCCGGCCTGTGGGTTGATCTGCGTTTGAGCAGCGGCGGCCATTGAGCTCAGCATCGTGAGCGTGATCAGTGTCTTTTTCATGGTCATCAAGACTTGGACGTCACTTGTCCAAGAGCGTGCCAAAGATCCACCATCCATCCTGATCGTCCTAGTATCAGCAACTTAGGAACGTGATCCCGACCGATCTTCGCCCCATGCAGGTAGCGGTCATCGGTGGGGGGGCAGCTGGTTTCTTCGCGGCCCTGAGCGCCCTGGAACATCGTCCGGAGGCGACCATCACCTTGTTCGAGAAGAGCGATAAGTTGCTCAGCAAAGTGCGGATCAGCGGTGGGGGGCGGTGTAACGTGACGCACGACGAGCCCAGTATCTCCCGCCTGGTGAAGAGCTACCCGCGCGGTGCCGCCTTCCTGCGCAAGGCCTTCACGGCTTTCGCTGTTCCCGATACGATCGCCTGGTTCCAACGGCACAAGGTCACCTTGAAGACCGAGTCGGATGGCCGCATGTTCCCCGTGACGGATGATTCAGGCACCATTGTCAATGCCCTGATGGAGGCGGCTGCAGAGCGTGGCGTGCGCATCAAGTTGCGATCCGCCGTAACGCACGTCGAGCCGATCGGGGAGGTGTACCGCCTTTGCGTGAACGACCAATTGATCGAGGTGGACAAGGTCATCATTACCACTGGTGGCCACCCGAAACGGGAGGCCTATGACTGGCTCCAGGACCTGGGTCATCGGATCGTTCCGCCTGCACCATCGCTCTTCACCTTCAACATACCTGACCGCGCCCTGCACGCGTTGATGGGCGTGGCGCTGCCAGCAAGGGCGCGCATCGTCGGCACCGCTTTGGAGAGCACCGGTCCTGTGCTGATCACCCATTGGGGTTTGAGCGGTCCGGCCATCCTGAAGCTCAGCGCCTGGGGTGCTCGCGAGCTCAACGAGAGGGCCTATCAGTTCACCGTGCAGCTCAATTGGGCGGGCGGGCGTTCGGAGGACGAACTGCGATCGGCCCTGCAGCACATGACCGGGGACCTGGAGCGCTGGACCGCCCGTAATGCTGACCCGTTCCATCTCCCGTCCCGGTTCTGGGAGTACCAGCTCGCGAGGGCTGATATCGACCCCGCTCGACCTTGGGGCACCATTCCACGCAAGTCGAGGAACCGCCTGCTGGATCTCCTGACCAACGATCGTTACGAGGTGCGCGGGAAGACCACGTTCAAGGAGGAGTTCGTCACGGCGGGTGGCGTCGAACTGGCAGAGGTGGACCCGACACGCATGGAGAGCCGGCTGCGCAAGGGACTGCACTTCGCGGGTGAAGTGCTCGATATCGATGGCATCACCGGCGGGTTCAACTTCCAGGCGGCCTGGACCACCGGCTTCATCGCGGGTCGATCGGCGGTTGCCTGATCAACGCAGGATGCGCTGCACCGCAGGCTCCTGTCCGTCCAGGCGCACCACGTATACACCGGGTGCGCCGGCAAAGGTGACCGAGCCTTTCGACGCTGAAGCAAGCTGCTGCGCGACCAGCCCTCCGGTCACATCGAACACGCGCAGCACGGCCGATGTTGCGGCCGCACCCCGGTCGTAGTTCAGGCGGTCACCGTCCCACCAAAGCCGCAGGTCCTGCGCGGTGGCTCCCCGGATACCCACGTCGGTTCCCCAGATCAGTTGCACCCATTGCGGGTTGTCGATGTAAGGGTTGCGGTTGCCCTGCAGGTTCGAATAGATGGTATTGTTGCGGGCCACCTCCTTGGCACTGACCGGATCGGCCTGGTGCCACTCCAGCAACAGGTTGCGGGCCCAGGGCATGAAGTTGCCGTTCTCCAACACAGGTGCCGTGGTCCAGTTGATCGCATCGTCCTTGTACCGGGTGAGCAGGTAGAAGTAGCCGCGGGCCAGGTCGCCTTTGTAGGCATCGATCGGTTCGAAAGCGAGCCCACTACAACCGGGGTAGATGCACTGGCCCAGTTTACCACCGTTGTCCGCGGCATAGGTCACGTTGGACCCCACCACACCGTACGGCCAGTTGGCGCGCTTCTGGTTCACCCAGCCATCGGTGGGGTACATGTGGAACAGGTCGGTACTGGGGCCTACCTGATCGTTGAACCAGCTCTGAGGAAAGCTGTGCTCGCGGTTGAAGCAATCGCCCTCCCCGTCATATTGCCCGCATTGGTCCACCACGAATTGATAGGTGTACGGTTGAGGTCCTCCTGGCACGTCCGAGTAAATGTCCCAGACGGTGTCATCGGGCTTCCGGTCCGTCTGGGAGAAGGCGCCCCATAAGGCACTGTTCGGTTGCACCAGATGGTCGTCGATGATGTCGTGCAGCGCCTGCCGCAGGGCTTCACCGGTCAACCCTTGTGCCGGGTCGTAATAGCCTGCGGGTGGCTGTGCAATAAGAACGCCCGGCACCGCGAGCAGGACGAGAAGGGGCAACGGGCGCATGGCTCAAAGGTATCGCGTGAGGGGTGGGGGCAGGAATGGAAAAGGGGGCTGGTGGCCCCCTTCTCATGGATCGGATGATCCTTATTTCACCTTGTTCACGATGGCCGTGAAAGCGGCGGCATCGGTGTAGGCGATCTCGGCCAGGGCCTTGCGGTCCAGCTCGATGTTCGCCTTTTTCAAGCTGCTCATCAGCGTGCTGTAACTGATCCCGTTCAAGCGGGCGGCCGCGTTGATGCGCTGGATCCACAGGCCGCGGAACTCCCGCTTCTTCAGCTTGCGCCCGGTGTAGGCATGCTGAAGGCCTTTCTCCACCGTGTTCTTCGCGACGGTGTACACGTTCTTCCGGCGACCGAAGTTGCCTTTCGCCATGTCCAGTACCTTCTTGCGCTTGGCACGGCTGGCTACCTTGTTCTTACTGCGTGGCATGGTCCCACTTTGGTTTTTGGGCGTGAGCGTCCCCGACTTTCGGCGGAGCTCTTTGGGGCTGCACGTCCTGGTTAACGCTACCTATCTACCCGGAGCGGTTGGGTTATCGTTCGGCCTAGCCCTGCAGCAGGTCCAGGATCGCTTTCTTGTCGCTGGCGTGCACCAAGGTCTTCTTGGTGAGGTTGCGCTTGCGCTTGGTCTCCTTCTTGGTGAGGATGTGGTTCTTGAACGCGCTCTTGCGCTTGATCTCGCCGGTGCCGGTCAGCTTGAACCGTTTCTTCGCGCCGGATTTGGTCTTCATCTTGGGCATGGCCTCTCGGGTTGTTGGGGCGATGTGTGCGCCCTTGTCTATTTCTTCTTCTTCGGGATCAGGAACATCGTCATCCGCTTGCCTTCCAACTTCGGCATGCTCTCCACCAGCCCGATGTCCTCCAGGTCCTGGGCGAACTTCAACAGCAGGATCTCGCCGCGCTCCTTGAACACGATGCTCCGACCGCGGAAGAACACGAAGGCCTTCACCTTGTGACCTTCCTCCAGGAAGTTGCGCGCGTGCTTCAGCTTGAAGTTCACGTCGTGCTCATCCGTGTTCGGCCCGAAGCGGATCTCCTTCATCTCGACCGTGCTCTGCTTGGCCTTGATCTCCTTCTGCTTCTTCTTCAGGTCGTACAGGAACTTCTTGTAGTCCGTGATCCGGCACACGGGGGGCACCGCCGTGGGGCTGATCTCCACCAGGTCCAGCCCAAGCTCCTCCGCCATGCGCAGCGCCTGGTTGAACGGATAGACCCCCTGTTCGATGTTCTCACCGACCAGACGCACTTCGTTCACACCATAGATCTTGTTATTGATCCGGTGCGGATCTTCTTTGATCACACGACCACGGTACGGACGACGGCCGCCTCCTCCGGAAGGACGCGGACCACTGGGACGGAAGGGAGGGCCTGCCACTTATGGGGTTTTGGTTCCTGCTTTCAGGGACACACGTCCCGTCAATGAAGGCGCGAATATCGGGACTTTTCCGTTCCCTCCAACGATCGTAGGCCAGTCGCGGGATTCAGGCGTTCCCAAGTTGCACGGCGATCCGTTGCCGCACGAGTTCCGCGAAGCCGGAGGGGGTGAGCACGCCCAGGTCGCCCTGTCCATGTTCACGCACCGACAAGGTGCCATCGGCAGCCTCTTTTTCGCCCACCACGAGCATGAAGGGCACCTTGGTCAGCTCGGCGTCCCTGATCTTGCGGCCTACCTTCTCGTTGCGCTCGTCCACCGTGGCCCGGATGTCCATTTCGGCCAGTTGGCGCTGCAGGTCCGCGCACACGTCCAGGTACTTGTCGCTCACGGGCAGCAGAATGGACTGTTCCGGCGCCAGCCACAGCGGGAAACGGCCGCCGGTGTGTTCGATGATCACGGCAATGAAGCGCTCCAGGCTGCCGAACGGCGCCCGGTGGATCATCACCGGCCGGTGCTTCTGATTGTCACTGCCCACGTACTCCAGTTCGAAGCGCTCCGGCAGGTTGTAATCCACCTGGATGGTGCCGAGCTGCCAGCGGCGGCCCAGCGCGTCCTTCACCATGAAGTCGAGCTTGGGTCCGTAGAAGGCGGCCTCACCGTACTCCACGATGGTCTTCATCCCGCATTCCGCCGCCGCATCGATGATGGCCTGTTCCGCCTTCTGCCAGTTCTCCTCGCTGCCGATGTACTTGCTGCGATCCTCCTTGTCGCGCAAGCTCACCTGTGCCTCGAAGTTCTCGAAGTTGAGGGCGCGCAGAACGAGCAACACCAGGTCGATCACCTTCAGGAACTCCTCCTTCACCTGGTCCGGGCGGCAGAAGAGGTGGGCGTCGTCCTGGGTGAAGCCCCGCACGCGCGCCAGGCCGTGCAGCTCACCGCTCTGTTCATAGCGGTATACGGTGCCGAATTCCGCCAGTCGCAGCGGAAGGTCCTTGTAACTGCGCGGCCGGCTGGCGAAGATCTCGCAATGGTGCGGGCAGTTCATCGGCTTCAGCATGAACTGCTCCCCTTCCTGTGGCGTGTTGATCGGCTGGAAGCTGTCCTTGCCATACTTCTCCCAGTGGCCGCTGGTCACGTAAAGCTGCTTGCTGCCGATGTGCGGTGTGGCCACCTGCACATAGCCGGCCTTCTCCTGGGCCGTCTTCATGAAGTTGATCAGCCGCTCGCGCAAAGCGGCGCCCTTGGGCAGCCAGAGCGGCAGGCCCGCACCCACCCGTTCACTGAAGGTGAAGAGGTCCAGCTCGCGTCCCAGCTTGCGGTGGTCGCGCTTCCTGGCTTCCTCCAGCATCACAAGGTACTCGTCCAGTTCCTTCTGCTTCGGGAAGGTGATGCCGTAGAGGCGGGTGAGCTGCTTGCGCTTCTCGTCACCGCGCCAATAGGCCCCGGCCACGTTCAGGATCTTGAAGGCCTTGATGAAGGAGGTGTCGGGCAGGTGGGGGCCGCGGCACAGGTCGGTGAATGCGCCCTGGCGGTAGAAAGTGATCTCGCCATCCTGCAGGCCTTCGATGAGCTCCAGCTTGTACTCATCACCCTTCTCCGTGAAGTACTTGATGGCGTCGGCCTTGCTGACCTCGGTGCGTTGGAAGACTTCCTTCCTGCCGGCCAATTCCTTGAACTTCGCCTCGATGGCGGCGAAGTCGTGCTCGCCGACGCTGCGGTCACCGAAGTCGATGTCGTAGTAGAAGCCGTTCTCGATGGGCGGGCCGATGCCGAATTTGGCACCGGGGTAGAGGGCTTCGACGGCTTCCGCCATCACGTGGGCACTGCTGTGCCACATGGTCGCCTTGCCTTCGGGGTCGTTCCAGGTGAGCAGGGCCAGGGTGCAATCCCCCGGGAGCGGCCTGTCGGCATCGCGCACTTCACCGTTCACTTTCGCACTGAGCACGTTGCGGGCCAGGCCTTCGCTGATGCTCTTGGCCACGTCCATCGCCGTGGCGCCTTGGTCGTAGCTTCGGACGGAACCGTCCGGGAGGGTCACATTGATCTTCATCCGTTCACCAGGCCACCATACGAGCGGTGGACAAGGCCGGCAAAAGTAGCGTTCCTGCCCGTGCCATGCCGGGAAGGCGATCGTGGCGCGGGCTCCTGCTCACTGATCGCAGCGCAGCAGCAGCAGTTCCTCCACGGACCGGTCTCCCAGGTCGCGCGCCTGTTGGAGGGCATAGCAGCCTTCCTGCTTGCGGCCCTGCCGGAAGTAGACCACCGCCAGCGCACCATAAGCCTTGTCCAGGGTGGGGTCCAGGTCGATGGCCTTCTCGAGGTCCGCCACCGCCCGGTCGTCATCATGGGCGATGCTCCGGGCGATGCCCCGGTCACACCACGCCATGGCGTTGTACGCTGCAATGTCCACGAGCTGATCGTAGTGGCCAAGGGCACCGGGGATGTCCTGCGCCGCCATGGCCAGGCGCCCCAGTTCTGAAAGTGCTTGTTCGGTGGCCGGGCCATTGGCATGGGTGCCGATCACCCGGTAGAGGTCCGTGGTCGCCTTGTCCGCGTTGCCAAGCACGGTGTGCACCTCGGCACGACGCAACATGGCATGCACGTCCAGCGGTTCCATGCTGAGCAGGTGGTCCAGGTCGCGCAAGGCTCCGTCGTTGTCCCCCATGGCCATCTTGTTCACCGCCCGGTAGTACCAGGTCCTGCCATTGGTCGGTGCCTCTTCCACGGCCTTGTCCAGCGCGATCGCCGCGGTGGCATGGTCGGCCTTCCGCATGGCGGACATGCCAGCGAGCAAGGGTTCGTCCTGGGCCTGTGTCGCACACACAACGAGGAGGGAGAGCAGGGCGGTGAAGTTCTTCATGGCTGCCCTCGTACGTGGTCAGGGCCGAATAGTTCCGGTCGGGTTGTTGGAAAAGTCCCACGACCCGCCCGATCCCAGGGCGCGGACACATCGCACCTTTCGGACCCATACCGCGCATCAGGCCATGCTCATCAACAGCGAACCCATTTCCGAGGACCTTGGTCACCTGATGCTCCGATTGGGCGCCGGTGGCACCATGTTCTGGCAACACGGCTGGCCCAAGCTGATGGCCTTCAGCGAACGGGTGGATTCCTTCGCAGACCCCTTCGGCCTCGGGCCGGCGATCAGCCTGGTGCTGATCCTGATCGCGGAGGTGGTGTGTTCAGCCCTGGTGGTGCTCGGCCTATGGACGCGTGCGGCCGTCATCCCGCTCATCATCGCCATGGCGGTCGTCGTCTTCATGGTGAAAGGCGACGCGGCCTTCGCCGAGAAGGAGCTGGCCGCGACCTACCTCATGGCCTTCATCGCCCTGCTCTTCACCGGCAGCGGCCGCTACGCGGTGGACCGCATCTCCTTCGGTTAGCCGAGGGTGGACAGGTCGGCGAGCCAGGCGTCCAACAGCGCCGTTTCTTCCGTCCCGATAAGGCCCATGGCCATGAACTCGGCGTAACAGGCCTTCATGTTGGCCCCGATGTGCTCCGGACCGGCCTTCAGAGCCAGTGCGGCAAGCCTTGCGGTGATCGCCTTGTTGTGCTGGTAGCCGATCAGTTCATCGGCGAAGTCCTTCATCAGGTCGTGGGCATTGCGTTCCTGCCATACGGTGGCGTTATGGAAGAGCACATCCCAGCCGTTCTCCCAGCAGATCCGCACCGCTACGTAGCTCCGCCAGATATCCGTCATCCGGAAACTGCAATAGGACGGCAGGTAGAGCAGGGGGAAGGCCTCCCGGAACCAGGTGGTGTTCTGCGAGTTGAACGGGCAGAGCGCGCCGGCACCCAGTGAAACCGGCAATTCTCTCGGCTCGAAGTTCAACGGCAGCCTGCCTACCAGGCGATAGATCGCATCCACATCCGGGTTCTCATCAGCCAGGCCTTGTTGAATGGGGCAGACCGTGGAGGTGCCCGCCGGTGGTACGGGTATGGGGTCCTGCAGATGTTCCAGCGGAAAGCCGCGCGGCCAGACAGGCTCCTGGCTGAAATACCGGTAAAGGTTCACCCATCCGGTCCCGACCAGGGAGGCGGTGTGCTGTTCCCGGGTCCGCTGATCCCAGAACGTGGGGCGCGGAAAGTTGTCATCATCGGACTCGAGGATCACCTGCGCACCCTGCTTGATCGCCTGCAGGTAGCCGAGGTTCTTGCGACCGTAATGACGTTCAGGTAGCAGGCGGGCCAGGGCGAAGGGCATTTCCTGCTGGCGCTCCAGGCTCCAGAAGTCGCAGCCCGGCAGGCTGAAGTTGGTGGGCGAGGGTTTGTCCCCGATCAGGACGAAGTCGATGCCCTTGGCGGTGCACCCGTCCGCGAATGCGCGCAATACCGCGTTGGGCGCGGCAATGGAAGTGATCACGAGCGTGGTGTGCGACATGCTCAGAGGCGCGGGGCTTTGAACAGCAGCCGCAGTTTGAAGTAATGCAACAGCACGCGGATGCTGTCACCAATGGCCCGTTGGGATACCCGGGGGCTTGGCGCCTTGTAGTGGATGGGGATCTCCGCGAAACGCGAGCGGCGGAGCAGGTACCGCAACTCCGTCTGGTAGAAGTGGGCATTGGACAGGAGGGGGTAGGCCAGGAAGCGACCCACGATGACCCGGTGGAAACCCTGATATCCGGAGGTGGTGTCGTACATCCGGGTGCCCAATAACACATTGCTGAGTATCGTTCCCACCTTGGAAAGGACCGTTCGCTTGTAGTTCGATGCGGTAATGGAACCGCCGTTGATGAAGCGACTGCCGAACGCACATTCGTTCCCCTCGTCCAGCACCCGCAGGAACATCGGGATAGCCCTCGGGTCATGGGAAAGACCGGCGTCCATCTCGATGATGATGGCATGCCCGTTGTCATACGCTTCCCGGTAACCGCGCAGGTAGGCGTCCACCACGTTCCGGTTCTCCGGTGCCCAGACCGCCTTGAAGCGCCCGTCCCTGGCCGCGAGTTCCTGGCTCAGCTCCCAGGTGCGGTCCTTCGAAACGGTGTCAACGACGAGGTACACAGTGCCGGAACCAAGCCGATCGAGGGTGGCCTTCAAGGCTTCCACGAAGGGTGCGAATTCCTCTTCCTCGTTGGCGAGCGGGATCACCAATGCCCAGTCATCACCTGTCCTCATTGCGGGCGAAGGAACGAAGTTCGTAGGGATCACATGTGTGTAAGGCGCCCGTGGGCGCGAAGCCTTGGGTGGATAACCAGTCCACGAAGGGCGCGGCCGGCCTGCTCCGGATGTCCAGATGCAGGAAGACGACACGTTCGACGTTGGTCAGGTCCGGGTGTTGACGTCCCATGATGTAGAGCGGAAGTCCGGCCGGCAGGTGGCGCGCCATCCGCGGCAAGGCTGTCCGCTTGGCCTCGTCAGTGATCAACAGGTCGTTCGATGCGATGATGGTGTTCCATTCCTCCGGGATGGCAGGCACCAAGTACTTCGAACCGCGCACGCCCTGTACGAAGGCCGGGATGAGCTGGACGAGGTAGAGGCCAAGCAGGATCCTCCGCCATCCTTGATCCGTGAGCGCCGCCAAGGTACCCGTGCAGGCTATCGCCGCGAAGGGCCACAGATAGGCGTAGTACTGCTCTCCAACAGCCTGCGCAGGGCTCGCTCCGACCAGGAAAAGGGCCACGGTGAACAAGGTCCACCAACCAAAGGTGATGAAGAAGGACTTCTCCCCGATACCCTGCTGGAGCCATACGCGTCCGACCCCACGCAGCCTTTTCCACAGCAGCAGACCTCCGGTGAGGGTGCTGAGCAGCAGGAAGAGGTAGCGCATGCGATGCCCTTCGGTGAAGAACTCCATGGAGGCGTAGAGCACGCCTTTCAAGCGTTCCATCGAATGGACCGGTTCGGGCACATCACGCGGCCGATCACCATAGGTCGTCAGGAAGGTGATGAATTCGGGATAAAGCATCAGCATGCCGAAGGTGGAGACGACCAGGCTGAGGAGATAGATGGTAAAGCGCCGCCCCGGACCGTGCTGCCAGATCATTAGGGCCAGACCGGGCAGCAGCAGGAAGGGGAAGTAGAGATGGGTGAGCAGCCCCAACATGTTCACAGCAGTGAAGCCGAGCCAGAGGCTCCGCGAACCCCGGCCCGTGATCAACCGCTGACCAAGCAGGTAGGAGGCCAGCGCGAGCAATGTCAGGAGCTGGTAGGGACGCGCTTCCAGGTCGATCTGCACCGCAGCAGGGGAGAGGTACCAGGCCACAACGGCCACCCACGGCGCAAGTGGCCCGCCCAGCATACGCCGCGCCAGGCGGTGGACCAGCACCAGCGCGAGGATGCCGAACACGATGTTCAGGTACGCACCGGTTCCCGGCCCCGTTCCCCAGCACACATGGATCAGGTGAAGCGTCCAGAAGTACAACGGCGGATGCACATCGTACATGGCCATGTCCAGGGCTACCGTCCGGAACGCCAGATCGTCCGGCCGGTCATAGAACCGCTGGATTTCCGCGATGGTGATGGGCCTGTTCACCATTCCGCCGATCTGCACCTCCCAGGCCCCGGCCGATGCCGCAGCGCACATGTAGGATACACTTTCGTCGTTCGAAAGGCTCTTCTTCCACGTCGCGACCGCGTAGAACCGATAGGCGATGCCCAGGACCAGAAGCCCGATCAGGGCATATCGGCAGATGCGTGTGGAAGGGTTCTCCATGGGAAGACGGCAGGCAAGTTTATCGATCCGCACCCAGCCGGGCCCGTTGCTGACATGTTGCGTTCCTTTGAAGCGAAGAATAAGCCATGCCAACACAGGAAGAGTTCAGCAGTACCATGCAGGCCGGTTACACCACCAAGGGTGGTCATCTGGTCCTCGGTGGCGCCATGTACCAGGGTGAGGTGCCTGCCGGCTGCCATGTCACCATTCCGCTGCGCACCATGAACCGCCACGGTCTCATCTGCGGGGCCACGGGAAGCGGGAAGACGAAGACCCTGCAGGTGATCGCGGAGCAGCTCGCACTGAACGGTGTGCCCGTGCTGTTGATGGATGTGAAAGGCGATCTGACCGGGCTTGCCGCACCCGGCTCGTCAAATGAGAAGATCGCTGCGCGTCATGCGAAGCTCGGCCTTCCCTACGAGCCTTCGGCCATGCCC